>Ga0307990_1000335_pt1 | contig 44822 bp, 35 predicted proteins | sample EllFjometagen129_FD_203168 | JGI IMG/M metagenome (GOLD analysis project Ga0307990, IMG submission 203168) | Marine microbial communities from Ellis Fjord, Antarctic Ocean - #129 | ecosystem: Environmental > Aquatic > Marine > Unclassified | place: Southern Ocean | collected 2014-10-08
ATTACCTGAAGAGAAACAAGAGGAGTTACTTACGGCCTATTTTGATATTGAAGATGGCATTGGCTACTCCTTGTGCAGAACACACATTAATTCTTGCGACTTTTCCAGTGTAAGCTATGCCTATTCTGAAGTTGTCGGTGACAAGAATCTTGATCATTTTTCTATTGAGCATGATTTGAAATTCAGAATTCCATTCATTAAAGCTGCTATGAAAAGCAGTACTGAGGGCTTTAAACTATTCGCTTCACCATGGAGCCCACCGGCCTGGATGAAAACAAATAACAACATGTTGCAAGGTGGAAAACTGAAACCTGAATATTTCCAAAGTTGGGCAGATTACTATGTGAAGTTTTTTAATGCTTACGCAAAAGAAGATATTCCATTCTGGGGATTAACCATACAGAATGAACCCATGGCTGTTCAGACCTGGGAGTCTTGTATATATACTGCCGAAGAGGAGCGTGACTTTATTAAAAATTATTTAGGACCTGTGCTTGAGAAAAATGAGATGTTGGACCTGAATGTAATTGTATATGATCACAACAGGGGTGTTTTATACCAACGTGCCGGCACAATCTATGATGATCCCGAAGCTTCAAAATATGTATGGGGTGCTGGTTTTCACTGGTATTCAGGTGACCATTTTGAAAATATTAAACTGGTCAATGAGGCATATCCAGACAAGAAATTACTCTTTACTGAAGGTTGTGTATTCCCCTTTGATTATGAAAAATTAAACGAGTGGCAATGGGGAGAGCGCTATGGAGAATCCATCATCCATGACTTGAATAATTCGTCTGTTGGATGGGTTGACTGGAATATCCTGCTTGACGAAACTGGAGGTCCAAACCATGTTGCCAATTTCTGCTATGCTCCTATCATTGGAAATACTGAAACTGGTGAGCTGGTATATATGAATTCATATTATTACCTGGGACACTTTTCCAAATTTATCCGTCCGGGTGCAAGAAGGATTGTTTGTTCATCAAATCATGATGACCTGCTGGCAACAGCCTTTATCAATCCAGATAAGAGTATTTCGGTTGTAGCAATGAATATGACAGATAAGAACATTGATTTTAAACTTTGGCTGGATGGCAAAGGTGTACCAGCAAATCTTCCTGCACATGCCATCACTACGCTCATCCTAAACTAACTATGCTTAAATTACTCCATCAAGGAGAATAAAGATCGTATTTTGATGTAATGCAAGCTGAATTACTAAAACACTACAAAAATGATTAAAATTATGAACGGGTCAATTTTATTTTTGGAGTCGCGAATTTCCAAAAAGAAGATCCTGATCTCTCTTCTGACGCTTTTCTTTCCTCTATTTGTACTTGCGCAAAACACCCCGATCACCGGTATTGTGAAAGATGAAACTGGTTTAGCTCTGGTCGGCGTAACAATCGTGGAGAAAGGAACAACAAATGGTACTATTTCCAATATAGACGGCCAATTCACACTATCCATAAATGAAGGAAGTACCCTGTCCATATCTATGATAGGATATCAACACCAGGAAGTTACAGCTGATGGCAGCGGTACTCTGGAAATTATTCTAATAGAAGACCTCGTTTCTCTCGATGAAGTAGTGGTAATTGGATATGGTTCAGTGAAGAGAAAGGATATCACCACATCGGTCTCTACAGTTTCAGTGGATGACCTGGGAGAGCGCCCCATGATCTCTGCAGCCACTGCCATCCAGGGAAAAGCTGCAGGAGTGAACGTCATACAACCTACAGGTGAACCGGGGGCTGGCATGGTGGTCCGTATCCGTGGGAATACCTCTATCAGTGCAAGTAATGATCCTCTTTATGTAGTCGATGGTGTGCCGATGTCGGAGATCAACTTTCTTGCACCAAACGACATTGAGAGTATCCAAATCCTTAAGGACGCTTCATCAGCTGCGATCTACGGATCAAGAGCTTCCAACGGCGTCATCCTTATTACAACCAAGTCAGGGAGTAAAGGTGAGGCAAAGATCACCTTCAACTCCAGCTTCGGAATGAACCAGGTTGTGAGGCAAATGGAGAGCCTAAATGCATCAGACTACAAAGATTTGATGGATGAGTTGGGTGCTGCTACCATCCCTGAAGGCCTGACCAATGTTACAGATTGGTTTGATGAAACCTACAGGAATGGAAATGTACAGAATTACCAGTTGTCAGTCTCCAATTCTACTGACAAGATGAAGTATTATATATCAGGAGGGATGATCAACGAGGTGGGAATTATAGATGTGGCTTATTATAAAAGGTATAACCTCAGGGCCAACGTGGAGGATCAGGTCCGACCCTGGCTCAAGATAAGCAGCAATGTCGCCTACTCGGATTATGCCAACAATGGCATCATCTCAGGGACGGGATCAAACAGAGCAGGTGTAATCCTGTCGGTGATCAATACACCGACGTATGCCCCGATCTGGGACGAGGACAACCCAGGTCAGTATTACAACAATTTCTACGGAGCCCAGGTGACCACTCCCGCAGAGAATATGTCAAGAACAGAAAACAATAGAGATTCCAACAACAGACTTGTGGGAAGCATTAGCAGTGAAATCAACTTCTCACCTGCCCTGATGTTCAAACCCATGATTTCTGTAGACAGGGTATATAATAACAACACGAGTTTCCTGGATCCCATAAAAACTGCATGGGGAAGAACCAACTACGGCAACGCTTCCGATTCAAGATCTCTTAGCACAATCATTGTTTATGATAACATTCTAAGCTATAACAAGAATTTTGACAAACATTCGATCAGCGCAATGGCTGGGAGTTCCTGGACAACCTCAAGCTGGTCAAATGAATATATGACCACTTCCCATTTCCTGGATGGCTCAATTAAAACCCTGAATGCAGGGAATAAGGTGGAGCAATGGAGTGGAACCGTGGCTTCCGACTGGGCCATCATGTCCTATCTAACAAGGGCTGCCTATAACTATGACAGCAGGTATTACTTCACAGCTAATTTCCGGGCCGACGGATCTTCCAAGCTTTCTCCCGGAAACAAATGGGGATTCTTTCCCTCCTTCTCCGGCGCCTGGCGGATATCATCGGAAAGCTTTATGGAAGATGCGTCATGGATCTATGATATGAAAATTCGAGGTGGCTGGGGACAAACAGGTAACCAATCGGGAATCGGCGATTATTCATATCTGCAGTTGTATAGTATCTCCCGACAAAATTGGTGGGAGATCGGGAAAAGCGATGCCTTGCCAACACTCTTTCCTGCCAACATGAAAAATGAAGACCTGACCTGGGAAACCACAACGCAAACCAATCTCGGTATTGACCTCTCCATGTTGAAGGGAAGGGTAACAGTAATGATGGATGCCTATTATAAGTATACCACTAACCTGTTGATGAGCGTACCTCTGCCTTCCACTGCATCTGTAAGTTCTATAACACGCAACGAGGGTGAAATGTCAAACAAGGGTGTTGAATTAACGGTCAGTTCAAAGAATTTCGTGGATAAGTTAACCTGGGAAACCGACTTCAACATTTCCTTCAATCGAAACAGGGTAGAGATGTTTGCCCTACAAAATATCTATTATTACGGCCAGACATCAGAGGCAACAAGTGAGACAGTGATCAGGATGACGCCCGGTGAGCCTTTGAGTGGGTTTTGGGGATATATTAGTGAAGGGGTTGATACCGAAACTGGCAACCTGATCTTCAAGGATATCAATGAGGATGGTAAGGTTAACCTATCGGACAAGACCTATATTGGTAATCCCAACCCGGATTTCACCTATGGGATGACCAACTATTTTTCCTATAATGGCTTCAACCTGAATGTTTTTCTCCAGGGATCTCAAGGCAATGATATATATAACGCGTCCCGGATGGAAACAGAGGGAATGTATGATGCCAAGAATCAGTCAACGGCTGTGCTCGACAGGTGGAGAAGACCTGGACAGGAGACCTACATGCCCAGAGCCACTTCAGAAAAAGACAACCTGGTTGCTTCCTCACGTTTTGTGGAGGATGGAAGCTACCTTCGTCTGAAATCCCTTACTCTCTCCTATAACGTAGCAGGTAATAAACTCAGGAAATTGGGGATATCAAAACTCCAACCCTATTTCACTGCTACCAATCTTCTTACCCTGACCGCTTACTCCGGTTTCGATCCGGAAGTGAACCAATACAGCGGTAGCGCCGTAGTACAGGGCATTGACTGGGGAACTTATCCTCATTCAAAGAGTTTTATTCTTGGACTTAATGTTGAATTTTAGAAAGAGAAACACCATGAGAAAATTATTAATATACAGTCTTATTTCCGGATTTGCTCTCTATTTCTTCTCCTGTTCACTGGATGAGGATCCGATTTCCGATTACAGTGAACTGAGTATTGGAGAAACCGACAGTACCGGTACTAACATAAAGTACAGTACGAGGGAGGAGATGCTTACCCAGTATGAAGGAATGTATAATATCCTTAAGAATAATGAGGGATTGGAGAATTGGAACTTAGATTACCTGGTCATCACAGATACACATGCAGACAATGCATACAGGGGAGCCACCGATGCGGAGCTGACCCAATTGGAACAGCAGAAGCAGAATGGAATCAATAAGAACATTGAGAGAGACTGGAATGGATATTACAACATCATCAGTGCTGCCAACCGTGTGATAGTTAATGTTGATTCAGTACCTGACCTTTCACTCACCTCTGCAGAGAGAAGTCAATGGAAAGCAGAAGCGTTAATCCTGCGATCAATGGTCCTTTTCGACATGGTCAGACTCTGGGGCGGAGTTGCACTTGTTCTTGATGAACCACCAGCAATTACTGCGGAAAACATTCAGGATGTATACCATATCTATTACCCAGCCAGGAATACTGTGGAAGAGGTGTACACACAGATTATTGCTGACCTGAATTCAGCTCTGGAGCCAGATGGAGCACCTGAGATCAACGCCTCAAATAAGTTCGTCTTTTCAAAAACTGTAGCATATGCACTACTGGCAAAGATATACGCCGAGCAAACTGTCAGGGATTATAATCAAACAGTCCTCTACTGTCAGCTTGTGGAACAGGATGTATCTCTAGTAGATCAATATGGTGATCTTTTCGCGGTAAATGATGACAAAACGGATGTAAAATTGCGTCACTCTTCTGAATCCATTTTTGAGATTCCATTCTCAGGTGGAGGTAACTGGAATACCTGGTTATACGGGATTGATGAGACAGACCCGAACAGCGTCTACGACTGGGCGAAGTGGATGACTCCATCGCGAGACCTGATCGCTGCTTTTGATGAGGAGAATGATGTTGTTCGCAAACGAACCACCATTAAATATGCAAGCGTAAGTTGGAGCAATCATTATCCTTCAGATAATTATCCGCACATGCATAAATTTCCGTCAAGCTTCAGCAGCATTATCAAACTAAGACTGGCTGACATCATTCTTCTGAAAGCAGAAGCCTATGTGAATCTCGGGAATCTTAGTGAGGCTGCCACAGCAGTGAATATCATAAGGGAAAGAGCCAAACTGCCTCCCCTTAGCTCTAATATTACTTCTTCTGTTGAGGATATGACTGATGCAGTATTGAAAGAGCGTCGCCTCGAACTTGCCTTTGAAGGACAACGATGGTTTGACCTGGTTCGAACAGGAAAAATATTTGAAGTAATGAACACTTTGAATTCAAGAGATGAGGGAAGGTTGCCTATGGATCCAGTCACAGAATTCAATGTGCTGCTACCTCTTCCTCAATCGCAAATTGATATCAACCCAAACCTGGTTCAAAATCAGGGATATTAAACATTACCCATAACATGAGCATTTCTTTCAAATAAAAAAGAGCAGACATGAAAAAAGCTATATTATATACGATGGTGGCACTGATCACAATCTCCATGATCGCTTGCAAGGAGAACAAGATCCTGGTCACATATCCTGAATCGTATCCTCAAATCGAGCAAGCCACCGTGAACGAGACATCAATAGTTTACGGGGATTCCATTACACTTTCGGTCGCCATCTCTAATGAGTTGACCCCTTTATCTACCCTTGATGTACAGGTGGTGATAGACAAATCGGTGATCCTGGATGAAACTTACAGAACAAAGGGTAGTGACTTTGCTCTGGATACAGTATATCCCATCCCCTTTAGTGCCGGGAGCGATAATATGCAGCCAGTGAAGGTATACCTGACTTCCATCAATGTGGATGGATATGAAACAGACACCATCATTAACAATACGATTGTAAATCGGCCTGTGATCGAAGATCTATGGGTGGTCCCAACAGTAGGAACATCCTACCAACTTACGCTCACAGATGCGGAAAACATGATCTACTCTGTGGATGAATTGGATTACGGAAGTGACATTACTTTTCGACTTGCTACGAAATTGGATAAATTCAAAAAGGTTGACTGGACCGGACTTGTATTCGGCCAGGTCGGTGATATGATCGAGCCCATCGACCCGACAGGAGATCCAATTATACATTCTGATCCATCTTTAGTTGGGATCACCGGCTTAACATTTGATGCTTATAATTTCATAATAGACTATACAGGGAAATTGCTTGAACCCGTCAACACGCTCGACATAAATAATGACCTGACACTCGTTATAATGGCAGGAAAAAATCTCATGGGAGGCAATGTCTACTTCGGTGAAGGAATGGAAGTTACTTTCACGGGCATTACAGATCTGGCAAATAGCCTGTCCCCGGACTACTTTGAAGTAACAGGTGCAAACACTGCGAGCTTCGTTGGTCCCACAGCCATTTATATGGTTTATTACTATATAGATGGAAATTATATGTACGTTGAACCTCAGCCTGAAGTCATTTATCCAGAGGCACTTTGGATTTGTGGAACCGGTTTTGGACGTCCCTCTACTCCTTACGAGGTGACCTCAAGCTGGAACTGGAACTCACCCTTCGACTACGCACCGTGTCGCCTGATTTCTCCAGGAGTCTACCAAGTTACGATCTACGGCGATAATACAGATGGCGGTGCAGGCTTTGGAACCTTTGATTTTAAATTTTTCTTCAAAAGAGGTTGGTGGGATGCTGAACATGAAATTGATGCATCAACTTATACCCTTACTTCACCATTTATCGGAAGAGCCGATACAGGAAATACCGGGAATGTGAATGGTGGAGATACCACTTTCGATGGGGTTTTCAAGATTACTTTGAATCAAAATGACTTGACCATCACGCTTGAGAAAATTAATTAATATGCCAGAACTGTTATAATGAACAGAGCAAAAAAATAAAATGAGATATCAAATCATGTACATACCAATCTTCATTGGCCTTTTCCTGGTTGTAGGATTCGCTCCTTCGTGCAATCCTGCGGGTTTGGATGATCCTGATCCCATCATTGAGGAGACAGGGGACGTAGACCTTTATGTCTCCTATGCGAACAAATCATTGCTTTTTGAGCACATTCCAATCTTTTTTAACGAGAAACTAAATAAGGATTTCACCTCTACCATATGGGTGGATCCCACGACAAAGTATCAGGAGATCGATGGCTTCGGGGTGGCCATCACAGGTTCTTCCTGCTATAACCTTCTGCATATGACAGATGAGAACAGAGAAGATTTGTTGAAGGAAACCTTCGATCCTGTTGAGGGAGTAGGCTACAGCTATATCCGAATATCCATCGGCTGCTCAGATTTCTCTTTGGATGAATATACGTGTTGTGATACTCCCGGGATTGAGAATTTTGCAATCCATGATCTGGACAAGCGTGATCTTATACCGATCCTTAAGGAGATCCTGGCGATAAACCCAAATCTCAAAATCATGGCCTCCCCATGGACCTGTCCGAGGTGGATGAAGGTGAATAACCTCAACCAACTAGAACCTTATGAATCATGGACAAGTGGTCAGCTCAACCCTTTATACTATCAGGATTATGCCACCTATTTCGTAAAATTCATCGAGGGAATGGAGCAAGAGGGCATCCCCATCGAATCAATTACGATACAAAATGAACCACTCAACAGGGGGAACTCTGCATCTTTGTACATGACCTGGCAGGAGCAAGCAGCATTTATTAAAAACGCAATGGGACCTGCCTTTCAAGATGCCGGACTTGATACAAAAATCGTGGTCTTCGATCACAATTTTAATTACGACAATGTATCAGACCAGCAGGATTACCCGCTAAAGATCTATGCTGATGCTGAGGCAGCTTCTTATGTTGATGGAGCAGCATACCACGCTTATGGAGGAAATGTGAGTGAGATGCTCGCTGTTCACAATACTGCGCCCGATAAAAACCTGTATTTCACTGAAATGTCAATAGGTAGCTGGAGTTATTCATTTGAAAGTGACCTGATGTGGAGCATGAAGAATTTGGGGATAGGTGTACTGAACAACTACGGAAAAGCAGTGATCGTATGGAACTACATGCTCGATGAAAATGGCGCTCCGAACCGTCCGGGAGGTTGTACCACGTGTTATGGCGCCATCGAGATCGACTCCAAAGATTTTAAGACCCTTGACAGGAAGTCACACTATTACCTGATCGCACATCTTTCGAAAGTAATCTCTCCAGGATCCACCCGAATTGGGACAAATGGATATACTACAGATAATCTGTATTATACTGCCGTAGCAAATCCTGATGGAACTATTGGAGTTGTTCTTCTCAATGATTCAGAACATTCCATCAAAATAACACTGGATGATGAGAATCATTCATTTCCTCTAACGATCGCACCTAAAAGTATTGCCTCCTGTAAATGGAAAAAATAAAATACTTATAAAAGAAAAACTTTTTGTTCATTAACCATAACTAATAATCACTATTATGAAAATTAAACTTTTACCAATTATTTTGCTCATGTTTTTTTCTACCATGAGCCATGCTGGGGTAGTCACCATTAAGGTTACCACAGATGAGAACGCTGCCACCTGCTATATTGTAGGTACATTCAATAACTGGGACCCAACAGCTAACGAGATGACCAAGTTATCCGACAGTCCAAGGGTATTCTCTATTGATCTGGAAATCGCAGATGATGATTTAGCCACAACTGAGTACAAGTTCCTTTCTGGTCCGGACTGGAAATACGAACAGATCGAAGTAGACAACTGGTTTTATACAGAGATGCCTGAAACAGGCAATGTAGTAGCTTCCTTTAAAGCATATTATGATCCAGCTTTCGCCAAGGATGTAACAATTGATGTTCTGGTGCCAACCGAGGTTTTTGTTTGTTACATTACAGGAAGTTTCAATGGATGGGATTCTATGTCTGATGAAATGACCCTGGTGAATACTACGGCAAATGGGAAAGAGTTCACATATACCTTCTACTGTCTCGACACAACTGTGCTGGAATATAAATTTCTCGCCGGGCCAGGCTGGCCCTATGAACAAACCAATGCTGCTAACTATGTGTATATGACTGATGGTGGGGTTGTGGTTTGTGACCAGTTCAAAAGCTTTTACAACCCGGCTGAGGTTGGAGACATAACGATCAATGTAACAGTACCAGCTGAAACAGCGGAAGTTTGGGTCGTAGGTAGCTATAATAGTTGGGATATAACCACTGCCATCCAGGCAACAAAGAATGCTGATGATACTTACACAGGAATCATAGAAAATGTGGCAGAAATTGAATACAAGATATGGTGTCATAACGAATGGGATTACGAAGAGGCAATAGATGCAGAGGGAACAGCTCGTGCAAATAACCGAACTGCTTCCTTTATTGATGGTCCTGAATATAACATTGTGGTTGAATTCTGGATATTACTCTGGGAAGGTGAAGTTTCCATAGATCAGTATAAAAAAGCTGATTACAAAGCTTACTCGCGCAGCAATGAGATTATTGTTGAAGATGTCGTCTCCGGAGTAACTGTTTTTGACCTGAACGGTCGTATGATTCAATCTAGCAAAGTATCAGGAACTTTTGTTTCAAAACCACTTCCAACAGGTGTATACATTCTTAAAATTGACAAACAAACTCAGAAACTGTTTGTTAAATAAAGATATTCACTGTGTTTGAATAGACTAAAAAGAAGGGCTGTCTCAAGCGGGGCAGCCTTTTTTTTCATCCTTCTTCATGCCAATCTTTGAAAATAGAAGAATCAGAAGTAATCTTCATCTTTCTGAATCCAGCAAAATAGAGGTACAGAACAAAAGGGATAAAGGCAATAAGAAGTATTGGCAGATTTGACATCAGCATAAAGTCGTAGATGCCATGAAGGATGAAGGGGACCAGGAAAGCCAGCCACAAATATTTTTTTCTGAGCTCAACATACATACGGGCAATACCAAAATAGTAGCCCATCATCACACCAAATAAAGCATGAGCAGGAACGGCTGTGATGGCCCTGAGAATTCCTGTTTTTATTCCTCCCTCGAAAACATAAAGGACGTTCTCCACTCCGGCAAAGCCAAGGGATATAAATACTGCATAAACGATCCCATCAAATTTTTCATTGAATTCAGGGCTCTTCCAGATGAGCAGGAACAAGGCAAGATATTTAAATGCCTCTTCAGTTAAAGCAGCCACTAAAAAGGCATTGTAAGCAGAATCAAATATTGGGCTCATGCCCGGTTGCAATGCCATGATTAATCGTTCAATAAAAATAACAGGCACTACAATGATCATACCAGCCACAACAGCCAGCAGCAGTAACTTAAAGGGCTCTTTCTCATACTTGTCACGGAAATACACATAAAAGAGAATGATAAAAACCGGGGCGAGTGCAATGAGTAGTATTACCATAATCTACCAATAAATGGGTGACGGATAAAATCCTGGTCCTGTATTGAAAGGAGATCTGTTGAATTGATTTGATGATCGCGAGTGAAATGAAGCACCAATTGTGAAATTGCCAATGCTATATGCAGCACCGAAAGATATATCATTGAAGACCAAATCTGAATTTAATCCGGGCATTCCAGATATCAGCATACTCTTCATTCCTGATCCAAAAACTACAAGATCATCTGTTAAACGATACGAGGCCGCAACAAATGCTGACAAACTAAAGTATGAACTTGAGTAAGCAAATGGAACTTCTGTGCCAGTGGATCCTGTTATTGGTATTATTTGCGATGCAATGGCTCCACCATGAAAAGCAAGACGATTTGTAAGCGAGTACTGAAGTTGCGAAGCAAAGTACATATTCATAAAAGACCCGGTGGGTTTCGAGAAACCATAGGATGAACCAAAGGAGGATGAATAAGTCCATGGACTCACAGTATCCTCCAGGCCATTCTCAGTTGCTCCTATATCATCAGAATCTATCTTATCCCAGATTTGCTGAACAGAATTTTGAGCCAGCAAATTAAAAAGGAGCATTTGCAGCAGTAAGAACAATATAAGTTTTTCTTTCATTGAATCAAAGATACATCATTTCACAAATTGATCACAAAGTATGTATTGACATTTACCCAGGTTATCTATCAAGACTCGAATTTATAAATGCAAGTATGCTTGTATGTCTCCCCTGGCCTTAAAACAGCATTTGGGAAATGTTCTTTATTGGGTGAATCAGGAAATATCTGAGTTTCCATAGCCAATCCGGCCCATTTAATAATAGGAGTTTTATTCTTCCCTACCTCTGTACCATCAAAATGGCTCCCAGTATATATCTGAATACCAGGCTGATTGGTAAACACTTTTAATTTGCGACCCGAATCGGGATCATAAAGTATAGCAGCCAAACGTAATGATCCGTCATATTCATCAATCACAAAATTATGATCAATACCGCCAACAAGTTTTACTTGCTCATCGTCGCTGTTACATACAATCCCAATTGCTTTTGGACTTGAAAAATCCATTGCTGATCCTGCAACAGGTATTAGCTCACCTGTAACCGTTTCCAGATCACCCGAAATTGGTGTAAACTTTGAAGCAGAGATTTGCAGCTCATGATTTTCAATCGTTCCAGTTCCTGCTCCCTTCAGATTAAAGTATGCATGGGATGTAAGATTAATAATTGTTGTTTTCGAAGTTTCAGCTGTATATTCAATTGAGAATTCATTCTCTTCAGTAAGTCTGTAGATAACCTCAACTCTTAACTCCCCTGGATATTTTTGATCTCCATCCGGACTCTCTAATGATAATTTATAGGCATTAGAATCAACCGGCTCCACCTCCCAAACCCGGCTATTAAAGCCATCATTTCCACCATGCAAGTGGTTTGGACCATTGTTTATATCCAATTGGTAATTCTGTCCATCCACAGAAAAATTTCCGTTCACTATCCGGTTTGCATACCGTCCACACAAAGCACCAAAATAGCCATCCCCAGCCAATGCCTGATCAACAGTATCATATCCAATTACAACATCAGCGATATCTCCTTTTGAATTGGGTACTTTTAATGAAATTATCTGACCACCATTTGCAATGAATGTTACTTCCACACCCTTGCTGTTTTTTAATGTATAAACATCTGAAGCCTTAGACATATTGTTATAAATAAAAAAGCACCCCTCTCTTCAGAGAGGTACTTAGGTTAATAAATTATTACGCTGTTATTGCTTTTCTTCTGACTTTTGAACCTTTCAGTGCAAAGAAGATTATATAGGCATAGAAAAGGAAGAAGAATAGATATGCCATACCATTGTCCATTACTCCGGTTTCAACATCGGCGGTGCCTTCCACAAATTTACCCATAATCCACATCCACATGCCTGTAAATACAACACCTGTACAAATGATACCTGAACCAAGTTTTGCTGTACTGGCAGGAATATCCTTCATGGAAAGATCAAACAATACCGACCACATTATGGAAAGGAAGAGACCTTGTAAAATAAGCGGCCAAACTGAGAAGGTAGAACCTTTTGTAATAAAGAATGTTGCAAGTAAAGCCACACAAATCAGTGAATTAACCAGGAGGACTTTCGAAGCCTCAAACTTTTTAAGGATTCCTGCTCCCAGGAGACGGCCAATAAAGAACCCGGCCGGATAGAACCCTAATATAGTAGTCGCATAAGTAACATCTAATCCGGCAACATTAAATTCCACATATTTAAGGAAATAGTTTCCAACACCTACTTCCAGCCCCATATACATACCAATAGCAACGAAACCTAAAATGAGATGAGGATAACTCCACGCAGTTCTTCCTTTGCTCTCACTTGTTTCTTCCGCTTCATCTTCAATGGCTGGTAGATGCACGAATACCAGGAATACGGCTGTAAGTATAGAGATTCCGGCCAGAATAATAAACATTAGCTTGGCCATATCCTCGTGAACAATAATTTCTCCATTGCTTGATTCAATGATAAAACGACCTACAATAGGTGCAAGAACTGCTGCACTGGAGTTTACAGCCATGGCGAGCGTCAGTCTTGAAGCAGAAGTTTCTGGTGTTCCAAGTGCAATCACATAAGGATTGGCTGCTACCTGAAGTACAACTACTCCTACGGCAGTAACGAACAGGCCAATAAGAACCATATTATATCCAATACCAAGTGCAGGAATAAAAAGTGCACAACCGATACCTGTGATAATCGAGCCAATAATAACACTCCTTTTGTAACCAATCCTTTTTACAAATCCTCCAACAGGAATAGAAATAATGTAAGCACTAAAAAATGCAGCACTCACTAACTGGGACTGGCTGGGAGAAATGTCAAACTGCATCTCCATAAATGGAACCAGTATGTTATTGATCCATGTTACAAATCCAAGAAGAAAAAGTAAGAAGGACATTATCGCAAAAGGGACGACGAAATTAACTTTAGATTTTGGCATAATAATTTATCATTGAGTTATTACTAATATATTATTTACTAATAAAAACGACCAGGGAGGCAGTGGGTTTACAGTTCAACTTTTACTGAGCCCTGGGAACGAATAAACAACTTGTAGCACTTTCCTTCACCAAAAACATGCTCCAGCGTTGAAACATATGTATCAACCAGGTTTCCAGGCACAAAAGCCTGGATAGTTCCTGCAAAACCACCTCCGTGAACACGCCATGCACCTTTGCCATGTAAAACCATATCACTCAATGCCAGGGCTAGAGAAACTCCTTGTTCCTCTACATTTGTAACAGGATAAATATTTTGGTTATACATGTATGAACTATATCCTGATTCTATTACCATCTTCAGGAATCCTTCAAAATCATTATTCTCCAGTGCTGCAACTTGCTCAACAACACGTGCATTATCACGCTGGAAGTGGAAAGAACGCAATATCGCCCTATCGCCCACTTTCTCACGGATTGATGGCGCTATTTTTACTATATCTTCCATACTAACCTGACGAAGAACTTCTTTGCCAAGCTCCTTTGCAACTGATTTCATCTCAATTGGCAGAGATGCGTATTCGTCATTTAAGTCAGCATGATTCCCACCCGTATCTGTTATTACCAATGTATAACCTGATTTTTGAAAATCAAAATCCACTGCCTTAACAATAGGTTTTGACGGATCTTCAAAGTCGATGGTAATAAATCCTCCGACAGAACATGCTGTCTGATCCATTAGTCCGCAGGGTTTTCCAAAGTAATTGTTCTCAGACCATTGTCCAATGATTGCATTTTCAACCGGATCTAATCTACCATCATTAAAGAGATGGCTTATAATAGCACCGATTAAAACTTCAAATGAGGCTGATGAACTAAGTCCTGACCCTTTTGGGACACGTCCCTCTATACAAGCATCAAATCCACCAATCTCGTACCCTAACTCCTTCAAGCGAGCGCAGATTCCTTTAACAATTGATCCCGATGTATAGAATTGGGCTTCATCAATTTCCAGGTCAGACAAGTCTACCTGAAACTCAGGATATCCTTCCGATTTTATTCTTATAATACTTGAATCATTCTTTGCTGCAACAGCAATATTATCAAGGTCTACAGCACCTGCCAGGACACGTCCAAACTGGTGATCCGTATGATTTCCGCCAATTTCTGTTCTTCCGGGAGAAGAGAATAACTCAACATCATCAGTTTTATAAACTTCTGCAAATTCATTCATCAGAGTCTTGTACCTGTCTGCCTGCTCATTCAAAACTGCAGAATTTGAACCGTACAACTTCTGAAACATTGGATTATTACCATTGTTGATTTTCTTAATCAGACTAGCGATTTTTGCCATAATTTTTTTTAGACTTAAAAATTAAAAATACTTCAAAATAGAATTATCAAAAGTAAAAACTTCAAGCTAAAACCAAGCATTTCGTTTCTAAAATAGCAAAAAATAATTGAATGTTCTTTCATATACCTAAGAATGACAATAAATCACCGTTTTAGTCCTCTTCCGGCCATAATCACAACTATTGCCCCTATTATTACCATGAGGGCGCCAAAGAGACCTATCAAAGAAAAAGACTCGTGATCAATCCACGATACATTCATTCTTCCAAGGATAGCCATAGATATAAAAGTGATGATTGGGTTCAGAGTAATGATCACACTAACTTTGTTTGCTTCAGTATATTTAATGGCAAGCGCTAATGATCCATATGCGAAGACGGTATTGAATCCCAGGTAGAGCAGAAGTCCCATCTCCAGTCCCGAATAACCCGCCATTCCTTTAATATGTGCAAAAGGAAAGAGAATAAGGGTACAAAAGCTATAGATAAACAGATTCAGCTGGTTGGGAGTATAGGTTTTTACCAGTTTCTTTTGAAATGAAGCAAAAACTGCCCATGACAATCCACCGCCAAAGATCAGCAGCATTCCTTTTGTAAATTGGTGATCCACTCCTCGCATGGCAGCGATCTGCTCGGAATAGAACAGAACGATCCCTGAAATAACAACGATGAATCCGGCGATATGCTTCCAATTTACATGCTCTTTAAAAATAACGATTCCCGAAATAGCAAAAGTTATAGGAGCAATCATAATAAAAACCTGAGAAGAAGAGGGACTCACATATTTGATACCAGTTATGAAACCCAGGTAATTTAAACCCAGGAATACAGCAGCAACTATAAGTGCCAGGGGTATTTTCCTATAGATGGAAAAATCGCTTCTTCGGAAAATTAATGTCAGGAGGGCCAACAACACAAAGGCAGTGGCAAAGCGAAACCATACCACAGTTACAGGATCAATGTCGGTAACAACAATCTTCAGTACAATGGCCATAAAACCCCACAATGAGGCAGTGATGGCTGCATATAGTATACCCTTTGAGTTATCGTTCATAATTAAACGACAAAGATGGGGAAAATGCCGGGAATTTCGTCAATATGATTTGTGCCAGGGAATATATTTAGCGAAACACGGGAACTCCCTTCTACTCAATCTCGACTGCTGTCTGCTGACTGCTGAGTACAGACTGATCTTCCTCGCTCACAATTACCATTTCATCCAATAAATATCCTGCTCCGGCAAACTTATCTATGATGAAGAGGATGTAACAAATATCAACAGAGATATTTCGGCACTGATCAGGATCATACATCTCATCGCTCATAGTTCCTTCCCAATTGCGATCGAAATTTATTCCAATGAGACGTCCGTCTGCATCGAGAACAGGACTGCCTGAATTGCCACCTGAGGTATGATTTGAAGCAGAAAAACATACTGGCATTGTCTCATCCATACCATAGATTCCATAATCTTTCTCATTATAAAGCTGCTCAAGCTTTTCCGGGATTACATAGTCGTGTTTTCCCATATTCTTCTTTTCAATGATACCTCCCAGTGTTGTAAAATACTTCCAATGGACTGCATCAAGGGGTTCATATCCCTCAACTTTACCATAGGTGATCCTCATGGTAAAATTTGCATCAGGATAGAAAATTTCATCAGGATTCATTTCCATGATTCCACTTACATAGTCCTTATACAGGTGGCCCAGACTTGAATGAAGCAAAGCATCCTGAGATGAAACTTGCGCAGAGTAGATATCAGTAATTTGATTGATATACTGAACCAATGGTTCTTTGTTAATTTTTTTCAGTGCTTTCTCTGGATTCTCCTCATACAATTTAAGTATAGAAGCAAATTCCTCCGCTGATTTAAATATCGTTTTATTGTATACAACTGAAGCAAATAGCTCAAAGTCGCCCTTATATTTCTTCTGTACAAGCTGAAAAAACTCGGGATGATATTGTTCATCCATATACAAGTTTGTTGATTCCATCATAGAACTAAAAATTTCCTGGTCAATAGGATGGTGATAGTTCTTATAAAAATTATCTGCATAGCTTTTAATCCTGTCCACCTCTTCTGCCGATGTCATCATTCTTTGTATGCCGGATGAAAATCTAAACAATTCCACTGCATAGACTGCCTCCCTCATCAGGTCCACCATCAGCCCGGTAGATTCAAGTTGGGTGTAAACATCCTCAAATGCGGGGAATAACTTGCTGTAAGTTTCTGCATCTTCCCCCGTTGCTGAAACTGAAACCCATTCGCTGAACTCTGTTTCGAACTTATGCTTTTCGTCAATAGCATTTAGTCGATTCAATCCCCTGATCACACCCTGCCACTTTTTCCAGGCATTGCTCACACCACGGTATTTTGAAGCGTACTGGATCCTGACTAAATCAGACTCTTTCATATATTTATCCATGATCTCCAAGCGCTTGGTTCTTAATTCAATCTTCAGGGGCAGACTTTGTTCTGTAAGGATCTTTAGTGCATCGGAATAGAGAAATTGCTGTGTAGAACCGGGGTACCCCATCACCATTGTAAAATCACCTTCCTGCACTCCTTTTACAGAGATTTCAAATGATTTGCGAGGTTTATACGGTTGATTATCCGGACTATATTCCGCTGGCTCGTTGTCTGCATTGGCATACACTCTGAACATGGAGAAATCGCCGGTATGACGTGGCCATATCCAATTGTCATTGTCCTCTCCAAAATTTCCGATTGAGCTTGGGGGAGCTCCAACCAGCCGCACATCGTCGTATCGTTCATATACAAAAATATAGTACTGATTTCCGTAATAGAGCGGTTGAACAAGCACTTCATATTTGCCACCCTCAGAAGCTTCATTCCTCAAATCGCTAACATTTGAAGACATACGTTCTTCCCTCTCTTCGTTCGTCATTCCCTCTTCAATACCTGAAAATATTTCTTCAGTTACATCATCCATGTACCTTAAAAACCTCACTGACAATGAAGGATTCGGCAATTCTTCATCCCTGTTCATGGCCCAAAAACCATCCGTCAGGTAATCATTTTCAACTGAACTATGTGCCTGGATAGCACCATAACCGCAATGATGATTGGTAAGAAGCAATCCTTCATTTGAAATAAGTTCTCCTGTACAACCACCACCAAAAATTACAACAGCATCTTTAAGACAAGCTTCATTTACGCTATAAATATCTTCAGCTGTTAGCTTGAATCCCTCTTTCTGCATATCTTCAATGGTATAGCCATTAAGCAATGATAACAGCCACATACCTTCGTCGGCACGGACGCTAAGAGAAGTAAGTAATATTGTCAGCGTAAGTAATGAGATTTTAATTTTTTGCATTTCTTTGATTTGAGTATTGAGACAATGGGTTACCTCCTGCGCTAAAGCTTCGGAGGTTGATAAATGAGTCAATGAGTTAATGAGTCAATGAGTTAATGGGTTAATGGGTTAATGGGTTAAAACAAATTCTTCTAGTTCTCGGTAGAGCAAGTGTATTGGTAATCCCATAACATTGAAGTATGATCCGCGGATCTCCTCAACTCCGACATATCCTATCCATTCCTGGATCCCGTATGCACCTGCTTTATCATAAGGTTTATAATGATCTATATAATATTCGATTTCCTCCTGGCTAAGTTTTCCGAATCTTACTTCGGTGGCTGCAACAAAACTTCGGTGCCGGTCATTCGAACGAATATGAACGCCGGTATATACAAAATGTGAATTCCCGGAAATTCTTTTCAAAATTGACACTGCATCTGCCTTGTCATGCGGTTTCAAAAGAACATCATCTCCCTGGCAAACAATGGTATCTGCCGTTATCAATATATCGTTCTTCTGCATAGGTTTAGTGTATGCTTCAGATTTCTTTTTGGCCAGGAATTCAGTAATATCAGCCCCTTTAAGTTCAGGGGGAAAACCTTCATCTACCTCAATATCATTAAATATTGAAAATGACAGTCCAAGCGACTCAAGTAAATCCTGTCTCCTTGGAGAACCGGAAGCAAGTATAATATTATATTCCTGTAGATCTGTCAGCAACATAAACTACAACCAGATTTTAATAATGAAATAGACAACTAATGAATAAAGTATTCCAACAAGCATGATCACTTTAATTAAAAAACTGGCTCTATGGTAATCCACTTTTTTAGCGGCCATGATCACCAAGGTAGCTAATATAAATAAGGGCAGCACCAGTAGTCCGACAAAGTAAACCAATGATATATAGTCAGTTGATTCGGCTGTAAACATGATGAACTTGATCAGAATATAGAGCAACATAAACACGCAAACCAGAATCAATGTGCTTATGATAATCTTGGTAGCTGTAATTCCCAACTTAATCGGCAAGGTTTTCATTCCATAAGCCCTGTCGCCTTCAAAATCTTCAGCGTCTTTAATAATCTCACGGATCAGGGTTGTTATAAAGGCAAACACAGCGAAACCTGTTACCCATATAAAGATGTAATTAAAGCTTGCGTTATGCTGCAGCATTATTGCACCATATTCGCGATTAAGGAGCGGCAATTCGAACAGGATAACAACCATGGGAACCAGGCTTGTCATAAACGCCACCGTAAGGTTCCCAATAAGAAATTGCCTTTTATAATTGGTTGAATAGAACCACAGTAATCCTGATGTCAGTAAAAAAATAAAACTAAGTGAATACAGTTTAATATAGATACTCAGGTAAATACCAATACCAACTCCTATGATATTGAGTACAGTATGGAGGATCATTGCTACGCGGCGATTAATGGCTACACCAATAACCACCTTTTCAGGTTTATTGATCCAATCGGTTTGCGTATCGAAATAGTCGTTAATTATATATCCTGCCGCAGCAATAAACACGGTAGACAATACCAACAAAGCAAAATGGAGGTTATCCAGCTGCAGTTCAAAACCAGCAGATGGAAGTAAAGGTTCCATTATGAAATACCTCATAGCATATTGGGTTAATGCTATGATTAATAAATTCGGTAACCTTATCAAGCTGAAAATTGATCTCATAATTTGAAGAATCTGGCTTCTGGGGTAAATACAGTTTCAGTATAAAAATAGTCTCTTTTAATTTTAAAACAAGGGAGATAGAATGATTTTCAGTATAAAGTAATGATAATCCTTCTATAAGTGAAATATCACAAGCTGCTAAGTTACCAATTGAATGCCTCTCCGTCCAACCATCGACCATGTAAACGCAATACTTGCTCGATAATATCCCTGGCACAGCCCTCCCCTCCTTTAAGATGTGAGATGTATGCAGAAACAGACTTAATCTCCTCCACTGCATCTGCCGGGCAGCATGCAATTCCTGCCTTATCCATCACATGGTAATCAGGAAGATCATCTCCCATATAAAGGATCTCCCCGGGTTCCAGATGATATTTGAATCTGAAATCTTCAAAATCATCCATTTTATCTGAAGCACCGAGGTAGATATCAGTTATCCCAAGACCCCTGAACCTACGACCGACTGATTCGGTTTTGCCACCGGTAATAATTGCAATAGGATAGCCACGTTTGACCGCATACTGCAATGCATATCCATCTTTTGTATTCATGGATCTCAGTAATTCGCCTTCGGCAGAAAGGTACACTTCTGGTTTACTCAAAACACCATCTACATCAAATGCAAAGGCCTTAATATTCCTTAAATCCTCCTTAAAATTTGTCTTACTCATTCCGGATTCTAAAATTTGTTTTGTATACTCTTGCTAATTAATTTATAAAGTTCCTCCAATTCAGGCTCCGAACTCAGTTCCTCCAGGTGTCTGCTCATTGTTTTTTCATCCCCTCTTACAGCAGGACCTGTTTGCGCCTCTTTGGGCGACAAGGTATCAAGTTTTTTCAATGTTTGCCGCATGAGTGGCCTGATCAGTTCTAAATCCAATCCTTCCTGCTTCAATAAATAATCGGCTATGCTCGCCATATGGTTGCTGAAATTACATGCAAATACGGCAGCGAGATGCAAGCGAAGACGCTCGGGAGCGCTTATACAAGAATAGTTACCCGAAATACGCTGAGCAACACAGGTAAGTGCATTTAAGGTATGTTCATTGTCTGCCTCCAGCAGAAAAGGAATATCGGAATAAATCATCTCTAACTCCCTGGTGAATGTCTGCAAAGGATAAAACACGCCATAAGCATTGCGTTTCCCGGAAAAGACAGACATGTCAATTGCTCCTGAAGTATGGACAATGATCTTGTCTGAAGCTAACAATGATTCTGCGACTGCATGTATTTCCGCATCCTGCACACAAATGAGATACATATCCGGCTCATAACGTACCTGTTTTATGCTTGTAAGTACCTCAGTGTCTACCAATTTCTTAATCGACCCTGCTAACTTTGGATTCCTGGCTACAATATGTTTTATTTCATAGCCTGCATTTTTCAAGGCGATTGCCAGGTGGGATCCAACATTGCCGGCTCCAATGATGGAGATTGAATTTATATCTGGATAAGCTTGCACATCCAAAGGTAATTATAAGGAGAAGAAAACAAAAGGATGATGAATGGATTTGGAGTCAAAAAAAAAGGGCCATCTCAATTGAGACAGCCCCTTTTATAACTATTAAACAACATCAGTTAAAACTACGCCTGAGCAGCAGGCCCACCAAAATTCATTGGCATAACCGGTCCACCTGGTTGATCAGAATTTTTGATCTTCCCATGCGCACTTTCAAACTTTGACAAATTATCCTTCAAGGCATTGAGTAATCTCTTTGCATGTTCAGGAGTTAGAATAATTCTGGATTTCACTTCTGCTTTGGGTATACCGGGCATCGCCCTAACAAAGTCAAGAACAAATTCAGAGGAAGAGTGAGTAATTATAGCAAGATTTGCGTATGTACCCTGAGCTACGTCCTCTTTCAATTCAATATTGATTTGGTTTTTTTTGCTTTTCTCATCCATCATTTCCAGGTATTAATCTTTTTTAATTTCAGCAACTTCTTCAACTTCTACGGCATCTTCCATCTTCTCTCCAGCTGCAGTTAGCCGGTCAAACTCTTCCTTGGAACCCACTACCAGGCCTTTGTATTTCCTGATACCAGTTCCTGCAGGAATTAGATGTCCGACAATTACATTTTCTTTCAGTCCCTCAAGTAGATCAATTTTACCAAAGATTGCGGCTTCATTCAAAACTTTAGTAGTCTCCTGGAATGAAGCAGCAGAGATAAAGCTTCTGGTTTGCAGTGCAGCTTTTGTGATTCCCTGTAATACCTGTGATGAAGTAGCAGGAACAGCTTCTCTCGACTCGATAAGCTTCTGGTCCTTACGACGAAGTATTGAATTCTCATCTCTCAGCTTACGTGCTGAAAGTATTTGTCCAGCGCGGTAGTTCTGTGAATCACCAATTTCAGTGATTACTCTCATTCCGTAAATCCAATCATTTTCATTCATGAAATTCCACTTATCTACCACTTGTTTCTCAAGGAATTTAGTATCACCTGGATCAACAATTTCTACTTTACGCATCATCTGACGAACGATAATTTCGAAGTGCTTGTCGTTGATCTTCACACCCTGCATACGGTAAACTTCCTGAACCTCATTCACAATATACTCCTGTACCTTTGTTGGCCCTTTAATTGCCAGGATATCAGCTGGAGTAGTTGCTCCGTCAGATAGTGGAGTCCCTGCACGAACGTAATCGTTTTCCTGAACCAGGATTTGCTTAGAAAGTGGTACAAGATACTTCTTCATCTCACCAACTTTTGAAGTAATTAAAATCTCACGGTTACCACGCTTGATTTTTCCAAAAGCAACCTCACCATCAATCTCTGATACAACAGCAGGGTTTGAAGGATTCCTTGCTTCGAAAAGCTCAGTAACCCTTGGAAGACCACCTGTGATATCACCAGATTTTCCAACTGCACGAGGAATCTTCACCAAAATCTCACCAGATTGAACTGTAGCTCCTTCATTTACAGCGATGTGAGCTCCAACCGGCAGGTTATAACTCTTCTCTGCTCCAGAAGCATCTTCGATCAGCACAAGCGGGTTCTTAGTACGGTCACGTGTTTCAACAATTACTTTTTCCTTAAATCCTGTTTGCTCATCAGACTCTTCACGGTAAGTTATGCCTTCAATCACATTTTCGAACTTCACCTTACCTTTTACTTCACTAATGATCAATGCATTATAAGGATCCCACTGGCAAATCAAATCTCCCTTCTTCACTTCTGCACCATCTTTGGTGAAGAGATTTGAACCATAAGGTATATTATTAGTTGTGAGAACAATTCCTGTATTCTTATCGATAATTCTAAGTTCAGCAAGTCGACCGATCACGATATCCAATTTCTTCTTGGTTTCGGGATCTTTCTTAGATACTGTCCTCAGTTCTTCGATCTCAATTTTACCATCATATTTTGCGATAACTTTAGATTCAGAAGTAATATTAGACGCAGTACCACCAACGTGGAACGTACGCAGTGTCAGCTGAGTACCCGGTTCACCGATTGACTGTGCAGCAATAACACCACAAGCCTCGCCTATTTGAACCATCTTTCCTGTTGAAAGGTTTCTGCCATAACATTTACCACAAACACCTCTCTTAGACTCACAGGTAAGCACTGAACGAATCTCTACATAATCAACGGGAGATTCTTCAATTTCTGCTGCTATCTCTTCAGTAATCTCTTCACCAGAACCGATAATTAGTTCGCCTGTCAGCGGATGATATACATCATGAACAGTGGTACGACCAAGAATCCTTTCATACAGTGTTTCTACAATCTCCTCATTCTTCTTAATGGCTGTAGCACCCAGTCCGCGTAATGTTCCGCAGTCGTGCTCAGTGATGATCACATCCTGTGAAACATCGACCAAACGACGTGTCAGGTAACCAGCATCAGCTGTTTTCAGGGCTGTATCAGCCAGACCTTTACGTGCACCGTGAGTAGAGATAAAGTACTCCAATACTGATAAACCTTCTTTAAAGTTTGAAAGAATCGGATTTTCAATAATCTCAGAGCCAGAAGCACCTGATTTTTGTGGTTTGGCCATCAATCCACGCATACCTGAGAGCTGACGAATCTGCTCTTTAGATCCCCTCGCACCGGAGTCAAGCATCATATATACAGAGTTGAATCCCTGGTTGTCTGTACTCAGCTGCTTCATCAGAATCTGTGTAAGCCGTGCATTGGTATGCGTCCAAATGTCAATGATCTGGTTGTACCTTTCATTGTTTGTAATCACACCCATATTATAGCTGGCTACAACTTCATCTACCTGGTCATACCCTTCTTTCACAAAAATCTCCTTCTCAGGTGGTACAATTACATCATCAAGGTTAAAGGAAAGACCTCCTTTAAATGCAGTCTTATAACCAAGACTCTTAATATTATCAAGGAAATTAGCCGTAGCTGCAGTTCCTGACATTTTAAGTACTCTACCGATAATATCACGAAGTGATTTTTTGGTAAGTAACTCGTTGATATAGCCAATTTCCTTTGGAACAAATTCATTGAAGATGACACGTCCTACTGTTGTTTCAATCAGTTCAGTCTCGCCATTCTCAGAATCTTTCTTAGGAATTCTAACCTTTATAATCGCATGCAGATCAACTGCCTTCTCATTGAGAGCGATGGTTACTTCTTCGGCAGAATAGAATGTTAGTCCTTCACCTTTTACAACGCTTTCCTTTGATGATTTCTTGGCCTTTGTAATGTAATACAGACCAAGTACCATATCCTGTGAAGGTACAGCAATAGGTGCACCGTTAGCAGGATTAAGAATATTGTGTGAAGCAAGCATCAATATCTGTGCCTCTAATACAGCTGCATTTCCTAATGGAAGGTGAACAGCCATCTGGTCACCGTCGAAGTCAGCATTAAATGCTGTACAAACAAGTGGGTGTAGCTGAATAGCTTTTCCTTCTATAAGTTTTGGCTGGAATGCCTGGATACCAAGCCGGTGAAGTGTCGGAGCACGGTTCAATAACACCGGGTGACCTTTCAAAACATTTTCCAGGATATCCCAAACAACAGGATCTTTTCTATCAACAATCTTCTTCGCAGACTTAACGGTCTTTACGATTCCTCTTTCAATCAGTTTCCTGATTACAAATGGCTTGTAAAGTTCCGCAGCCATATCCTTTGGCAATCCGCATTCATGCAGTCGCAGCTCAGGACCAACAACGATAACCGAACGTGCTGAATAGTCAACCCTTTTACCAAGCAAGTTTTGACGGAAACGTCCCTGCTTACCTTTCAAACTGTCGCTCAATGACTTTAACGGTCTGTTGGCGTCAGTCTTAACAGCATTAGATTTCCTTGAATTATCAAACAAGCTGTCTACAGCTTCCTGAAGCATTCGCTTCTCATTTCTCAGGATTACTTCCGGAGCTTTGATCTCAATCAATCTCTTCAAACGGTTGTTCCTGATAATCACTCTTCTATAAAGGTCATTCAGGTCAGATGTTGCAAATCTACCACCATCCAAAGGAACCAAAGGTCTCAATTCGGGTGGTATAACCGGGACAACCTTAACGATCATCCATTCTGGCTTATTTACATTTTTAGAAGCTCTGAAAGCTTCAACAACCTGAAGACGCTTCAGCGCTTCATTCTTTCTTTGCTGTGAGGTTTCATTGTTAGCTTTATCGCGGAGGGAATAAGACAGTTCATCCAATTCCAATCTGCCAAGCAGCGCGTGTAGCGCTTCAGCACCCATTCCTGCGATAAACTTATCCGGATCATTATCTTCCAGCATCTGGTTTTCCTTTGGAAGTGATTCCAGGATATCCAGGTACTCATCTTCGGTAAGGAAGTCAAGATAATTTACTCCATCAACAGTTTTAACACCAGGGTTAATAACCACATAGCGTTCGTAATAGATTATTGAATCAAGTTTTTTGGTAGGTAATCCCAGCAGGTATCCAATTTTGTTTGGAAGTGAGCGGAAATACCAGATATGTGCAACCGGCACAACCAGAGAGATATGGCCCATACGTTCACGACGGACTTTTTTCTCTGTTACCTCAACACCACAACGGTCGCAAACAATCCCCTTATATCTGATTCTCTTATATTTACCACAATGACATTCGTAGTCTTTTACAGGCCCAAATATCCTCTCACAGAACAAACCGTCTCTTTCCGGCTTATATGTTCTGTAGTTAATGGTTTCAGGTTTCAGAACCTCACCACTAGATCTTTCAAGGATCTCTTCAGGTGAGGCCAGACCAATTGTAATCTTTGTAAAAGGAGTTCTTGTCTTTGTATCTTTCCTGAATGACATATACTTATTATTATGTTGTTACAAATAAAACTGATATTGTCAGATTCCAAAGAAACTGACATTAAAATTAGTATCCGGCTAGACCAGGTTCATACTTAAACCAAGTCCGCGCAATTCATGAAGTAATACATTCAACGACTCAGGTATACCCGGTGTTGGCATCGGCTCGCCTTTCACTATTGCTTCATAGGCTTTTGCTCGGCCTATAACATCATCCGACTTAACAGTAAGTATTTCCTGTAGAATGTTGGCTGCACCGAATGCTTCCAGTGCCCACACTTCCATCTCTCCAAAACGCTGCCCACCAAATTGTGCTTTACCACCAAGAGGTTGCTGCGTAATAAGAGAATAAGGACCAATGGATCTGGCGTGCATCTTATCTTCAACCATGTGACCCAGTTTAAGCATGTAGATAATACCTACTGTTGCGGGTTGGTCGAAACGCTCACCTGTTCCACCGTCATAAAGATATGTCTTACCGTATCTTGGAACTTTGGCTTCATCGGTAATTACATTGATCTCTTCAATACTTGCTCCATCGAAAATCGGTGTAGCGTATTTCATACCTAATTTCAAGCCTGCCCATCCCAGTACGGTTTCATAAATCTGTCCAAGGTTCATCCTTGAAGGCACACCCAGTGGATTCAATACGATATCAACAGGAGTTCCATCTTCGAGGAACGGCATGTCCTCATGACGAACGATTCTTGCAACGATACCTTTGTTCCCGTGTCTACCTGCCATCTTATCACCAACTGTCAACTTACGTTTCTTGGCAACATAAACCTTGGCGAGCTGAATAATACCTGTTGGCAATTCATCACCACTTGTAACACTGTGCTTCTTCCTCTTATATAATCCGTCAATCTCCTTGAATTTAATCAAGTAGTTATGCAACAGCGCTTTAATCAGTTCATTCTTGTGCTTGTCTGTAGTCCATTTGTTTGGATTCACATTGTTAAACTGAATCTCCTGAAGCAACTTCAGTGTAAATTTAGTTCCCTTTGCAATTATGTCTGCATTAAGAAAGTCTTTCACACCCTGTGAAGTTTTTCCATTCACTAATGAGAATATTTTCTCAATAAGCAAAGCTTTCAGTTCTTCAATATTCCTGGTATATTCCTCGTCAATTTTATCGATAATCTGCTTAGTGGCAGGCTTCGATTTTCTGTCTTTCATTGTTCTCGAGAAGAGTTTCTTATCGATTACAACACCACGAAGTGACGGACCTGCTTTCAATGAAGCATCCTTCACATCACCAGCTTTATCTCCAAAAATTGCACGAAGCAGTTTCTCTTCCGGTGAAGGATCAGATTCTCCTTTAGGAGTTATCTTACCTATAAGGATATCACCTGGGTTGATTTCAGCACCAATCCTGATCAGACCATTCTCATCAAGGTTTTTGGTTGCTTCCTCACTTACGTTAGGAATATCTGAAGTTAATTCCTCAAGTCCACGTTTTGTATCTCTAACCTCCAATACATATTCATCCACATGGATTGAGGTAAATATATCTTCGCGCACCACTCTTTCAGAAATTACGATAGCATCCTCAAAGTTGTAACCTTTCCATGGCATGAATGCCACCATCAGGTTTCTACCCAATGCCAATTCGCCGTCTTCAGTACCATATCCGTCTGTAAGGACGTCCCCCTTCTTCACTTTCTGACCTTTCTTCACGATCGGGTTCAGATTCACACAAGTATTCTGGTTTGTTTTACGAAATTTCGGCAGCTTATAGCGTTTGATATCATCTTCAAAACTTACAAAGATATCTTCTTCAGCACGTTTATAGTTGATAATAATCTCGTTTGCGTCTACAAATTCAATCTCTCCGTCACCTTCTGCAATCACCTGTATACGGGAGTCCTGGACTACATTTTGCTCAATTCCTGTTCCAACAATAGGTGCTTCAGGCTTCACCAATGGTACTGCCTGGCGCATCATGTTCGATCCCATCAATGCACGGTTTGCATCATCATGCTCAAGGAATGGAATAAGAGATGCAGCGATAGAGGCAATCTGGTTTGGAGCAACGTCCATCATATGAACTTTACCTTTTTCAGAAAGCGGATAGTCAGCTTCGTATCTTGCCTTTACTTTTGGATTCTTAAATGATCCATCTTCAAGCAGAGGCGCATTTGCCTGTGCAATAATCTTCCCTTCTTCTTCTTCAGCACTCAGGTAAACGACTCCCTTGTTAGAAAGGTCCACTTTACCTTCACTAGCATACCTGTATGGAGTTTCAATAAATCCAAGGTCGCTAATTTTTGCAAACACACAAAGCGAGGAGATCAAACCAATGTTCGGTCCTTCAGGTGTCTCAATAGGACAGAGTCTGCCATAGTGAGTATAGTGTACATCACGTACCTCAAAACCTGCTCTCTCCCTTGAAAGACCACCTGGTCCAAGAGCCGACATGCGGCGTTTATGAGTCATCTCTGCCAGTGGATTCGTTTGATCCATGAACTGAGACAGTTGGTTGGTTCCAAAGAAGGAGTTAATAACAGATGAGAGTGTTTTTGAATTGATCAGGTCGGTTGGTGTAAACACCTCGTTATCCCTGACATTCATTCTCTCCCTGATTGTTCTTGCCATTCTGGCCAGACCTACGCTGAACTGATTCATCAATTGCTCACCCACTGTTCTAACCCTACGGTTACTCAGGTGGTCAATATCATCAACATCTGTTTTTGAATTGATCAGTTCAATCAAATATTTGATAATCTGGATCATGTCCTCTTTTGTAAGAACACGAATATCCATATCGGTTTCCAGGTTCAATTTTCTGTTCAGTCGATAACGTCCAACTTCACCAAGATCGTATCTCTTATCTGAGAAGAACAATTTATCGATAACGTCCCTTGCTGTGGGCTCGTCAGGCGGTTCTGCATTTCTCAACTGACGATAGATATGCATCACAGCTTCTTTCTCTGAGTTACATGGATCTTTTTGCAGTGTATTATAGATAATTGCAAAATCCGAGATGTTTGCAATCTCCTTGTGCAGTAAAATTGTTTTACTTCCAGAATCTAAGATCTGGTCAATATGTTCGGTTTCGATTACTGTTTCACGATCGATAATCACTTCATTTCTTTCGATAGAAACAACTTCTCCTGTATCTTCATCAACGAAATCTTCGATCCAGCTTTTCAGAACTCTTGCAGCCAGTTTACGGCCAACAACTTTCTTCAACCCGGTTTTCGACACTTTAATTTCATCTGCGAGTCCGAATATTTCGAGGATATCTTTATCACTCTCGTATCCAATTGCCCTGAGCAGCGTGGTAACCGGTAATTTCTTTTTACGATCAATATATGCATACATGACATTATTAATGTCTGTAGCAAATTCAATCCATGATCCTTTAAAAGGAATGATCCTGGCGGAATAGAGTTTAGTTCCATTCGCATGAACACTCTGTCCGAAAAATACACCAGGCGAGCGGTGTAGCTGTGAAACTACAACTCGTTCTGCACCATTAATTATGAAAACTCCCCTATCGGTCATGTATGGCACAGTACCAAGATATACATCCTGAATTACTGTGTCAAAATCCTCATGTTCGGGATCAGTACAATAGAGTTTAAGTTTTGCTTTTAAGGGTACGCTATACGTTAATCCCCTTTCAACACACTCATCGATAGAATAACGTGGAGGATCGACAGCATAGTCGATAAACTCCAATACAAAATTATTCCTGGTGTCTGTAATGGGGAAATTTTCATGAAAGACGCTATACAGCCCTTCCATTTTTCTATTTTCAGGAGCAGTTTCAAGTTGAAAAAACTCCGTGAATGATTTAAGTTGTACTTCAAGAAAATCGGGATATTCCAATTGATTCTTTATAGAAGCAAAACTTATGCGTTTGTTTGTTTTTGGTAATGACATCTCGAAATATTCCAAAGGTTTGACCTGAAACTATCTATAAGCATAAAGACTTAGACCCCACCTGTTTATTTAACAAGTGGGGTTCTAAACCTGCAAGTGGATAATGCGAGTGCCTTATTTAAGTTCAACTTCTGCTCCAGCTTCTTCTAATTGTGATTTAATTGATTCAGCTTCATCTTTGCTTACACCTTCTTTTACAGGTGCAGGTGCAGAGTCAACAACAGCTTTTGCTTCTTTAAGACCTAATCCAGTAAGATCTTTCACGAGTTTAACGATTTGGAGTTTTGCTCCACCTGGTGCAGTCAGTACAACGTCGAATTCAGTTTGTTCTTCTGCAGCAGCGTCATCTCCAGCAGCAGGTCCAACTACTGCAACAGCTGCTGCAGCAGGTTCGATACCGTGCTCTTCCTTAAGGACAACAAGTAATTCATTAACTTCTTTAACAGTCAATTCTACCAACTGATCTGCGATTGCTTTTACGTCAGCCATTTTTATAGATTTTTAATAATTTATAAATTTTTATTCTTTTTCAGACAAAGTTTTGAGCGCACCGGCCATATTACTACTACTGCTTGAAAGTGCTGATGCCAGGTTAGTGGCAGGAGACATAAGCAGTGTCAGCAAGTCAGCCAACAGCTCATCCTTAGATTTAATACTAGAGAGACTATCCAATTCATTGTCACCTAGGTAGATTGATTCTTCTACAAAAGCGGCTTTAAGGATAGGTTTTTCCATGGATTTTCTCAGTTCCTTTATAATTTTTGCAGGAACATTACCTGTTTCGCAAAACATGATTGATGTTGAATCTTTCAACACCCCATAAAGGTCTTCAAAATCGCCCTCGGATTTCTCCAGTGCTTTTCTGAGTAATGTATTCTTAACAACCAGTAACCTCACTTCGCTTTCAAAACATTTTCTTCTCAGTGTTGATGTCTCCTCGGCATTAAGCTCTGAAGTATCAGTAAGATAAAAGTGTTTGGTAGCATTAAGATCTGTTGTCAGATTGTCGATGATTACATTCTTTTCTTCTCTTCTCATTATTATAGAGATTCTTTAGCGATTAATTTTTATCATCGATAGCTTTAGGATCTATCCTAATTCCAGGACTCATTGTACTGGACAGATAGATACTCCTGATATAAGTTCCTTTTGAAGAAACCGGTTTTAGTTTGATAATGGTTTGAATAAATTCGCGCGCATTATCAACTATTTTGGTTTCGTCAAATGAAACTTTTCCAATAGAGGAATGAATGATTCCGTATTTATCTACTTTGAAATCGATTTTACCCATCTTCACTTCTTTCACTGCTTTTTCGATTTCCATGGTAACGGTGCCACTTTTGGGATTCGGCATTAAACCTCTGGGTCCCAATACTCTACCAAGTTTACCAAGTTTTGCCATTATAGGAGGCATGGTGATTATTACATCGATGTCGGTCCAACCTTTTTCGATTTTTTGAATATAATCATCAAGCCCTACAAAGTCAGCACCTGCTGCCTTAGCTTCATCCTCTTTATCAGGAGTGCACAGAACAAGAACTTTTATGTCTTTTCCGGTTCCATGTGGAAGGGTTACAACGCCACGCACCATCTGGTTTGCTTTTCTTGGATCTACACCCAATCGAACATCCACATCCAAAGCAGCATCAAATTTAGTGGAAGTCATTTCTTTCACTAGTTTAGCTGCCTCTGCGAGGTCATATTGTTTATCCTTGTCTAACTTTTCTAAAGCTAACTTCCTGTTTTTAGTAAGTTTACTCATTTCTAATTTTATATTAATTGTTAGACGGGAATTCTCCTTTAATGGTTATTCCCATACTCCTGGCGGTTCCAGCCACCATTTTCATTGCAGATTCTACGGTAAATGCATTCAGGTCCGGCATCTTAGCCTCTGCGATCGCTCGTACCTGATCCCAGGTAACTTGAGCTACTTTCACACGATTTGATTCAGCGGAGCCACCTTTTAATTTGGCGGTTTCCAAAAGCTGAACTGCTACCGGCGGTGTTTTCACGATAAAATCAAAAGATTTATCGCTATACACAGTAATGATCACGGGTAAGAGTTTTCCGGCCTGCTCCTGGGTTCTGGCATTAAACTGCTTACAGAACTCCATGATATTTACTCCTTTGGCACCCAATGCGGGCCCTACGGGAGGAGATGGATTTGCTGCACCACCTCTTATTTGCAACTTAATTAAGCCTTCTACTTCTTTTGCCATTTCTAAAATTTATTTACTTCGAGTTACAACTTACAAACCAATTTGATAATTATACAGGAAGCATTGTTTTGGTTATACAATTATCGGTGTTTGTAATATTTTAAATATTATTATCCGTCTTTCTCTACTTGCATGAAGCTTAACTCCAGTGGAGTTTTTCTTCCAAAAATCTTTACCATTACTTTCAACTTCTTCTTCTCATCGTTTACCTCTTCGATAATTCCTGTGAAGCTGTTAAATGGCCCATCAATTACTTTTACAGATTCTCCAACAAAATATGGAATGGTAAGTTCTTCGTCACTTGCTGTTAATTCATCTACTTTACCAAGAATTCTGTTTACTTCATTTTCTCTCAGGGGAACAGGAATTTGCTCTCCTTGTGTACCAAGAAAACCAATAACGTTAGGGATACTCCTTAATATATGTGGTATTTCACCAGTAAGCACTGCTTCTACTAACACATAACCAGGGAAATAGTTTCTTTCCTTGCTGATTTTCTTACCATTTCTAATCTGGTAAACCTTCTCAGTGGGAATAAGAACCTGGGAAACAAATTCCTGAAGGTTCAAACGAGAAATTTCGCTTTCGATATATTCTTTGGCCTTTTTCTCTTTCCCCCCGATAGCTCTCAGAACATACCACTTCTTTTCTATATCACTCATTGCTAAAGTTAGACAAGTTTATAAACGCCTTCAAGTATAGTTTGGAATGTAATATCCATCGCGAATACCACAAGTGCAAAGATAAGAGACGCTATCATTACAACCAGTGCACTGTTCTGAAGCTCTTTCCATGTTGGCCATGTTACTTTATGCACCAACTCGGTATAGGACTCCTTTATGTAATAAATTACTTTTTTCATTGCTCTTTAATGAATTAGCACGGGAGGAGCGACTCGAACGCCCGACACCTGGTTTTGGAGACCAGTGCTCTACCAACTGAGCTACACCCGTTTATATGCCTAATATACTCAAAAAGAGGCCGGTCCGCGGGTAGGTATCCTGGACCGATCTCTTCTGATAAGTATTAATAGTGGATTACTCGACGATTTCGATAACCTGTCCAGCTCCAACTGTCCTACCACCTTCACGGATTGCAAAACGCAGTCCAACATTAACGGCAACGGGAGTAATCAGTTCAACAGATATTGTTACGTTATCACCAGGCATAACCATTTCAGTTCCTTCAGGAAGCATAATTTCTCCGGTAACATCCAATGTTCTGATGTAGAACTGTGGACGATAGCGGTTATGGAATGGAGTGTGACGTCCACCTTCTTCTTTTTTCAGAACGTATATCTCAGCTTTTATTTTAGTATGAGGTGTAATTGATCCAGGCTTGGCAATAACCATACCTCTTTTGATCTCTTTCTTATCAACACCTCTAAGCAGAAGTCCAACGTTGTCACCAGCTTCACCTCTATCGAGGATCTTGCGAAACATCTCAACACCAGTTACAACAGTCTTACGACCTTCAGCACCAAGACCGATCAGGTTCATCTCCTCACCACTGTTTACAACACCAGTTTCGATTCTACCTGTGGCAACAGTACCGCGTCCAGTGATTGAGAAAACATCCTCAACAGGAAGCAGGAATGGTTTTTCAAAGTCACGTGGTGGAATAGGAATATACTCATCCACTGCATCCATAAGCTCCATCACTTTGTCTTCCCATTTCTTTTCACCATTCAATGCACCAAGTGCAGAACCGTGAATAACAGGAGTGTTGTCTCCGTCGAATTCATAGAAATCAAGAAGTTCACGAATTTCCATTTCTACTAATTCCAGAAGTTCAGGATCATCGACCATATCGACTTTGTTGATGAAAACAACAATCTTAGGAACGTTTACCTGGCGAGCAAGTAGGATATGCTCTCTTGTTTGTGGCATAGGTCCATCTGTACCTGCAACGACAATAATAGCACCGTCCATCTGGGCAGCACCAGTAACCATGTTTTTCACATAGTCAGCGTGACCTGGACAGTCAACGTGTGCATAGTGACGGTTTGCTGTCTGGTATTCAACGTGTGCGGTATTGATAGTGATACCTCTTTCTTTTTCCTCTGGTGCATTGTCAATAGAGTCAAAATCTCTGATTTCAGAGAGACCTTTTTTAGCAAGAACCTGAGTGATAGCAGCTGTCAAAGTTGTTTTACCGTGGTCTACGTGACCGATAGTACCAATGTTGACGTGCGGCTTGGACCTATCAAATTTTTCTTTAGCCATAACTTAAATAAAATTAATTTGATACTTGTTTAATAGTTACTAATATTCATAATACTTTGAGCCAATGATGGGAATTGAACCCATGACCTCTTCCTTACCAAGGAAACGCTCTACCCCTGAGCTACATCGGCGGCTTAGGGAAAAAAATTGAGCGAGAAACGAGGCTCGAACTCGCGACCCCAACCTTGGAAGGGTTGTGCTCTACCAACTGAGCTATTCTCGCAACAAAGTTATTAAAAAAACTTTGTGGGGAGAGGAGGATTCGAACCTCCGAAGTCGTACGACAGCAGATTTACAGTCTGCCCCAGTTGGCCACTTTGGTATCTCCCCTCTAAATTAAATTACACGGAGCCGATGGAGGGATTCGAACCCACGGCCTGCTGATTACAAATCAGCTGCTCTGACCAACTGAGCTACATCGGCATACATTCTAATACATCAAAAAACTACCCTCCAAAATCGGTTTGCAAATGTATAAATAAAAAATATATAACACAAAACATTCTGTTGGTTTTTTTTAACGTGTTTATGCAAATTATATTTCACTGCTTCCTCCTTCTTTTTACTATCTCATTTTCAGGATTTTAGATCCTGCATGCGTCTTAACTATTTTAGATAAATTACCAGTGTGTTTCAAAAAAAAAGAGCTGCAATGACAGCTCTGTTTTTTCCGGGGAATATCCTGTCAGTTTTTCCGGACCTTATCTTTATATTTAAGGAGTTGTTTCTTTGTTGCTTCGATTGCTAAATCTGTTGCCTCTTCAAACGTTTTACATTGCTTTTTTGAGAAAAACGTATTCCCGGCAATTTCAAGTTTAACTTCAACAAGTTTATTTTCCCTGTCTGTAGTGTCTTTGTCAAGACGAAGAAATACTTCTGCTTTAATTATGTCATCGTAAAAGACTTCCAGTTTACTAGTTTTTTCTTCGATAAATTCGATAAGCCTTTTATCGGCATCAAAACGGACTGAATGAATCTTGATATTCATAATAACCTCCTTGTTTTTAAGCTCTTGGATGAGCTTGTTTGTAAATAGATTTTAACTTCTCAAATGTATTATGTGTGTAGACCTGCGTCGCCGAAAGGCTGGCATGTCCTAATAACTCCTTTATTGAATTAAGATCGGCTCCTTTATTGAGCATGTGTGTTGCAAAAGTATGCCTGAGCAAATGTGGACTCTTCTTTTCAAGCGTTGTGATAAAACCCAGGTAACGATTCACAATCCTGTACACATATTGTGGATAAACCGCTTTTCCATGATCTGTTAACAAAAATATCCTCTCCTTAGTTTCAGGAAACTCTTCTTGCCTTATGTTAATATACGCTTCTATATCACCAACTAATTCCTTACCCATTGGAATAATCCTTTCCTTATCTCTTTTCCCCAGCACCTTTATACTTTGTTGATGAAAATCAATCGAGTCCATTGTTATGCCAATTAACTCGCTTCTCCGCATACCAGTCTGGTATAAGAGATTGATAACAAGTTTATTCCTGATACCAGGGAAATCATCTCCAAAATCATATTCGTCTAATAAACTGTTGATGCTTTTTTCATCTACGAAGGAAGGTACCCGCTTATTAATTTTTGGTTTTAATACATTTTCAACAGGATTGGTTTCTAATTCTCCCAACCTGATCAGGTACTTACAATAAGAACGTAAAGATGATAGTTTTCGGTGTACAGACCTGGGTGAATAATCCTTTTCCATTAAATCGACAACCCAACCGCGAATAGTCTTAAAATACAAATCCATGTCTTCTGAACCGTTCTCACGGCAGAAAGCATGGAATTGATCTAAATCGTTTTTATAGGATATAAGCGTATTTCTTGCATATCTCTTCTCCGTCTCCAGATACGCTATAAACTCATTTACTCCGGTCATAGGCAGCTATTAAATTCTCTGCCTAAATTCAAGGTAATTTCTACTCCTCCTCCAGGTTCAGCTTCTGAATATAAATGGCGTGAAGTTTCTGCTGCCTCTTTGTTATAGAAGGTTTAGAGAAAGCTTGTCTGTTCCTTAATTCTTTAACAACACCCGTCTTTTCGAACTTTCTTTTGAACTTCTTAAGCGACCTCTCAATGTTCTCACCTTCTTTAATAGGTATAACTATCATATACTTCTCTTTTTTTTAATGAGCCGCAAATTTAGAGATTCAATTTCTTAAAATCAATATTTTTAGGGATTATTTCAAAAAATTAATTAAACAAGCCAAATTATTACTTATCAAGAATTTAGACTTACAACAATTCATCTCCTATAAAAATAGACAAAAATCACCATCAAATCAATAGTTTCAAGCATTAAAATTAATTAAATCTGCATTTCAAATAAGGCTTGATTTTCTCATATGCCAAACTATCTATTACCTGGTTAGCTTTCAGCTCTTCCACATCAATTATTTCTCCTGCAAATTCCCTGTAATGTAAAAGATCGGACACCTGTTTTCTTGTAAAATATGGATGCCGGACGAGATCCTGAAAAGAGTATTCATTGATATCCATGCATATAATTGACGTTGTATCTATATATAACGATCTTGATAAATCAATAAATTTTAAGGAATCCATACCATACACCTCCCATAACTGCTCCATTAAATAAAATCCTCCCAACAGTGCTCTGTATTTAATTATCCTTGATGAGAAAACTGGTCCAATGCCTTTTATATCAACAAGTTCTGAAGAATCAGCGTGATTAATTTCAATTTTCTCTTTTAATTCTGAACTGGCATAAATCGAATCTTTTGGAAGATATTTCGGTAGGTGCTTGACCTTTTCAATGGTAATATAATCACGAACCATAGCATAGGTAATACTATCCATGCCATATATTTTTTGCAAATCTTCAGCCCTGTAAAATACGCCTCCGGCCTTCCTGTAATTTATTATGTTGGAAGTTATCCTTGGGGGAAATCCCATGAATTTGAGGTCTTTCTCCGCAACACTGTTGGGATCGAAATTTACCGGGGATAATTCAGGTAAAGGCGACACATCTGACACTGGTTTGACATATTCCTTTATCGCATTTTCCTCCAACACCTTTCTAAAGTGTTCTACCTGTTCTAAAAACTCATGATCGACAAGGAGCTCAGCATCAGGTTGCTTTGTAATCATCACCCGAAAAAACAATGAGGCCACCAGGCATAAGCTGATTACAAACAAAGCACGCTGCTCCCCTTTCTTCAGAAAGAGTATTTCCTTTAGAAACTTTCTCATTATTAACTGTTTTACCAGTTAATGTGATAAAGGGTGGAAATATCGGAGTGTGAAGCGGGTTTTTTTATTTTCATCACCCCCAACCTAGCCTTCCCCCTACTTCAAAGCATTTATTATCCCATAGATAAATACAATGGCGATGGCAATGGGGGCCAGATATTTTACGAGAAAGAGATAAACGGGTATATACTTTCCTTTCATGCTTCCATTGTTGGTTAATTCATCTCTTGTGATTTTCTTAGACAGAAACCAGCCAATAAATAACACAATGAAGAAACCACCAATGGGCAACAAGATATTCACCGAAGTAAAATTTAAAAATCTAAATACGCCAACATACAGGGCACTTAGTATCCCAAGAACCGAGACAGCCAGCGTTGAATAAATCGTTGCCTTCCTTCGCGTCAGTTTTGTTTCTTCAACCAGAAATGAGACAATTACTTCCAACATAGAGATGGTTGATGTAAGGGCAGCCACTGCCAGTAAAACAAAAAACATGGCTGACAGAATCAGTCCCCCGGGTATATTATTAAGAATACTTGGCAGGGTAATAAACATCAGCGCTTCTTCTGTTTCCTTAGCCATATCCAGTAATTGCACATCTGTTAGCGCAAACACTGCCGGAAATATTGCAATTCCGGCCAGCACGGCAATAAATGTATCTGCCCCAACCACTGAAAGTGTTGTGCCGGTAAGATTCTCTTTCTTCTTAATATAGGAACCATAGGTAATCAACGTTCCCATTCCAATGCTCAAGGAGAAAAATGCTTGTCCCAATGCTTTGAATATCACATCAGGCGTGATTTTGCTAAAATCAGGATTAAACAGGTATTTCACTCCTTCTTTTGCTCCTGGCAGGGTAAGTACATATATGGCAATGAAAATAAGCAATACCAGGAGCATGGGCATCAATATTTTCGTATATCGTTCAATGCCACTCCTTATGCCTGAAATAATTATCCATGCAGTAAACCCCATAAATACAACAAACCATAACAGAGGTCTGTATGAGTCATTTCTGAAGCTATTGAACATTTCTTTGAGCTCAGCTGAATTTTTGTCAGCCAGGTTTCCAGTGAAAGACTGGTATAGATACTCGAGTGTCCAACCTGACACTACCGCATAAAATGCAAGAATCATGAAAGCAGCCAGAACCCCCATAAGTCCAGTTATAAACCAGGCCTTTCCCGGAGCCAGTTTCTTAAATGCACCGTAAGGGTTTCTTTGTGCAGAGCGACCAATCAGGAATTCTGACAACATAACAGGGATACCCAGAATCAATATACAGAGAAGGTAGATAAATAAAAATGCAGCTCCACCATTCTCAGCTGTTACCGAAGGAAAACGCCAGATATTACCCAATCCGATAGCTGAACCCGCCGCTGCGGCAATAACTCCAAATTTAGAAGAAAAACTATCCCTTGGCTCAGAACTTCCTTGCATTAAACCTTAGTATTAAAAGTGATTGGCAATGATAGTAAAAAATGGTGAAATGCGAAAGTGGGGTGGATGCTTAGGAACTTAGACAGTTAGCAAGTAAAAAAAGCCCCGTAGTTTCCCACGAGGCTTATACTTTAGTTCACTTTAGCTCACTTCTACAGTCTGTCAATACAATTCAGATCGTCAAAAGCAACTTTCAGTCTTTCGATTACTGATTGCTCTCCTGCTCTCAGCCATGCGCGTGGATCGTATTTCTTCTTGTTAGGCTTGTCTTCTCCATCAGGATTCCCAATTTGTCCCTGGAGGTAGTCGTGATTTGCAGCTTCGTATGCACGAACGCCGTCCCAGAATGCCCATTGTGTATCGGTATCAATGTTCATTTTGATCACACCGTATCCAATGGCTTCACGTATTTCCGCATTTGTTGATCCGGATCCACCGTGGAATACAAAGTCTATTGGTTTCTCTTCAGTATTATATTTCTCCTGGATGAACTTTTGTGAGTTATCAAGAATTTTAGGAGTCAGTTTAACATTACCTGGCTTGTATACACCATGAACATTACCAAAAGATGCAGCAATGGTGAATCTTGGACTTACCTTTAAAAGCTCCTCATAAGCATAGGCCACTTCCTCAGGTTGTGTATAAAGTGCTGAAGTATCAACATTGGTATTATCAACACCATCTTCTTCGCCACCTGTAACACCAAGTTCAATTTCCAGGGTCATTCCGATTTTATCCATCCTGGCAAGATATTTCTTGGAAATCTCGATGTTCTCTTTGATTGGCTCCACGGAAAGGTCGAGCATGTGTGAGCTAAATAATGGCTTTCCATATTTTTCAAAATGTTTCTCACCAGCATCCAACAGTCCGTCGATCCAGGGCAGTAATTTTTTTGCTGCATGGTCGGTATGAAGAATTACAGGAACGCCATAAAGCTCAGACATATAATGCACGTGCTTTGCACCTGAAATTGAACCAGCTATTGCTGCCTGCTGATTCTCGTTTGACAATCCCTTGCCAGCGTAGAATACACCACCGCCGTTAGAAAACTGTATCATTACAGGTGAATTAACAACTTTTGCAGCTTCAATAACTGCATTTACAGAGTCTGAACTCACTACATTTACTGCAGGAAGTGCATATTGATTTTTCTTTGCTATTGCAAGTAATTTCTGGTAATCATCTCCTGTGACTACACCGGGCTTAATGTGATCTAAAACTTTGTCTGCCATGATCGAATGATAAATTGTGTGAATAATGTGTTAAGTCGTAAAAGTACGAAAAATAATTTTTGTAGATATTAAATTAATGTAAAGCTTGAGGGGGTGGGCAGTGGACACTGGGCAGTACTTACTAGAATGGATACCCAATAGCAATATTGTACGACAGATCATTCCAGTGTACCCCGGAATTACCTGGCAGCCAACGTTGACCTTCAGGATATGATGGGTCTACAAGTGGGACACCGATATCAAATCTGAATATAAAAAAGTTGAAATCAAAGCGTGTTCCGAAACCTGTGCCTACAGCAAATTCCTTGTAAAATCTTTTAAAATCAAACTGTGCTCCTTCCCTGTCGTCGTCAGAGGAGAGCGACCATATATTTCCGACATCCAGGAAGAAAGCTCCTTCAAGTTTCCAAAAAAGTTTAAACCTGTATTCAACATTTGCTTCGAGCTTAAGATCAGCAGTCTGATTGGGATATACTGAAATTGTATCACCTTCAATTGAACCAGGCTTACCTTCAAATGAACCAGGCCCCAGGGTTTTTACACGCCATGCCCTGATACTGTTTGCTCCTCCTCCAAAATATTGCTTTTCAAAAGGAATTGCCGTAGAATTTAAATATGGAACAGCAGCCCCTATGAAGGTTCTGTAAACCATACTGATTCCTTCATCCAGGTAATCATAATAACGAAATTCAATGTCTGACTTGAAGTATTGTGCATATTCAACGCCAAAGAATTGAAGCACGGCATCGTTTTCCGGTGAACCCAGGGCTGAATAAATTCCATACATCAGGTTCCCGGCCGTCTCCGCGCTAAATCTTACATATTGAAAATCGCTTGACTTGTTAACTTTCTGATTGTTAAAGATAAGACTATAACGTTGATCAGTGATAAAGTGTGGCTGGTAGCTATAAAACAAATAAGTTCCTTCTAACCATTCAGCAAATTCCGTGGAAACATAGGGTGTATAAATAAGACTGGTTTCAAAGGGATAGACTGTATGGGTTAAATGACCATTGCCTTTCCACTGGTAACCAAATCCACCTTTGAAAGTGGAGCGGGTATAATCAGGACGCTTCTGGTAATTGAAAGCCAGGTTTATATTTGTTTGCGGATTGAATTTCCGAATAAATTGTTCTGTTTTGAAAGGAAGAAGAAACTTCGGAACATTTACTCTTGTCTCCACACCAAGCTCCTGCATCGTTCCAAAGTCAGCATCCTGGATTTCCCTGATTGTTTCAATAGCTCCCGTAAAAGTGATATCAAAACGCTCTGAGCCACCAAAAAGGTTTCTATGCTGATAATTTATATTCCCGGCAACACCAAAGTTACCGGCAGAGTTAGTCCCTTCAACTCCTCCTGTAAATGCTTGTCTAACAGAAGGGAGCATCTTTATCTCACAATCAAGCTGATTCTCTCCTGAATCAACTTCATTAAACTTGATATCCACAATCCTGTATGCACTCAAAGCTGTCAGGTTACGATAAGTCCGCTGTACGCGCTTTGCATTGTACCTGTCACCCGGTGCGATATAGTTCTTCTGCGTAACTACTCCTGGCCTGGTATTGGAATCAGGGCTTGATATTACATACACACCATCATATAGAAGCGTATCCTGATCCGGCCTTACTCCTTCATCAGAATCTTTTATCAGATCATAATCTGTTTTAATGTATACATCCCTGATCGTATAAACCTTGTGTTTTGTCCTTTCTACTCTCCCCCATTCATCCTTAATGGGGAAATTTTTGATGCCAAGTATAACATTAACCTGCTTGCTTTGCAGTGAACTATCTATTTCATAATAAATAAAGTCCTCCGTGAAATTAAAATAACCTTTATTTCTAAGTATCTCTTCAATTCGGTCTCTCTCCTGCTGCAAAACGCCTACATCAAACCGCTCTCCTACTTTTAAAAGTGTTGGGATTGAATCATTCATGACATACTTCCCCAAACTTCCATCCTCAAAAAAATAATCAACATTATAAATGGTGTAGGGCTCTTTAGAATCAATAGTATAATGCACCCTGGCCCGCTTCTTTTTGTATACGGTTGTATCAGTAACTTCGGCATTGAAGTAGCCCTTATTATACAACAAAAGTTCAAGCTGCTGAGCAGTATGATCTGTCAGGTCGGGACTATATACTACCGGCTCCTCTCCAATCCTCCTCAACCAGCGGTTAAATCCAGTGTTCTTCTCTACATTGGATAAATTATACAGGGAGAGATAAAACTTCCACCCCACGATGCGTTTATTGGGCTTCTGCTTTACATAATTCTTATACTCTTCCTTGCTTATTATTTTCCTGTCAGCATCAATACTGTATTTATCCAGGAGGTATTCATCCTCTTCAATATACTTAGTTGCATTGCATGAGTGCAAAAGGGGAAGCAGTAAAAAAAGCCAATATATGTTCTTGTTAATAAATTTCAATGCGAGAATAGATTACAATTTGTCAGGATTTATAAAACAACGCTTATACCAATAACGTACCGTCTACTTGAATATGCGTAAAAATAGCAATTTTTATAGTACGAAAGTTCAGTCAAAAAAAAATTGCCAATACCCCATCCCTAAATCCTTCCATTCTTCAATTCTTCCCTCTTTTCTCCTATCTTTATTCCATGATATCCATCAACCAAAAGAAACTGATTAAATCACTTGCACAAAAGAAGTACCGTGAAAGGCACGGGATGTTTCTTCTTGAAGGTGATAAACTGATTAGAAATGCACTTGAGCAGAACCATGTAAACCCGGTAAAAATTAATCATGTATGGGCGAGTGAAGAATGGATAAGTTCTTTACCTGATTTGCCTGAGTTTTCCTCTGGTCTTATTACTTCGGCAACTGCTGAAGAGCTAGTATCTGTTTCATTACTGGTAACATCTCCGGGTGTAATTGCCACAGCCGAAATTCCTACCAATGAATTCAGTCACTCAATTTTGAAGGATGAATTCACGCTCGTGCTCGATTCTATTCGCGATCCGGGGAACATGGGAACGATCATCCGGACCGCTGACTGGTTTGGATTCAAAAATATTATATGTAGCGAAGATTGTGTAGATGTTTTCAATCCAAAAGTAGTCCAGGCATCCATGGGTGCGGTATTGCGAATTCAACCTTCTTATCAATCCTTGCCAAATATTATAACTGAGGCAAAAAGAATGAAGATTCAAATTTTTGGAACCACTATGCATGGCGAAGATTACATTGACACCTTTATCAAACGACCTGCCATGCTTGTCTTTGGAAATGAGTCCTCCGGTATTTCACCCGAAGTTATCAAGCTATTAGATAAGGAGATATTAATTGGCAACATTCCAAACCACAACATGGGATCCGAATCGCTGAACGTAGGTTCATCGCTGGCAATTATCTGTGCTGAGCTGAGAAGAAGAGGGATATAAAAACTTCGGGAAGGAGTCTACGCTACTCGAAATGAAAATTAAGCATCAGGATAAAGGAGCGCAGATGGGATATAGATTCTACATATTGTTCTTCGCCGGGATAGGGTTTATCAAGCAACATATTTCTTAGTCCAATGGCAAGCTTTATTTCTGTAGAATATTTGAAGTATTGAAGATAGTTGTCAACACCAAATCCCAATTCAAGATAAAGATCCGCTTTTTTAAGAAGTAACAGGTCATCCTCTTCCAGGTCGAACTCCTTGCGTGCTGACATATCATATTTAAAATCTAAGCCCGCAATCACATACGGCCGGTAATTATTTACCCTTTCAGAACGGTATTTAAATACAACAGGAAAATCGAGAAAGCTGGAACCAATAGTCATTGATGTATCGGGCACCGACAAATCAGCTCCGGTGTGAAAGACCATATGTCGTGACCCAAGATTTATGCCAGGTAGTACTCTCAGGTTCCAGTAATCAGATAAGCGCAGGTCAGAAACAATATTTACCTGGAATCCGGAGGGCTGGAAACCGATAACATCTGCATAGGTAAAATTATTCGCAGCGGTTCTTGACGTAGCAAAATCCATTGAGTTCAAGCCAACGGTGAATCCCCAATGCAAGGGTTTATGATCAAATGCAGGTAGATTCCTCGGCCTGTCGACCTGGGAAAATCCACTAGCGGAGATAAAAATCAGTATTAATATGAAAAGGTATTTTCGCATCACATTTATTCAACGGGCAAATATAGGAAATAGTATTTAGAAAAGGAGTGAACTTGAGTGAGCTTAAGTGAACTAGAATTGGGAGTTTGTAGAGACGCGCCATGTGGCGCGTCTAATTTGCATTCCATAGAGACGCGCCACATG
>Ga0307990_1000336_pt1 | contig 44579 bp, 38 predicted proteins | sample EllFjometagen129_FD_203168 | JGI IMG/M metagenome (GOLD analysis project Ga0307990, IMG submission 203168) | Marine microbial communities from Ellis Fjord, Antarctic Ocean - #129 | ecosystem: Environmental > Aquatic > Marine > Unclassified | place: Southern Ocean | collected 2014-10-08
AGCAAGAAGCCCTAAGAGGCCCGTCGTAATACGCTGCGAAGCCAGCATAGCTGAGGAGATTTTCATGAATTTACTCTGGATTCGAAAAGTTTTGCTCAAAAGGGTTAAAATAACAAGGTACCTTGTTATTTTGGCTTTGCCGGGTCAGGGTTTATAAAATTGAGCGGCAAACATCAGAGGACCACAGGAGAGCCCGACAAGAGAATACCAGAGACCGGGCTTACGGCTGCCACCGGGTATATGTAGAGCCAGCATCAAGTAGACAAGTACCATTGTCGAAATCATAAAACCGGGGGACCAGTGCCAGATATCGCCCCAGCCCCGTAAACACCAGATGATACCGGTATCTTCACTTAATAGGTAAAGAAGAACCGCCACCATGATTGTGTTGCGTCCTTGAAAACGGAGTTGCGTGGCGCTTTGTAGAGCTGTGGATGGGGTGATCAGTGAGCTCAGGAAGAGTGTGCTGGCAAACAAACCCAGGGCTAAAGCCAAGCGGCGAAAAAGGTGAAATGCCACGGCATAAGGGTAGCTGTGATTATAGTCATAACAAGGAGGGGGAGTCGGCCATAAGATAGCTGTAGCGAGTAGAAGTACGATTGTTGCCAAACTCCAACGTTGCACCCAAACCTGATGAGGGTTTCGCCAAGATGAGAGCAAAGTTAACAATCCTATAACAAAAGCTGTAAAAGAGAGAGTTTCGGCCGGATTAAAGATCGGCATGTGTCCGCTTTGCAGGCTGTAAGAGACGAGTTTCCAGGCGTGGCTGATAAGTGCCAGGATGAGTAGTTTTCGTGTGTGTCCAGAATCTTTCAGCCAGCTCAAGGCTACGGCGCTCAGATAGAGAAGTAGGACGAATGTCAACAGGTTCATAAATAGAAAAAATTACTTGTTTGTGATTGAATATGTCCACCTTTAGCATATATTTGAGTTTAAAGTCAACAATATTAACTTGAAATGACTTAAAATTACTAATAATGACCTTAATAAAATTGTTGATAATGGGTCGATCTTATTTTTATACTGACTTCTTGCTTGATTTGACTCTCTGTAAATGTTGGCCTCTGCGAGAGAAAAAAAGCATTTTTCCGCAGAGACGCCGGGAGCTTTACTTTGTTGTTGATCGTGGTGTCGGTAGGTTTGTGTTGGGAGAGAAGGCGAGTGAGGTGACTCAATCGTAACTATTCAGCATGTTCTGGTTTCAGCTATCTCGATGCGGGGACATGCCTCCTACGCTGGCAGCATAGTTGGTTCCTGATAACTGGTTCTTTACCCTTATTTAAAAAACCTTTCTATTTTTAATGAAAAGGTTGACATGCCTACTTTTAATTGCTAACGATACTTAAAATATTAAATATTCGACATTGAACCCGCTACCGACAAGATTTAAACAGCACTCGGGATCGTTGAAGTTAAAAGTCCAACGGACTTCGGGCCTCTTTAAGCGTAACACTTTTTACCGTCCATATAGGAATACACCATCAAATCCTGCCTGACAGTCCTTTTCATGAATTTTGATAACATTTTCAAGCTGAGCCTGCAATTCATCCATCAATACTTCGGGAATAGGGAGGGTGCGGTCTTTTTTCCCTTTGCCCGAACAATTCCGTCAATTTTACCGAATTCTTTGCCTAAAACATTGCGAAATAAAAATAACAGCGAGTTAAAGGCCTGATTCTGACTGGCTGCAGAGACGCCTTGGTCAACCTCCAGCCAGGTCAAGAAAGCCTTTACGTCATCGACCGCTATCAGGCTTGGGTCTTTACTCTTGGTATAGGTCTGTAATTTACGAGTCCAGCCTGAATAGGTTTTCAGCTGGTTTTTTCTCTTCAAGCTTTTTTAAAAAAGTAGGAAGGCTCTCTCTTTCTATCTGGTTGAAGCTGTATTTATGGCAAAAATCAAGATAATAACGCAGCCACTTGACATAATGTCGATGGCGGCCGGTTGCCACACCTCTTTGCTCAATAAAGGTGTTGTATTTGCTGACAAGATTATTTTGAATTTTAAGTATGCGACGATTCCACTTTCAGGATACTGCTCATTAATGAATGATATCCGGTTGTAAATGAAGTAGCACCCCATAGATTTATTTGTCAAGGATATCGGTTTTTAGTAGATATCAGGAAACTATAGAGCACCTTGTTATGCGTTAAGGGAATTAAATGAGAGAATTTGATTTAGAGAAGACTATTCAAGAGACTATTGAAAGCACTCCTGTCGGGGAGAAAGTGAAAATTAATTTTAGAGGTATTCCGCAAATAATTGATGTGGAGATGTCATTCGCCGGAGGCTGGGTCATCACTCAAACAATTATACCGGGGAAACCACTAGAATTTGTAAGGGGTGAAAATCAATACCTAAATAGCATTACGATTACTATTAACCCATACAATGGCTTGGAATTGAACGCATAACAAGGCGCTACCTTTAAGCAAAGTGAAAAAGAGGGCGACTGGAAAGTCCCTGTCGTTGGCGTAACTCCATGATATTTAAACAATATCGCATAACCAGCCAATCAACCGGACCGCAAGAAGCGTGCGGTCCTGAAAACTTGGCAATCATTAAGTAATCCGGGGCTGTTCTCCTTGGTATGGGCGGCCGGTTATCGCAACGTTCGGCAACTTAGGTTTGTGGTATGCAGCGTATAAAAAATATCTCTCTTCCAAAGAAATATCCTACAGACAAGGCCATAAAATCATGTGGGCATAATATACATAACTACGAGCCTGAATTTTGGGAGTTCCAATACGAAATTTTTCGGTATCTTAAAAACGTTGAAGATGCAAAGCTAAACGAACGTCATAAAGCCTTATGTAAAAATTTAGCCGCTTATAGTTCAGAAAGCAGAGACGTTATACCAATCGATAGCTTTCAAAGCTCATGGTATTGGTTCCGTAAAGAGCATCAAACGCGATATGAATTTTTTTTAAGAAAATTGCCTTTGCCTGATCCTCCAACTCCTCGTCAAAGCATAAACAAGCCATATCCTATGAAAAGGCCAACTGGTTGTGACATTCTGTATAGATATGGTTACCTTAAACCGATAACTTCATTTCTTGAACTTGGTTATACAAAAATAAAACCAGCTTCAGCATATAAGGATGGAATATCTACTGACCCACGGACTGATGACGAAAAAAATAAGGAACGATTCTATTTGGGAGAATATACAAGTTTAATAACTCAAAGCGGAGATCGGATACCGGTTATAGGTGATATAAAATCATCTGTTTCGGCTTGCGATTATTATGTGCTCTGCCTTTCCTACGACTATGAGCCATTAATATTCAATAAGTTTAGTTATGACGCTTGTTTGATAATAAAAAATCCTAAGCAGTTCTCACTCAGATTAGAAACAGAGTTTAAAAAGTTTTTCCCTAATTGGTATTTCTTTGATGGTCCTATACAATATTTTGACCCCTATGAGCACACTAAGAATGAATGTTTTAGCCCAGGCATATGCAAAGATTTCTCTTTTGCCTATCAAAAGGAGTACAGATTTATTTTAGATCCATTGAAACCTGCAAATGAATTAAAGAAACTAATCGAATTTAATATTGAATTGGGTCCGCTTGGTGATATCTGTGAATTACATGTAGTTAAAACTTAAAAAATGCCGAACCAATCGCTGGTAGGGACGGCAAGGGCCATGCCGCCCCACAGCTTTTCGTTCCCGGCGACTGCGTCGCCGGGAATCGCGGCGCTGACTACGTCCAGTACCTTGCCCCGGCGCCTTGCGCCAGAACAAGGTACTGGACCGGACACCGTGAACCGCACAATCAAGCTTCGCTTGCTTGCGCGCTCCCCGGTGCCGGTCAGCACCGCGATTATACACTGAAAAATACGACGAATGAATTTTTTCAGAAATAAAGAGAACAAATGAAGAATATTTTGAAATTTTCAGAAAATAAAGCAAAAGATTTTTTTCTGAAAGAAGAAAGCTATGTAAATTTCGACCTTCCCTTATATTTTTCATTTCAAGCCTTAATAAATGAAACTGATAAAAAACTATCAATGAAAAATCTTTCAGATTTTAGGAAATCGTCACCACGTGAGATTGATAATGTAAATTATCGTTTACTATCAAACAAGGATGGAAAATATTCTTGGAGGCCTTTTCAATTAATTCATCCCGCAATTTATGTCTCTTTAGTGCTTAAAATAACTGAGAAAGAAAACTGGAAATTGATTAAAGAACGATTTAATCTTTTTCAGCAGAATGAAAATATAGAATGTCACAGTCTTCCCGTTATTTCAGAAACAAAAGCCAGAACAGACAAAACAGAACAAATTCTTACTTGGTGGAAAATGATAGAGCAGACGTCTTTAGTCCTTGCTTTGGATTTTAAGTATGTACTTCATACTGATATTTCCGACTGTTATGGTTCTATATACACACACTCTGTCCCTTGGGCATTACATAAAAAAAGTGTCGCCAAGAAAAAGGAAAACCGAAATAAGCAGTCATTAATTGGAGTATCAATTGATTCTCATTTACAAGATATGAGTTTCGGTCAAACTAATGGTATTCCACAGGGTAGCACATTAATGGACTTTATCGCAGAGATAGTTTTGGGTTGAACTGAACCGCTAGCGCGGAGCCCTCCAGCACGAACTCCCCCAAAATAAGTGTCACCTTTCGCTTTGCTAATCCTACCCTAAACCATTTATTATACCTTCCAGGACAACCATGTCGATTGTCCGGTCAAATTTGACTTGTGGAGGTATGCGTTATGGCTAGACAGTATCAGAACAGTTTCGAAAATTATCTTACCGTACAACGTGTCGCAGAAAAAACCAAAAAAGCGTATTTGCAGTCAGTTCAGGGGTTAGAGCTTTTCCATAAACAACCTGCCCACATCTTGGGTAACGAACAAATTCAAGATTACCTGATCTACTGTATTCAGGAAAAAGAGCTGGCCTGGTCGAGCTGCAATGTTCTGTTTTGTGGTCTGAAGAAGTATTACTCAAGCTATCTTGGTCGTGACGAGTCTAAATTTTCCATCCCTCCTCGCCCCCGATCCCGGCAATTGCCGATGCTGTTAAGCCCCAATGAAGTAAGATCTATTCTGCTGGCTACAGCCAACCTCAAGCATAAATCATTACTGGCTCTTATCTACGGTTCCGGCCTGCGCGTCAGTGAAGCGGTAAATCTTAAGCCCCAGCACATCGAATCAAATCGCATGATGGTTCGGGTTGAACAAAGCAAGGGCCGAAAAGACCGCTATACAGTGTTATCGCAAAAATCTCTCGATCTACTACGTGAATATTGGCGCAGTTATCGACCTGGAAAATGGCTCTTTTTCGGTAGAGACAAAAACCTGCCAATGTCAATTGCTACCGCTCAAAGGGTTTTCTATAATGCCAAGGAAAAGGCTGGAGTAACCAAGGGCCGCGGCATTCATACCTTGCGCCATTGTTTCGCATCTCACGCTCTTGAACAGGGGGTTGAAATGTATATCATCAAACGCTGGCTCGGTCACACCTCAATTACGACAACTTATGGCTATCTGCACCTGTCGCCTTCGTACCTGGCAAAAATCAAAAGCCCGCTTGACCTCCTTTACAAGGAGGTGACTTCATGAAACCGCACTACGAAATGGCCGACATCTTCCGCCTGTACGGTGATCAGTACAGAAAATCCCACGTGATGAATGACGAACAACGAAAAGTTATGAGAGCAATAGAGGCTTGCCGAACCGCACAACTTGGCGGCCACAGCGAAACCTGTAACAATTGTGGGGCAACCAAAAACAGTTACAACTCCTGCCGTAACCGTCACTGTCCGAAATGCCAAACTATGACAAAGGAGGATTGGCTATCAGATAGAAAAAGGGAATTGCTTCCCTGCGGTTATTTCCATTTAGTTTTTACAGTGCCACATATTCTCAATCTACTTATCCTCAGCAACCGTAAAACATTGCTGGATCTGTTGTTTAGCTCGGTCAGCGGAACCTTAAAAGCCTTTGCCGCTGATCCCCAATGGCATCTGGAAGGCGTGCCCGGAGCATTAATCATTCTGCACACCTGGAGCCAAACCCTCATAGACCATTTCCACTTGCATTGTTTGGTGCCAGCCGGTGTTTTGAGTTTCGACAAACGCCACTGGCATGCCAGTGGCAAAAAGTTCCTTTTTCGACCCGAGTCTCTGGCGAAAGAGTTTAAAAAACGTTACCTGAGTGCAATCGAAGCAAACCTCAACAATTTATCTCAATCCGAAGATACCAGATTCCATCTGAGACAGGCAAAAGCGAAAAAATGGGTTGTCTACGCCAAGAAGCCATTTGCCGGCCCCAAACGTGTTCTTGAATATTTAGGTCGCTACACTCATAGGATCGCGATTTCAAATCATCGTATTTTGTCAATCGATAACGGTAAAATCGTTTTCACCTACAAAAATCGAGAGGATAATAAAACTGAAAAAATGCTTCTTCCCGCAGAAGAATTTATCCGTCGTTTTTTGTTGCACGTTCTGCCATACAGGTTTATGAAAATCAGATATTACGGTTTTATGGCCAATAAAATTCGTCGCAAATCGATCTTGCTGATCCGAAGACTGATCGGTATTGCAATGGAAATTGAGCCCTTTATCAAAGAGAGTCTACAAGAGAAAATATTGCGCATAACCGGCAAAGATATCTATCTTTGCCCTAAATGCAAACAGGGACGCATGATCTGTCAAAGAATATTGCTTCCCGACCGCAGTTGATAGATAAACTTACGGTTTTAGCAGATAATTTTTCAAAAAATACCAAACAGCACTACAGCTACATCTTTTTTCCAGCTAAAACCTTAGAAAATAGTCAAAAAGTTGATCTTATTTCAATATTTCGACAAAGCCAGTGAAGCCACATGAAAACAAGCCGAATAAATTCAATCAAACCACCTTATACCACTATCCCGCAACTCATCAACCGGATACTTTTTCTTATATTTCAAGAGCTTACAAACAAACCCCATAGAGGCAAAATCTTAAAAATGTAAATCCTCCCCACAAACCCGCGCCTCAGTTCAACAACATTTTATCAATCATCCCGCTTTACAATAAAATAATATATGTGTTACTGTCAGTAATCTGAAAAAATCATCATCTCGGCACCGTTGCAGGCGGGACGAATGATAAAACGCTCTTCGTTATGTTGACCTCCTTCTCTCTAAAAAACTCAATAAACTAAAAATAGATGAATATCGAATTTTAAGATATCGTGATGATTTCAGAATTTTTACTAATAATCCTTTCGAAGCGGAACAAATTACAAAAGAACTATCGGAAATTTTATCCAACTTAGGGATGAAGCTCAATGTAGACAAAACTACAGCCTCTGATGACATTATCAAGAGTTCAATAAAACCTGATAAAAGATATTGGATTAGTAATAAAATAATTACTGGGAATAAGCAAAAATGGTTAATCCAATTGTATTTACTTTCTGATATATATCCAAACTCAGGAACAATTGATACACAAATGAGAAATTTTTTAAAGGTACTTGAAAACTCGAAGAAGAAAGACCAAAATTTAAAAACCTTGATTAGTCTCGTAACTGAAATAGCCCTAAGAAACCCAAGAGTAGTTCCAACAGCAATAGCCATTTTGAGTATTTTTATAAGTCGAATAGAAGGAAACTCAAATAAAATCAAATTAATAGAAAAGATTAGGACTAAATTTGGACAAGTGCCAAATTCTTCGCTTTTAATGATTTGGTTTCAACGACTCTACCTTAAAATAAATAAATCAGTTAAGTATAGTGAACTACTTTGCAAAAAGGTTATTGATGAAAAGACTATGATTTGGAATTCTAAATGGTTGGATGACAGTTTAAAAAAAACAATTGATGAAACACCGATAATTGAAATAGAACTACTGAAAAAGACAAAAAGTAAATTTTCAAAGAAAGAAATAAAGAAAATTGTATCTAAGAAAAGATATGATTACGGATAAATAAAATGTATAACAAATCACTGCACTGGATTTTTACTCCGCTGCGCTCCGTAAAAACCAGTGAGTTCTGTCGTTAAGGGTAAGATGAATATTGAGCCACTACTCCCATTAATTGGTGTAATTGTTGGTTGGGGTCTTAAATCCTTAACATTACATAGTTGGTGATATGCAGATCCGCATTATGTCATCAATACAATATGGAGACTGAAATGAATAAATTGGCATTTGCCACCATTCTTGTGTCCCTTCTATTTCTTTCATCCTGCGCCACCCCTGTTGGACAATTCAAAGAAAGCGATATGGCCTGGACAAAAATGAATGTAAAACTGAATTATCAGGCCGTGTATAGAAATCTAAAAGAAGGATTTAGAAAATGTGGCCCAACTTATTTTGTAGATGGTAACCTGTACGCGGACATTAATGAGGGGCATTTTGATATTTATTTAACGACTGCCTTCGGCGGTAGAACGTCTTGGGTCTATGGGATAATAAATATAAAGCATATAGACAAAGATACGAGTGCTGTATCCATTGGAGTTAATAACACTTTCGACAATCCTTTGTTTGGTAAAAAAGGCGGTGGAAGAGAAATGATCTCGCAATGGGCAAAAGGTATTTATGATTGTGACAAAGAAAAAAGACATAACAAGGCAAATTAACTCGGATCGCAAAAACCGCTGCGCGCTTTTTTCACCCGGTTATTTGCGCGGTTAGAGCTAAAAAACATAAGAGGAATAAACAATGCCCGATTTCGTTACATTTCGAGAATTGGCAGATCAAATTGGAGTAGAGATAACTACTATCCGACGTAATGTTAAACGACTCAATCTCGAAATCCGAAATGAAAAAACTGAAACGAGCAAAGGAGCTTTGGTACAATGTCTGAGTATTGATAATGCCAATAATCTTATTTCACATTTTGAAAACCGAGATAAACCAAATTCTGAATCCGATTCAGCCGCATTGGATCGTTTTGGATATTTTTACATCATTCAGCTTGTTCCCGAAGTCCTACCAAATAGAGTCAAAATCGGGTATACAGACAATCTTGAAACAAGACTACGTGAACACCAAACAGCAGCACCAACTGCAATATATCTTGGTCATTGGAAATGTAAAAGATCCTGGGACCAAGCTGCAATGGACAGTATCACGCGTGTTGACTGTAGCTTGGTGATGAATGAAGTATATGAAGGCGACATTGATGGCTTTTTAAATCGAGCTAAAGAATTCTTCAATGTAATGCCAAAAAGTTCTGATAAACTAAAATTATCAGAGCATTCTCCATTAAAAAACAAACATTAAAGCTCTAACAAAAGCATGCAGACCGTCAACCCCCGCCGCTCCGCTATGGGGGTTGCGGCTGATGCAGGCGTTATGTGCGAAACAATAAGCGACTATTCCAATGAGTCTGACAAATTACGCCCTTGAAAAAATGGGTTTTGAGCTAATCCCGCCGGATGTCACGATCGAGGCGAATTTCCGATCGCTTAACGTCTACGAAGTACAAGGAATCGTTTCCGATAAGAAATCTCCGCTCGATCCCGCTGCCTTGATGAGAAAAGATATTGAGGTGTCGTTTTCGCTTGGCGACAGCGTCAATGAGATATGCCGCCTATTGACCGACGATGATTTCGCCGACGACGAAGACAAATGGAGATCGGAATCAAAATCTACCCCGCCATATTTAATCGTTCTTAGCGAATTTCCGGAAAAAGCAATATGTAGCCACGGCTATTGGCAACACGCGAACGATGAGATTGTTACTCACGATTGCTTTACGGAGGCAAAAGAGGCACTTCAGAAGCTCGAAAATCAAAAAACTGCCGTAGTAGTCGCTGCTCTAAGTGCGCTGTTATCGAACGATCAGAAACCCGTCGTTTTCGCGGGGTCCCGAAACGGGGTCGGACCAAGTTAAAGCATTGAAATAATGAAGAATATCTTCAGAAAATGGGCTAAAAACAGGCTTAAACGGCCAATTTTTAGGAAAAGTAATGGGAAAAGTAAGAAAGTAATTAGAAAGTAATGGAAAGTAATGGAAAGTAATGGAAAGTAATGGAAAGTAATGAGGAAAGTAATGGGGTCAAATCTTTATTCTTGACAGCGGTCTCGTTACATTAAGGTTGTCAAGGATAAAGATTTGACCCTGCCGACTCTGCCGAGCACTACCGAGCACTCCGTTGTAAAATAGGGTAATTGGGGTCTGACCCCGGTTTTGTTCCGGTTTTTCGGTTTTTTGTTAAGTGAAATCACTAGACACTTAAGGAGGGTATTAACTTATGAAATTAATAATTCTTAATCTTGCTCGTAGTACTACTAAAGAAGAATTAAAAGTTATCTTTGAAGAATATGGCTCCGTAGAATCTTGTGATTTGGTGTTAGATAAATCTACCGGTGGATCCAAGGGTTTTGGTTTTGTTGAAATGCCAAAACCAGAAGAAGCCGAATTTGCGATAAAAAGCTTGAATAATAAGAAAGTTGCCAGTAACAAAATTCGTGTTAAAAAAGCTGAAGACAAAAAGGTATAACCTCGCATTCACGCAGACTGCGAACGCGCTCCCGATTTTATTTAAGCATCCCGGCGCAGCTGGTGATGTTGGTCGTTAGCAGGAAAATAATATGATGTTTACTCAGGGGCGTCCTTGAAATATTAAAATTCTGTTGTTGATTGCAATTAAATAGATTCTGGCAGCAAAAAGCGTGGGTGCAAGCAAGAGCAAACATGCTAATAATGTCACAATTTAAACACTTTGACTGGAGATTAGCATGAGTACTGAAATCAGCTACAAGAATAACCCTCTGCATGGTGTTGGTTTAAAAAACATATTGATTGAAATAGTAGATCACTACGGTTTTGAGCTTCTTTTTGCCTATTTAAATACCAATTGTTTTAAGACCAATCCAAGCATTGATTCCAGTGTGAAGTTTCTTAAAAAAACGGACTGGGCGCGTGAGAAAGTTGAAGCTTTCTATTTGTATGAATTTAAAAATTTACCCAGAGCGTCTTCCGATCAGTTCTTATTGCCTCCTAGGGACCGGATTGTTCCGGAATATCAAACACCAAGTGAGCCTACGGAACTGAGTTTGGAAGATGCCGAGCGGTTGCGCGAAAAGCGTGCGAAGAAATCGGCTGCACGAGGTTAAAGAACAACCGGGGTCTGTTAGACCCCATTTTTTCTGCATTTTTCTGCAAATACTCAAAGTCTGCAATCAGCCATAGAGGCCTGTGTCAATGCAGGCAAAGCTGTGATGTAAAGGTTATGTATCCAGGTGCTACATGAGAATAGGATCTTCAAATCCAATACCCATATTTGGTTATATTGGACTTTTTAGACTATTAAAAATAATTAAATTGAGAGCAATACATGAAAAGAATAATGATAATTTTATTTATACTATTTATTGCGGTAGCTGCCGATTCGACAGAGCTAACTGAAGAAATATTCCAGCTTAACCATTGTTTTTCCTTAAAAGTAATGGAGCAAGAGGATTTGTCTGCCGTTGTAGAGATAAATTCGGATGAACAAGCATATCACATTGTCACTATTGAAAATGCTGGTATTTCCGAGGTAAAAAAGGTGAAGTTATGTAAATCCTGCAAAGAGAGTTATTTTATAGCCCTCTATGACCGTTCGTCGACATACGGTTCTACTACTGGCATTGTAGCATGGCAGAACGGGTGGGACAACTGGTTCTTGATGGTGCTTCCTTTCAGCGTGGCCGGAATAGAGGATGAGAATAACGATGGAGTGTTTGAACTGGTTGATCAGTATTCTGAAAAAACAGAAAATAAATTTTACCCTGTAAAGATGAAATATAGGTTCATGGATGGACTAATCTGGCCGGAGTAGGTAAGGAGAGCACATTGGATGGTTTTTAACCCTGAAAAATGCTTTCAAGAAAAACAGACTGTTTTATAACCATATAATGCACTGGATAAACCAGTGATTAAAGAGTTAACTGCCATTGGTTCCGGAGCACATCGTGGCGGATGATGTAAACGGCCCCATCGTCGCCTTTGAGTTTGAAATAGCGATGATCCGGGGCCAGCCAGTCTTTCAAATCCCTCATGGACAGCATGCCTGCAAGCTCATCCTTGTTGTTGAATACTAAAAAGTGAGGATAATGGCTTTCTTGGGTTTTGATAATTAATGAGTGTAACGGTGTGTTATCTCTGATGCTTTCATATTCCCTTTCCATATTGTCAACAACCTGTATTGATCGTAATATATTTACATCGTGCCCCCGAACAATTTTTACCCCTCTTTTAAGCAACGTAGTCTCATATATGGAATATCCGTGAAATTTTTGTACGATAACAAGGCTTGCTATGCAGCTTATCATCAGGGGAAGAATGATTTCAAGATTGTAGGTCAATTCAAAAATTGTGAAAATCGCTGTAATAGGCGCAAGGGTAGCGCCGCTGACCACGGCGGCCATGCCGACCAGCCCGTAGGCCGGAAATGCGGCTGTCATTTCGGGAAATAAATTATTGACCAGGGATCCGAAAATGCCTCCCAGCATCGTTCCTAAAACAAGAGATGGCGCAAAAATACCTCCGGAAAAACCAGCTCCAACAGAAATTGATGTGGCAAGCAGCTTAAATATTATCACTATGATCATGGTGTTTATAGTGGTTTCTGCGGTCAGGACAAGGTTGACTGACTGGTATCCCACACCGAGCACATGCGGGCAGTTAAAGGCAATTAATCCAATCAGCAAACCTCCGACGGCGGGACACAGATAGGCGGGGATGTGAAATCGGTCGAACACCTTTTCCGTATAGGAGATTTCTTTGATGAAGGCAATGGAAACAAAGCCTGCCAGGATGCCGAGCAGGCAGTAGAGTAAAATTTCCCAGTAACTGATCAGTTCGTAATGGGGCACATCAAAAGCTGGCAGGTTGCCAAAGAAATGGTGGGAAATTACGGTTGCGGTTACAGCGGAAATTGCTATGTGGCTTAAGTAACTGATTTCAAAGTCAACCAAGATGATCTCTACCGCAAACAGCATTCCGGCCATTGGGGCATTAAAGGTAGCCGCAATTCCGGATGCGGCGCCGCATGCCAGAAAAACACGTCGCCATTCTGCCGGCATCTTGATAAGCTGGGCGATGGATGAACCCACAGAAGATCCTATATGGACAATAGGCCCTTCCCGGCCAACAGAGGCGCCTGAACCGATGGAAATGATTGTGCAGATGATTTTATAAAAGGTTGTCCTGTGCCTGATGATTCCCTGACTGCTGATCATCTGGTTTATGCTGGTTTTTTGAAAGATTGTGGAAGTATGATACTTAAGCTAATCTTGTCCGGCGGTTCATTTTTCATGGATACCTGACCGCCATGCAGTCTAACAATCTCTCTGACAATCGTCAGCCCCAGGCCGCAGCCGCCAAACTCTTTAGAACGTGATTTTTCGACTCGGTAAAACTGTTCGAAAACATGTTCCAAATCATCCTCTGGAATTTGTGATGCGGTGTTGGTTACCGTAAGCCGAACCGTTTCTGGCAACTTCTCCAGTTTGATAATAAGTTTTCCTGATTGTGAATTATATTTGATAGCATTGTCTATAATATTGACCAGAACCCGGTTGAGTTGAGCGGGGTCACCGAAATAGTTCAGGGTTTCCGGCAGGGAACTGGTCAGGGTAATCTCTTTAACCTCTATCAAGGGTTTGAAATCTTCAATAATGGATGCGGTTGCGGTTTTAAGGTCAAAGGTTTCGGGCTTGATTTTGCGACCAAGTTCCAGCCATGAGAGAGTCATGAGATCCTGCAGGAGACGTTTTATGCGTAGCATGACATGTTGTTGCTGTTGCAGGTCTTTATAGAAAGGGGCTGGTAGTTCCCGGTTAAGGAGGCCTTGTTCCATAAATATCTGGACACTGGTCATTGGCGTGTTGAGCTCATGGGCGGCGTCGGCGAGAAATTGTTTCTGCTTGGTGAAGGAGTACTGCAGGCGGTCAAGCATCTGGTTTAAGGCCGACGAGAGTTCGTAGAGCTCATCACGATTTGAGTTTAAGGGGATGCGATGGCTCAAATCATTTTCATCAATCTCACGAGCCAGACTGGTGATTTTTCGGACTGGTTTGAGGATGCGACCAGCCAGGAAATAACTGATTAGGATCAATAGTATGGTTGAAAAGGAGAGGCCCAACAAGATGAAGTGGATTACCTCAACCATCTCTTCCATGAATTTTTTCATAGGTATGGCTACATAAATGCGATAGCCCGGAGGATATTTCTGGCTGGAGATTTTGGCCGAGCGTACACGGAAAGTTAGTTCCTTGTAAGGTTTCTTGTCAGAATCTATACCTTCGCGGGGAATTTTAATGCTGACAGTGAATCTTTTTTTTTCGGAATCAAGCGGCAGGTTGATGCTTTGTCCCAGGCGGGAGGTGTAGACCAAGGTGTCATCACGCCAGGCGCGAATCCAGTGGCGATTGTTGTCGAGGAAAATCTCGCTTGCTAAGGAGGTTTGCTCAATGAGACCGGCTTCGCTTTTCCTGATTATCTTGAAAATGTTTTGTGCTGCTACGGTCAGTTCGTTATCGAGTTGATCGTAGGTTTGTTCAGCCATCTCAAAAAAGACTATAAGGGAGAAAAACAGGCTGACAATGACCCCTGCACTGGTAATCCAGAGGGTGATTTTTGTGCGAATTTTCATGAAAAAATTACCCTTCGATGACGAAGCCGATTCCGCGAACGGTTTTTATGAATGATCTATTTTCTGTTTCAGTATCGATTTTCCGGCGCAGGTTTTTAATGTGAACATCGATGGTGTTGGACATTGTAAAAGGATCAAAATCATCTCCCCAGACATGTTCGGCCAGGGTAATGCGGGAAGCTGGTTGATTTTTGTTGTAGAGGAGGAATTCCAGCAGGGAAAACTCTTTGGGGGTCAGGTCTAGGACTTTCCCGGATTTTGTGACTTTGCGGCTGATTGTGTTGAGGGAGATATCACCAACCGTCAGGAGAGTATCACATTCACGGCCCGGCCGCCGTAATAGAGCCCGGATGCGGGCCAGCAGTTCAGCTACAGAAAAAGGCTTAGCAAGATAGTCGTCGGCCCCGTAATCGAGTCCTTTGACTCGATCTTCGACCGAGCCTTTGGCGGTTAAAAGGAGCACCGGTGTAATAATATTGGCCTGGCGCATCTCTTTTAAAACAGTCAACCCGTCAACTTGAGGTAACATGATGTCTAAGAGAATCAGATCGTAGATCTCGGCAAAAATTTTGTCAAGGGCCCGGTTGCCATCGACTGCAGTATCGACCAGATAGCGCTGCTCGTTAAGCAGGTTCTGCATCTGAGACAGTAGCTGGGGATCATCTTCAACCAGGAGAATTTTCACTGTCTGTTTCCGGCTAAAGAGTTAGGCAGGTCGTGGCACTGTTCCTGGTAGAGATGGGAGGCAGTCGTCAGCAGAGCCAGGGCGTCGCTTTCCAGCTCCTGGTCGTGGGGCAAAGGCAGCAGGTCGTCACCGGAAACTCGAAAGGTTCGGGGCTTAGTTTTGGGTTCGAGCACCGCGAGTTTGCCATCCCGCATAAAACCGTAGAGTGAATAGAATTTCATCAGAGCAAAGTCGTTCTTAGCCTGTTTGAAGATCGATTGGCCGATGATCGGATGGTTGAAATCCGTACCCAAAAGATCCACTGCCGTGGCCATTACATCCATTTGGGTGGTAACGCGATTATAACGTAATGGTTCGATGCCGCCGCCCAGAATCAGTCCGAAAATCCGATAGTTTTCAATCGGCATAACACCATTGGGGCTTGAGCGGACCCGGACGTTATGGTCGGCGATGACGACAAAAACGGTGTCATCGTAATAGTCATGTTCTTTGGCGAGTGAGAAAAATTTGCCCAAGGCAAAATCCGCAAATTTGACACCATTTTCCTCGCTCGCCAGGGCAACCCCGGCAACCGGGGTGATGCGTCCTTCAGGGAACTCGAAGGGGGTATGGTTGGTGGTTGTAAATAGGACTGAGACAAAAGGTTGGTTCTGCTCTTTAAGCTTAACAAACTCCTTATCGGCGCGAACCACCAGATCTTCATCGCAGACCCCCCAGATACCGTGGTAGACCGGATTGACAAAGAGTGGTTCATCAATAATCCGCTTGAAACCATTACCGTAATACCAGCTTCCCATATTGTCAAAGCGCTTTTCACCACCGTAGAGAAAGCTGCTGTCATAGCCCCGAGGGCCTAAAAGTCGGGCCAGCGAGAAAAACTCCTTTTGTGAAAGGTTCCGTTTGAGAACGCTGGTGCCAGGAATCGGCAGAAAACCGCCGACAATCGCCTCCATACCCCGGACACTGCGGGTCCCGCTGGCGTAAAGCCGGGTAAAAAGGATGCCTTCTTGAGACAGTTTGTTGAGGTTTGGGGTGATGCCGGGGCGGCCGCCGGCGGCTTCGACAAATTGAGCTCCGAGACTCTCCTGAATGATAACCACCAGATTTTTGGCTCGTCCATTATTGGGGAAATGGGTTTTTTCCCGGCGCAACAGAGGATAGTTGGAGTCAATAAGATCTTCAGTTTTCAGGTTGAGTATTTTTTTGGTTCGGCTGAGTGCTTCAGACGCCTCCATGCGGCCATAAAGTTTAACGTTGACGTCGAATTTCTTTTTAGCATAGATTGAGTAGCCGACTGAGTGCAGGGTGTTTTTAGCGAGCTCATTAGCGATATGGGAGTTGCTGTAGGTGGCATCCGAGAGGTTGGCCGGGCGATGGCCGAAGGAGGAGCGAATGCCCATGACAATAATCAGTGCCGAGGGTAGAAAAAAGAGCAGGCGCAGGCCATATTTAACCTGCAAAGATTCAGTAAAAATAGAGCTTTGCCGCCACCAGCGGCGGTAGAACCAGGCAATCAGGCTTAAACTGACAATCGCAATCACCAGCGGTGTGAGCTGGGTTGAGATGATAGTTTTGAATACTTCTCGCGGATATTGCAGGTAGTTGACGAAAAGCTCGTTGGGGCGGGCGTCGAATTCGTTGACAAAAGGCGGGGTTGCAATTTCCATATAGACGGCCAGCAGCAGGGTCGCCAGCAGATAGCCTCCCAAGACTTTTTCAATAAAATATGAAATTCGTGACGGGGTCAGAAAGATGAGCAGGGTCGGCAGGGCCAGAATGGCACAAACCGCAATCGTGTCCATGCGCAGGCCGACGATAAAGGCGAGCCAGTAGTTGACGCCGCTGGCTTTTAAAGAGCCATAGTGCTGGCCCATTAAGATGATGCGACCGACGAATGAAATAATCAGAAAGAGGAGGTAAAAAAGGAGTAGCGGTTTAGCGGCCTTAAGCCACTGTTGGTAGAGGTTTTTTAACATTTTTTTAATTAAGCCTTTTGGGGTCTCGGTTTTGGGTTATGATATAATCGGCCCCCTGGTAGTAGGCCAGACAATCTTGTACGAGGGGGTTGTCCGGTTTAATAGGTTCGATTGTATCGTACGGTTTTTTCTGGAGATCAATTTTTTGTTGCGGTGATAAGACTACCAACTTTTCATCTTTAAGTAAACCAAGTTTTATATAGTTGGCAATCAAGGCGCGTGGTTGAAAGTCGGGGTGGAGTATATTCTTAGTGAAACAAAAGAGTTTCGGTAAGAGGAATTGAGCTTATCTATGATCTCTTTCGTCGGTATTGTCATTGCGGTTAAAGATATCCAGTTTGCGATCGTAAATTTTGCAGTTGACTCCGAAGATACCGAGGAGCGAATGGAAGATATGATCGTGCGAGATCGGTTGGTTTCTGTTTTCTTTAAGAGCTGCATAATTTAAATGATGGTTGCGGGCCAAGCTTTCTGAAAGCCAGGCGACGGCGGCGATATGTTTCTGTTCGTTAGGAGCTATGAAATAGGGCAGGCTGTGCAGATAGATGCCGTTTTCGCCCAGCGATTCGCCGTGGTCTGACATGTAGAACAGGAAAGTGTCGTACTGTTCCGTATTTTTTTCAAGAAATTCGATGGTTTCAGACAGGAAATAGTCAGTGTAGAGGATGGTGTTGTCGTAGGCGTTAGTAAGCTCTTCCTGCAGACTTTTTTGTGGGGTATTGCTCTGGTATTCAGGGGAGAAGCGGCGAAATTTTTCAGGGTAACGTTTATAATAGGCCGGCCCGTGACTGCCTTTCTGGTGGAGTACGATGAGGTGGTTACAATTTGGGTTACGGTCAACATATTTCTGTAAGTTAAAGAGCAATGACTCGTCGTAATATTCACCATCCCGGGCCAAGCCAAGTTCCTCGGCCTTTGGAACTGTCACGGACGAGATTTTTTCGTAGGGTACTCGCGTGGCCACGCCTTTGGAACTGGAGTTGTTGTCGCGCCACAAAACCTTGGTTCCCAGTCGTTGCAAGAGATCAAGGATATTCTCATAGGCAGCCGCTTTTTTAACGGAATAATGTTCTCTGGGCAGATGGGAAAACATGCAGGGCAGTGACTCTGCGGTTGAAGTTCCGCTAGAATAGGCTTGGGTGAAGCTTATTACATCTTTTGGGCTGAGCCCGGGGTTGGTGTTGCGGGCGTAGCCGTTCAGTGAGAAGTTCTGAGCTCTGGCGGACTCGCCGACAACAAAAATTCCTAGTAATTTTTTTAGCTGGAGAGTCTCCTTTTTAGCTAAAATGGCATCTTCAGCGATGGGTATGAGGGTTTGGGCATGGGCCTGATTTATGCTGAAATATTTCTCGACTGAGTAGATAGCGTAGGTTGGGTTGATATACATTCGCAGATATTTATGCTGGCGGCCGATCAGGGCAAAACTGCTGTAGTTGAGATAGATCGTCGCCCCGACTGTCAGAAAAATGGTGGCGATGGTGAGCAGGTTGGTTGCCATTTGGCGTAATGGCTTTTTCCACGTAATCCGGGTGCCGGCGATGATCAGCGTCGGTAGACCGGCAAAAATCAGCATATGTAAGGCGAAACCAAAGCTGTAAAGTTCTCGGGCCTCCTGGATGTCGGTTTCAATTATATTACTGATCATATTATAATCGATCACGACACCATATTTGAGGCTGTAGTAAGATATGGTTGAGGCCAGAAGAAAGCTGGAAATGAGGACTGTCTTGAAAATGTAGGGGTAGCTGCAGAGGGAAAAGAACGTGAAAAAGATACCGCTTATGACGATGCCGGTGCCGATCAGGAAAGCGGCGTTGCTGCTGACTGATACATCCGGTAGGTTCAGGAGTTGCTGCCAGAAAGAGAGATTGTAGGCAGTCGCCAGCAGGAGGGCTGAAAACAGGGCAATAAGCGTTACGTTGCCATTAAGGGTGAAGGCCGAAAGAGCGTTGCTTCTTTTTTTCTGCAGCTTAAAAATTTCTGTTAGTTTTACATTCATCTTTTATTGTCTGGGTCGAGTTGTCAGTTGAGTATTATAGTTTAAATCGGTTTATAATCCGTCTATTATGAAGGGTTCGTGAAGGGTTTATGAAGATTTGATGAAGAGAGATTGTTTCTAGTTTATCAGGCTAGTCGTAGTGATTTTTTTGAGGGTATCCAGGTGGGAGGGCCGGGCAACTTCAGTTTCTTTGATATTGGAGCAACTTTGGATGGAATCGGGGAGTGCAGTGAGACCGCCGTAACAGTGGCATCAAGAATAGATTGGGGAAGGGAAGAGTTTTTTCGGTTGAAATTATACTCCGCAGCGATTTGTTAGTAGGGCGTCCATCGCGGTCTGGACGTAGGCCTTCAAGGTTGATTCCATATCAGTTGTGACGGGTTTATTATCGTAGATTTCAGCCTCGGCCTGCGGGTAGAGTTGGTAATGGTAAAGTTGTGAGTTGTGGCCGTCCGGAAGGTGGATAAGGATACGGTCGCCACTCAACATGGCGACCGTGGGGTCGCTGCCGGAGGGTTTAATGATGCCGAAACCGGGGTCGTCGGCAGCTGTGTTCAGGAGGTTGCGGCCCCAGCAATGGTGGAGAAATGGTTTGCCTAAAAGTCCCATGATTGTCGGCACGACATCAACTTGGGTACTGACAATCGAGCGCTTGGAACCGTATTGTTCCTGGAGGCCGGGAGCCAGCAGGAGGAGGGGGACATGAAAGCGTAAGAGCTCAATCTCGGTCAGCTGCTGCGGGATACAGAAGCCGTGATCCCCGAGCAGTACAAAAAGGGTTTCATTAAAGTAGGAGGATTTTTTCGCTTTGGCAAAAAATTGTCCCAGGGCCCAGTCGGCATAGCGCATTGCCGTCAAGTGGCCATTCAATGAACCATGGCCGCTGACTTTGGCGATCGGTAAAGGTTCGGGAATCGTAAAGGGCAGGTGATTGGAGAGGGTTTGGAGAATGGCAAAAAAGGGTTTATCAGGGGATAGTTTTTCCAGCTCCTGATGAGCTCGGTTGAACATTTCATTATCAGAAACGCCCCAGGTCGGGTCAATGAATTTTGGATTGTCGTAATCGAAACGGCCGATAAATTCAGTCATTCCCTGGTTGCGGAAAAAACCTTCCTGATTGTCCCAGGCAAAGTCGCCGTTATAGACATAGGTACTCTGGTAATTTCTTTTTCTGAGAAGTTCAGCCAGCCCCGAAAAGCCGGTCGCGCCCTGGGGTTGTTGCATCAGGGTCTCAAAGCCGGGCAGATTGGGGAAACCGGCCAGTGAGGCAAAGATACCTTGATGGGTGTGGGTGCCGTTGGAAAAGAAGTGATCGAAAAGCACCCCTTTTTCAGCCAAGTGGTCAAATTCAGGGGTTATCCCGTTTTGTTTTCCGCTGGCCCCGACATATTGGGCTGAAAAACTCTCCATCATAATGACGACGACATTTTTTATGGTTGTCTTGGTGGGTTGGGGCTGGTGCTCTCTTTTAAGCGGCATATTCTCCGCTTCTATGAGGTTGTCTCCGGTCTGCAGTAATAATCTTCGAGTTTTATCGAGGGCTGTGGCTGGGGGCATGACCCGAAGCCATTTCTTGCGACTTTTCTGCTTTTTAACGTCGAGTGCCGCCTTGATCAAGGTGTAGATGCCGTTTAAGGCGAGATGGTTGGCGAAGAGGTGGGTCGAATGGTAGGCATCCCCCCAGCGTAGCGGGGGCCCGGAACGGAGAGTTCCGCGGCAGGCAATTGCATGCAAGGCTAGTAGGGGCATGAAAACCAGCAGGCGTTGGTAGAGGGCTCCCTGATTGTTGGTATTGATAATTATGGCAGCCTGGGCATTGCTGACGAGAAAACCGGCAATCATCAGAGCTATGATGATTATCCATAAGCCCAGATAGCGCAAAACCGGACAGCCGTGCCAGATCATGCTGGTAACGGTTTTGGGATCTTCTTTGATGTAATCGAAGACCAGGCTGTTGAGACGGGTGTGAAACTGGCGATAGAACTCAAGTTCAACAACACTTAAAAAAACAACAGCAGCGCAGATGGCGCTACACCAGTAAAGGGGCAGTGAACGGTTGATCGAACTTTGAGGAAAGAACTGAATTATTATCGGGAGCAGCATTATAGCTCCGATAATAATCATATCGAAACGGCAGCCGATAGCAAAAGAGCGGACAATATCTTTTGCCGGGATCGCGGTCGAGAGCTCGCGGTTATGCAGTAACAGCAAGAGCCGCATGAACGAGAGGGTAAGCAACAAAACTGTTGTCAGACTGAGAATAAACCTGAGATTGGCGAGAATGATTGTCATAACATGCGCCTTGACTGAGTGGAGTCCCGGTTGTTGCGAAAGCTGCAGTAGAGCCTATTTTTGTAAAACATAGGTCCGCCACATAGAGTAGCCCGGAAGCAGACCGTAATAGGTTGCGATCGTAAACCCGGTGCGGTAGAACTCCGGCTCAATATCCTCCCTTTTGATTTGTTGATGGGTCACTTTTAACATGTCGTTTATGAAGGAATTGTGAAGTTTCAGAAAAATAATTAGGCTGGGCGGGGAGATCTTTTTGATTTTGCGTTATGGTACTGCAGCGTTTACATGGTGGCCAACTTTTTCTGTTTTTATAGAGTATTTCGTGTTATTTAGCGGGCCGATTTTACCTTTTGACTGACTTATTTAAAGGGTGTGACATCTAACGCTCTACTTTAAATTTTTGTAACTATTCAGATAACCCGTAAATTCAGGGTACACAATCCCGATTTCCTTCGGAGAATCAGGTTATGTCCCCAGGATTTGCTGAATTTCATCACTATTAAGGTACTTCTCTACTTACGCTGAACAGTTACAAATTTTTTAACAATAAAAGAGAAATTGATGAAACCTTGGAAACTGCTTGATAGCGTTCAAATACCTGGAAATGGGGGTGAACTTCAGCTCTCCCAGCGTGATACGGAATTTTCGATCAGTGTCGTCGGTGAAGGTATCCTGATGGGTTCGCGGGCGCATGGTTCGGAAGATGCACTGGCTCGACTGACTTGCAGTAAAATTGCTGGTCGGGTTCAGCCCCGGGTGCTGATTGGGGGGTTGGGTATGGGTTTTACGTTGGCGGCGGCCCTGCATCATCTTGGTGCCAATGCCGAGGTCGTGGTGGCCGAACTGATTCCGGCTGTAGTCAGCTGGAACCGGGGGCCTCTCGGTGAACGTGCCGGATATCCACTTGCCGATGAACGCGCTATAGTTCGTGAGGGGGATGTTGCTAAAATCCTGAAGAGTGAACGGCAGGCTTATGATGCGATCTTGCTTGATGTTGATAATGGCCCGGCGGGGATGACGCGCAAAAAAAATAACTGGCTCTATACAATGGATGGTTTGACGGCATCATATACGGCGTTAAAGCCGCAGGGCCTGCTGGCGGTGTGGTCGGCTGGTCCGGATCGCAGTTTTACAGAGCGTTTGCGCAAAATCGGCTTTAAGGTCAATCAGGCTCGGGTGCGGGAGCATGATAACAAAGGTGAGCTGCATACGATCTGGTTGGCGGAGAGTGGTCCGTGATTGTTTGAATCAAGCTTGGGGCGGTTGGCTTCGTTAGATCGGGGCCGCCCCTTATGAAGCTTTCTACAATATTGTATCGTTGTTAATTGTTGTCCTGAAATTAGAGGGTCACTCTCTTTTTGTTGCTTTTCCCGCTTTCAGAAAACCCCTGCCGTTGTTTTCTTTTTTACTTCCGTTGCATTTGTAGTTCATTCGCAATTAAGGATCTCTTCACTTCTGTTCGAGTGGAACGACAACCGGAAAACCGGCAACTTCGGCAATTACGCTTTTTAAATTGAAAACTTCCTTAATGATTTCGGCTGTGATGATGGTTTTCGGGCCGGAGGCGTGGAGGTTGCCGTTTTTCAAAAGTATGAAAAAGTCAGCAAAGCGCAGGGCGCTGTTGAGGTCGTGGGTGACGACCAGGGTTGTCAAATTTAACTTGTGGGTGATATTTTTAAGTAGTGACATGACCTCGAGCTGGTTGCTAAGGTCGAGATGGTTGGTGGGCTCATCGAGCAGCAGGACATTGGGTTTTCGGACCAGGGCCCTGGCGATTACTACCCTTTGCAGTTCGCCGCCGGAGAGCTCGTTAGTGAAGCGATCGGAGAGTTGGTCAAGATGGATCAGCTTGAGAATTTCATCGACTTGCTGCAACCCTTTTTCGGCATCGCAACGTTCTGGATTGAGAGCCTGGTGACCGAGAAGCACAGCCTCAAAGACGGTGCAATGGACGGCGGCTGATTTTTGAGGCATGTAACCGCAGCGTTGGGCAATTTCCTGGCGGGCGAGTTTACGGTAATCATCACCGTCGATAAAAATCGTGCCGTTTTGCGGCTCGATAAGTCGGTTAATGGTTTTTAAAAGGGTCGATTTACCGGAACCGTTGGTACCCATAATCACCGCCAGAGTGCCGGGCTCCAGGGTGAAAGATATATCTTTGAGAACCTCTGTTTTGGGGTAGGCAAAGCTGATATCTTGGGCTCTGATACTCATTGCTGGCCCTTCTGTCTCCGGGCTAACAGATAGAGAAAAAGCGGGGCCCCCGCAAAAGAGGTGAGGATGCCGACCGGGAGAACGGTCGGGGCCATGACGCTTCGGGCGAGAAGGTCGGCGGCGAGCAGTAAAACGGCCCCAGCCAGGGCCGAATAGGGAATCAGATAGCGGTAATCCTGTCCCACCAGAGGGCGCATCAGGTGCGGAGCAATGAGGCCGACAAACCCGATAATGCCTAAAAAAGCGATGGTTATCGCAGCTAAGAGGGCGCTGATGATCAGGGTTGTCAGGCGCAGGACACCGACCCGAACCCCTAAGCTGGCCGCAGTTTCATCACCCCAGAGCAGGGCGTTGAAACTCCAGCCCTGGCGCCAAAGATAGAGGAGGGCTGGAACCAGCAGGGCCAGCATCAGAAAAAGATCACGCCAACGGGCCTTGCTAAGGTCGCCAAAGGTCCAGAAGACCGTACCGGCAACTTCGATATCAGTCGCGAAATATTGTAAAAGCATTGTTACCGCGCCAAAAAAAGCGCTCAAAGCAACCCCTGCGAGAATCATCGATTCGGGACTGATGTCGCGAAAAAAAGCGAGCATAGTTAAAACTGCAACTGTTAGAAGGGCTCCGCTGAAGGCCGCCAGAACAATAATATAGGGGGCTAGATAGGTTGGGATAAGGCTTGCGGCAGATGGCAAACCTGCCCCTAAAACAATAATCGCAAAAGCGGCCCCGCAGGCGGCCCCTTGGGATACCCCAAGGGTGAAGGGTGAGGCCAGAGGGTTGCGCAAAACATTCTGCATGGCGGCACCGGAGCAGCCGAGAGCGGCGCCGGCAACCAGGGCCGCCAGGGCTCTGGGGAGACGGATTTGGTGGATGACATGGGTCAGTAGAGGGTCGCTGCTCTTGCCGCCTAAGGTTTCTGCCAGGAGTGGCCAGGAGATCTTATAGGTGCCGATTTTGAGCGAAAGCAGAAACAGGCAGATGAGGCTCAAACAGAGCAATAGCCCGCCCCAGTTACGCCATCCCAGTCGTTTCTGATAGGTCTTGATAGTTGTTGAGTTTGCAACTGGTTCCATCAGCGGCAGGCAACGTTTTTGAGGCAAAATGGTTGATAGGCCGGCAGGCTCGCAATATTAATTTTCAGATCCAGAAAGAAAGCGAAGATTTCAGTAATTTTTTTCTCGACGGTGAGTCTCTTGAAAGTTTGTGGATAGAGCTTGTTGCCGATATAATAAGCGTTGGCCAGAGCGCTTTCAAGATTGGTGTTGTACTGGTTGTAGGGGAGGAGTGAGTAGATCTGTTTCAGTCTTACCGCCTGCAGCAGTTGGTAGAAATTCTGATTTTCGAGATATTCACGGCTGATCAGATGAGCGCTGCTGTGATCGATAAAGATGATCTCTGGGTTCCACTTTAACAGCCTCTCCTTATCAATAAAAAGGTGGCCTTGGGCCGGGTGGTTGCCAGCAACATTGTTGGCTTTGACCAAGGAGCCTGGGAAATAGTCCTCTTCGGTACTTTCAAGTCCGTGAATGCCCTTATAAGCCAGGCCCCCAAAATAGGCAGTCGGGGAAGAGGTTTGGGCTGCTGCAGTTTTCTCGCCCAGCTCTTTTTGGGAGTTTTCAAGGTAGAGTGCAATCTCTCGGGCTCTTTCCTGACGATCAAGAATTTCTCCCATCAATTTCAGAGACTGCAGGGCCTCTTCGCGCCAGACACCAAGTTTGCCATAGCTTAAAATGATTGTTGGAATCCCGGTTTTGGCCTGCAGATTTTCGATTTGGCCGCGATCAAGGCCGATTGAGAAGATCACCTGGGCTTGGCAGGCGAGCACGGTTTCAAGATCCGGCAGTTTGCCTGGGCCGCCGCTGCCGACCTGGGGTAGATGGGCAATGTGAGTGGCACTGACATCGGAATAGGGGCGAAAGAAGGGGGGCAAGGATTTTGTTTCAATCGTCTCAATGCCGACCACTTTGTCAAGGGCTTTCAGATAAACTACCAGGCGCAGGGTTCCCGGTCCCAGGGCCACGATGCGGTCAACCTTCTCCGGAACCGTGATTGTGCGACCGGCCAGATCAACAACTTCTCGAGCTTGGGCTGGAGCGATGCAAAGCATGGGGAAAATCAGTATGAAAAAAATCTTGGAAATTTTCATGATTACATTAACCTGTGGAGGTTTGGTAGATTGCTTCGCCCTCTTTTATGGGGTCAAAGCTTGACAAAGGCTGTTCGAGGTGCAGGGGCTCAAACAAATAATTTAATACGCCATTGTCCTGCATTGACCCCGCCTGCGGAGGCTTGGAAAAGGCTGAAACCTTTGATGGCACTGTCTGCTGTTGGTTAAATATTTTCAAAACTTTCCGCTGACTTTGCAGACGATCGTAAAAGGTATCCCTGCATAATACTGGCTGGCTCTGAAACCGTCATCGTCAGCCTTGATGGAACCGACATACTTTTTATCAAAAAGGTTGGTAAGTTCGAGTTCAAGGTTGGCTTCTTGCAGAAACCAGAGATTCTTTATTTTATAACCAAGCATCAGGTCTACGGTTGTATAATCATCAACCTGCTCCTGGTTTTCGATATCTCCGTAGCGCTTGTCGACATATTTCAGGCTGGGCGAAATGGTGAAGCCTTTGTAGTGGTAGATGAGGCCGGTTTTCACCAGCCAGCGCGGGGTGTCCGGCAGATCATTGCCGTCGGTTTCGATAGTACTGGCCCGACTGCCCAGGTCATCATCAAAAGTCGCTTTGGTATAACTGGGATTGAAGTAGAACATCAGGTTTTGGGTCGGGTAGAGGTTGCATTCGAGTTCAGCCCCCCAGATCGTCGCGTCACCGATGTTCTGGTGATAATTGATGCCGACCTGATCGTCGTAGGCGACAAAGAGCAGGTCTTGATGGCGGGCATAAAACAGGGTTGGGGCGAGGCTGAACCAGCGGTGTTGATAGCGGAAGCCGAAGTCGAAGTTGTCTGAGGTTTCAAGTTTCCAATTGTCAAAGAGATTCTGCAAAGTAAGGCCTGCCGCCTGAAATTTGCTGCGGTTGCGGCTGAAGATCGAAGTGATCGGCATGTAAGCGTAGGGGCGCATGTAGTTGCGGCCGTAATTTAAGTAAAATTCGAGGGCCGGGGAGGCTTCATAGCCGAAGCTCAAAGAGGGTAGCCATTTTTGAAAGTCCATCGCTTTAAGGCTCATCTCGGTGTCGATTCCGAGGTTACTATCAAGAGCCTGCTTATATGAGTAGGGAGTGTTTTTGTCACTCCGGTAGGCTTGACTGGCGGGCTCGTGGTAAGCGAAATATTTGATTCCGGCCTGGCACGAGAAAGGCCCGAAACTACGGCCGAGCTGCAGGTAGGGGGTGTGAATGTGACCGCCGCCCCGGTTTTCGCCTAAATAGGCCCAGCCGGCATAGTTGCGTCCCTGATCATTGATTTTGTTTTTACGGATATACTTCTCGAGATCATGGTTTTCATACCAGTAGCCGGTACTGATTAAAGTTCCAGCCCAATCCCCGACATATTCCAATTTTGCCCCGAACCGTTCAGCCTCAACATATTTGTCGGCACCACCATCAATCCATTTTTTATCTTCCGTAGAGTAGTAGGGCTTAAACGATAAGCTATGATTTTCTTTGAGATCATAATTGATAATCGTCATTACGTCGTGGTTTTTGGTGTCGGTGTGATGGTATTTGTAATAGTCAACATCGGCCGGGCTTGCAGTTAACTCTTCCAGATAGTCATCATCATAATGGTTGGAGATCTGGCGGGCCTGATCGTAATTGAGCCCTTTATAGAGATCCTGTGCAACTTGGTTGTAGTTGTAGAAGAGCTCGGCATCAAGTTTGTCGTTGAATTTCTGACTAACGCCTAAAGTGAGATGGTCGCGGCCCCCGACCTCTCCCGCACCTTTCCATTTATCGGCTTCGGTGTAAGAGCCGGAGATAAAGAATTTACTCTGGTTTGCCAGGATGCCGGAATCTAATCGAAAAAAGCTGCGGGTCAAAGAGTTTGAGCCCAGGCTTTGGTCCAGTTGCAGGGCAAATTCATCGTTTGGTCGGGCATAACTTAAAGCGATCGTGCCGGCGCGATTGCCGGTGCCGCTGCTTAAGGCGGCCGGGGTGGCGCCCCGGTAGAGTTTGATGGAGGCCATGTTTTCGAGGTCGTAGAGGTAATCTCTGGGGCCGATGCTCATGATGCCGTAGTTGGGGATGCCTTCAACCGTCATCCCGGTAAATAGGCTTTTGATGCCGCGCAGGCGGATCTCAGCCCCGCCAATGCCGGTGGGGTCGGTAAGCTCCGGGTTAAGGCCTGGGAGTATGGAGAAAGCTTGATAGACGCTGCTGAGACCGCCGATACCGGCCAGTTTTAAGCCTGCAGGAGTAATCTCGCTGCCGGTGTAAAGCAGATCGCCTTCCTGTTTAGTGGGGTTGATGGGCTGGGCTTCGACTGTGATCTGCTCCAATTTCGTGGCTGGAGGCAGTGAGGTTTCATTATTCGCCAAACATACGTTGGTGTTGAGCAATAAAAAAAACGTTGCTATAATTAGCCCGCCAGAGAGAGTCTGAGATCTGTGAACCATACGATTAGTCCTTCGATGTTAAATGAGAAAAAAGGCAAAAAAAAGACCACGAAAGAGGCGGGCTCATCTATAATTAAGGAGCCTGCTGACCTTCGTGGTCGATATTTAAATCAGTTGTTATTAAATGAATGTGATATATAGCAACCTGAGAAAAATTGGCTGCAACCTTCTTGGTTGCTAAACCAGCATCATCAAGTGGGTTACCTTTAGATAAACTGGCTAAAAATGTCAATATTTTTTTGCCTGAGTATTTTGGCGTGAATTAGCAGGATTGATTAAATTTTAAATGGTTGCAGAAAGATTTTTGGTTGATTTTTACCTGGCGAATGAGGTAGAAGGCCCCATCTTTGACAAATAATCAGGTCTAAAGTTTAGAGAAAGAGGTTTGTTATGAGTGTATGGTCTGAGGCGATTAAAATATTTACGTTTGGTTTTACGTCGGTTTTCTTTGTTTTGGGGGCTTTATCTCTATCCGTGATTATTACCCGGGCCTTGATCGTCAAGTTTGGGGATAGTCCCAAAAAATGAAAAATTCCGAATTTGTTTGATTTTCGGTATCCTTACTTAATTATTTTGCTGGTCTTGGTATTTTTAGGAGTGGGTTATGACAGATACTTTATTTAATTTTATCCATTCGATGGGGCTCTACCATCTGACAGTGGGCAATCTGATTATGTGGGCGATCTCTTTTGTTCTGATGTTTCTGGCGATCAGGAAAGGTTACGAACCACTTTTGTTGATTCCGATAGGGTTTGGCATCTTCATTGTCAACCTGCCTTTGACCAACCTCATGCAGGATCATCAGATACTGCATATTTTCTATCATTACGGGTTAGAATGGGAGATCATTCCGCCAATTATCTTTCTCGGTCTCGGGGCAATGACCGATTTCGGGCCGGTGATTGCTAATCCTAAAACCTTGCTTTTAGGGGCTGCAGCTCAGTTTGGAGTCTATATTGCCTTCTTTTTTGCTTTAGGGCTTGGCTTTACAATTCCTGAGGCCTGCTCGATTGGCATTATCGGGGGCGCCGATGGCCCGACGACGATCTTTACAACGGTTGCTCTGGCTCCCCATCTGCTTGGCGCGACTGCGGTAGCGGCCTACTCTTATATGGCTCTGGTGCCGGTTATTCAGCCCCCGCTTATCAAGATGATGACCACTAAAAAAGAGCGTCTTATCCGGATGAAGCAGTTACGCCCGGTTTCCAAGCGCCAGAAAATTATTTTTCCGCTGGTGACTTGCGGTCTGGTCTGTCTCTTTGTCCCGGCTTCAGCCGCCCTGATGGCGATGTTTATGCTGGGTAACTTTTTTCGTGAGTCTGGAGTGGTTGAACGTTTAAGTGGTACAGCTCAGAATGAACTGATGAATATTGTTACCATTTTTTTGGGGATTGCGGTCGGTGGTACCATGAGTGCTGATGCTTTTCTGACCCCCAAAGCCTTAATGGTTTTTGCGATGGGGTTGGTGGCCTTCTCTTTCAGTACGATTGGTGGTCTATGTTTGGCTAAATTGATGAATCTTGTCTCGAAAGAGAAAATTAATCCGATGATTGGTGCGGCTGGGGTTTCCGCAGTGCCAATGGCTGCCCGGGTCGTTCAGAAGATGGGCACGGCCGAAGATCCCCGTAATTTTCTTCTTATGCATGCCATGGGGCCAAATGTCGCCGGGGTTATCGGTACTGTGGTTGCGGCTGGACTTTTTTTGACTATGGCTCAATAGGTGTGGCAACCTTTTTAAGGGAGCCTTCGTTTAGGGGCGACCAAGGTTTGTGATTTCTGTTGACCGAATATGGTTTAGTGATGTATAGTTAGACGTTTTCCAAAAATGTCACTGCCTTGTAGTGACATTTTTGTTGTTGGCTTTAGAGTTATTGCGAGAGTGGCGGAATTGGCAGACGCACTAGACTTAGGATCTAGCGGGTTAACCGTGGGGGTTCGAGTCCCCCCTCTCGCACCATTATTTTTCGAGACTGGCGGCGGCTTATGTCCGGCCGCAGCTCAAGCAGAGGATTTGGTTTCATGAATGTTGTAGTTACAGATATAAGCACAGTAAAAAAACAGCTGGTCATCAGTCTGGATTCCGAGCAGATCGATAAAAAATTAAATAAGGCTTATGAAGGAGCTCGTAAAAAAGCGAAGATCAAGGGGTTCAGGCCTGGTAAAGCGCCTTTGAATGTCGTCAAGCGCCTCTATCAGGAGCAGGTGCGGATGGAGGTTATGGAGGAGTTGGTCCAAGATTCCTATAGCGCCGCCCTGGCAGAGCAGAAAATCTCTCCTATCGCTCAGCCTGCCATTGATAAGCTGGATTTTCCTGAAGATAACAGCACCTTCTCTTTTGAAGCGACGGTAGAAGTATTGCCGGAGTTCTCGATTGACACTTATGATGACATTGAGTTACAGAAACATAGCAGCGAGATTGATGTTGCTGATGTTGACGCTGAGCTCGAAAAACTGCGTCAGAGTATGGCTCAGTTTAAGACCATTGATGAGCGTTCTTCAAAGGAAGGTGATACCTTGGTTATCGATTTTGTCGGGCGCCTGGACGGGGATGAGTTTGAAGGCGGCAGCGCCAAAGATTTTTCGATAGAGGTTGGCAGTGGCCGCTTTATCCCGGATTTGGAACGTCAGTTAGCTGGGCTTGAGCTGGATCAGAGTTATGATCTAGAAGCGGTTTTTCCTGAAGATTACAATAAAGCAGAGCTGGCTGGCAAATCGACGGTTTTTACGGTGACGGTCAAGTCAATCCGAGAAAAAGATGTGCCGGAGCTTGATGATGAGTTGGCGCTCCAGATTTCCAATGGTGAGATGGAGACCTTGGTGCAGTTGCGCGAAAAAATGACCGAATATGTGACCTCCTCGAAAGCTTCAGAAGTGAAAAACAAAAACGTAGAGGAGCTGCTCTCCTGTTTGCGGGCTAAGGTCGACTTTGAGTTGCCTGAGTCTCTCTTGAATGAAGAGAAAGAGCGGGCCCTTGACACCACTCGCTCCCGCTTTCTTTCTCAGGGGCTTGAGCCGGAGATGGTCGACCAGCTGATAGCTGCCAATAGTGAGAAGGTTGCAGAGGATGCGGCAAATACAGTTAAGAACACCCTGATTCTCGAGCAACTTGCTGAAGTTGAAAAAGTTGAGAGCACTCCCGAAGAAATAAGTGCCCGTTTTCAGCGTTTTATCCAGGGTTCGGGTGAGAATCCGCAAGAGGTGTTTGAGCGTTTCAAAGGTCGTGAAGGTGAACTGACCGGGATGTTGCAGCGCGAAGTTCTGATGGAAAAAACGATTGAACATCTTCTCGCTAAAGTCTCATATAAAGAGCTAGAGAGTGCTCCTGAAACTGAGAGCTCGGAAGCCGCCGAGAGTGATGCTGTTGCCGAATAATATGTTAATAATAATAAGAGGAATGATTGTATGAGTTTTTTGCCGATGGTGGTAGAACAGAGTCCGGGTGGTGAACGGGCCTATGATATTTACTCCCGCCTGTTGCGTGACCGGATTGTTTTTCTGGGCACAGCGATTGATGATAATGTTGCTAATGCTGTGGTCGCCCAGCTCCTTTTTCTCGAAGCCGATGACCCTGATAAGGATATTAATATCTATGTTAATTCGCCAGGGGGTTCGGTGACCGCCGGTTTGGCGATCTATGACACTATGCAGTTTGTTAAACCCGACATTACGACGATCTGTGTTGGACAGGCAGCCAGTATGGGGGCTCTTCTGCTTGCCGCCGGTACCGCGGGAAAACGTTATGCTCTACCTCATTCTCGGATTCTCCTGCACCAACCGATGGGCGGTTTTTCCGGCCAGGCTTCTGATATTGATATTCATGCACGTGAGATCTTGCGTTTAAAGCAGGATCTTAATGATATTCTGCAACGGCATACGGGGCAGGAAATGAAACGCCTGCAGCAGGATACTGATCGAGATTTTTTTATGTCATCTGAACAGGCGGTTGAATACGGGGTCATTGATGAGGTTATCAAGACTCGAAGAGTTGCGGAGGAGAGCTGATAATGGCGCGCCAAAAAGATCAAGATATGTTGCGGTGTTCATTCTGCGGTAAGGATCAGAACAGCGTCAAGAAATTGATCGCCGGCCCTTCAGTTTTTATATGTAATGAGTGCATAGATCTCTGTACCAATATTATTGTGGGCGAGAGTGAGCGCGAAACTTTGGCTGATCTCCACGAAACTTTGGTGCCGCCGCGCGTCCTCAAGGAGAGTTTGGACGAATATATTATTGGTCAAGAAGAGGCTAAACGTAAGCTTTCTGTTGCGGTCTATAATCACTACAAGCGCATTGCCTCACGCGGAATCGGCGGTGATGATGAAGTTGAGCTCCAGAAGAGTAATATTTTGCTGACCGGTCCGACCGGCAGCGGTAAAACTCTACTGGCCCAGACCCTGGCAAGGGTTTTGAAAGTTCCCTTCACCATAGCCGATGCTACCAATCTAACCGAGGCCGGTTATGTTGGTGAGGATGTTGAGAATATTCTTGTTTCTCTCTTGCAGGCAGCCGATTATGATGTTGATCAAGCCTCGCGTGGAATTATCTATATCGATGAAATCGATAAAATTTCCCGTAAAGGAGATAGTCCTTCGATCACTCGTGATGTCTCAGGCGAGGGGGTTCAGCAGGCGTTATTAAAAATCCTTGAGGGGACAATTGCCAATGTGCCGCCTAAAGGTGGGCGTAAACATCCGCAGCAGGAGTTTATTAAACTCGATACCAAGGATATTCTGTTTATCTGCGGTGGTGCTTTTAACGGTCTTGATGAGATAGTCCAGCGGCGTTTGCGCGGGAATGTTCTCGGTTTTCAGGCCGAAAATAAAAAGCAAGTTTTAGGTAGTGCGGGCAAAGTTCCTGATGTGACTCCACCTGATCTGCTTAAGTATGGGTTGATCCCGGAGTTCATTGGTCGTTTGCCGGTGATTGCGAGTTTGAGCGAGCTTGACCAGGAGTCTTTGGTGAAGATCCTGACGGAGCCGCGCAACGCCCTGGTTAAACAATATCGCAAACTCTTTAATATGGATGATGTTGAACTTGAATTCAGTCAGGCTGCCCTGGAAAAAGTTGCGGCATTGGCAGTCGAACAGAAAACCGGGGCCCGGGGTTTGCGTTCAATTTTAGAATGTGTAATGAATTCAGTGATGTTTGACCTGCCGGAAAGTGACGCGATTAAATGTATTGTCGAAGAAGAGGTGATTGCCAGCGGTGCGCAGCCACTCTATCTTTACGAAAATGAGAATAAGCAGGAAAATAAGGCAGAATCAGCATAAACCAGCATTTTTTGGCTTGACTAGGACAATCTGTTTTGCTATAACGGCGCTTACTTTAAGACAATAACTTTGAGGGGAGGGGATGACGATGACGAAGGCCGAAATGATAGAGGCAATTTCCGAAAAAGCAGATGTTACCAAGGCCGCCTCGGAAAAGGTACTCAAGGCTTTTACTGAAGTTGTAAAAGATGAGCTTAGTAAAGGTGAGAAGGTTGCTCTGGTTGGTTTTGGAACGTTTTATGCGGTTGCTCGTCCGGCTCGGACAGGACGTAATCCCAGAACCGGCGAGAATATTCAGATTGCTGCTAGCAATGTACCTAAATTCAAGCCTGGTAAAGCTTTGAAAGATAGTTTGAACTAGACGGAAAGTGTTTGTGGGCGGGTAGCTCAGTTGGGAGAGCACCGGCCTTACAAGCCGGGGGTCACAGGTTCAAGCCCTGTTCCGCCTATTGCTATATTTTGGGGGCGTAGTTAAGTTGGTTATAACGCCGGCCTGTCACGCCGGAGACCGCGAGTTCGAGTCTCGTCGCTCCCGCCATTAATCTTTAAAAGAGCTGCTCGCCTTTGGCAAGCAGCTCTTTTTTGTTTGTTGTCACGCAATAATTTTGAAAACAGTTTGGTTCAGGCCATAACGATTTAGGAGTTTGATGATGGAATATAAAGATACTTTAAACCTGCCGCAGACCAAATTCCCCATGCGGGGTAATTTGCCGCAGCGCGAACCTGAAACTATTGCTCGCTGGCAGAAGGAAGATATTTATCGGGCCATCATTGAGCGTCACCAGGGCCAAGAGACCTTTGTTCTGCATGATGGTCCGCCATATGCCAATGGCCATCTGCATATGGGGCATGGCTTAAACAAGATTCTAAAAGATGTGATTATTAAATCAAGAACCATGTCTGGTCGCCTTTGCCACTATGTTCCCGGCTGGGATTGTCATGGTTTGCCGATCGAACATCAGGTTGATAAAGATCTGGGAAAACGCAAAGCCGAGATGACGCAAGCCGAAATCCGCCAAGCCTGTCGGCGGTATGCGGAGAAATTTATTGCCATACAAAGGGATGAATTTGAGCGCTTTGGGGTTTTTGGGGAGTGGGATCGTCCCTATTTGACGATGAACTACCCTTATGAGGGGGAGATTGTGCGTTCTCTCAGTCGTTTTGCCGCTAACGGCAGCCTCTTTAAGAGTAAAAAACCGATCTATTGGTGTGCGCCCTGTGGCACGGCCTTGGCTGAAGCTGAGGTTGAGTATGAAGATGAGAGTTCACCCTCGATCTATGTTAAATTCAGTTTGATCGAGGATCTGGGTGAAAAATATCCTTTCTTGGCCAATCTTGAGAGCTCTCTTGTAATCTGGACTACAACCCCTTGGACGATCCCGGCTAATTTGGCCGTCTGCCTGCACCCTGATTTTGACTACGTGGCGCTGAAGACTAAGCTTGGGGTGTTGCTTGTGGCTGAAGGTTTACGCGAAACTTTCCTTAAAGAGACCGAACTTGATGAAGCTGAGGTTCTGGGTCTTATCAGAGGTTCTGATCTCGAAAATTATCACTGTCAGCATCCTCTCTATGATCGTCAATCACTGGTTATTTTGGGAGATCACGTTACCCTCGAAGCTGGTACTGGCTGCGTTCATACGGCTCCTGGTCATGGTCAGGAGGATTATGAAGTAGGTTTGCGTTACAACCTTGAAGTCTATGCGCCGGTTGATGATAAAGGTTGTTTTACCGAAGATGTGGGGTTTTTTGCTGGGCAATTTGTTTTTGCCGCCAATCCACTGGTTATTGAAAAGTTAAATGAGTTGGGTAAACTAGTTGCAGAAAAACCCGTAAGTCACTCTTATCCTCATTGTTGGCGTTGTAAAAAACCGATAATCTTTCGTTCCACTGAGCAGTGGTTTATTTCGATGGAGAAAGAGGGGTTGCGTAAACAAGCTCTTGAGGAGATTAATCAGGTCGAATGGATTCCCTCATGGGGTCGTGAACGGATCTATGGGATGATCGAAAATCGTCCCGACTGGTGTGTTTCGAGACAGCGCATCTGGGGTGTGCCGATTACGGCTTTTTATTGTCAGAAATGTGATCAAGTTAGCATCGAAGAGTCTGTCATGGAGCGGGTTGCCGACCTTTTTACTGAACATGGAGCTGATATCTGGTTTGAACAGGAAGCCTCATACTTTCTGCCCGAAGATTTTAGTTGTAGCGCTTGTGGTGGCAAAGAATTTAGAAAAGAGACTGACATTCTGGATGTCTGGTTTGATTCAGGAATCAGCTTTGCTGCAGTGCTGCAGAATCGAGACTATCTTGGCGGAATCCCTGCCGATCTCTATCTGGAAGGTAGCGATCAACATCGGGGCTGGTTTCATAGCTCTTTGCTGGCGTCGGTTGGGGTAACCGGCAAAGCGCCCTATAAGGCAGTGCTGACCCATGGATTTGTGGTCGACGGTAAGGGCAAGAAGATGTCTAAATCCTCCGGTAATGTAGTCGCCCCAGAGAAGGTGATTAAACGTTATGGGGCTGAAATCCTGAGACTTTGGGTAGCTGCCCAGGATTATCGTGACGATATCAGGATTTCGGATGAGATCCTGGCCCGTCTGGTTGAAGCTTATCGCCGCATTCGCAATACCTTTCGTTTTCTTCTTGGCAACCTCAAAGACTTTAAACCGGAGACGGATACTTTGGCCTATGCGGATCTCCAGGAGATCGACCGCTTTATTCTGCATGAGCTGGCCCAACTGCAAAAACGGGTGTTAAAAGCCTATGATGAATATGAATTTCATGTTATCTATCATGCCATACATAACTTTTGTGCTGTTACTTTAAGTAGTTTTTATCTCGAAGTCGGTAAAGATCGTCTCTATATCCTGCGCCAGGATGATCCGGTTAGGCGTTCTTCGCAAACCATGCTTTTCACAGTGCTTAATACTCTGGTTCGGCTTTGTGCTCCGATTCTGGCATTTACGGCAGAGGAGGTCTGGCCCTATATGCCGCTGGCGGAGGCTTCTGAAAGTGTGCACCTGCAAGAGTTTTTAGAGTTGCCCGAAGATTATAAAGATCCGCAACTGGCGGCAACTTGGAATGAATTGCTAGGGGTCCGGCGTTTGGCTTTGAAAGAGCTTGAAGGGGCTCGTCAAGCTAAGCTTATCGGCAACTCACTGGGGGCCTGTCTTGAACTTAAGGCTCGAGGTTCTGTGGCTGAATTGTTGGCGCGCTATGAGACCCAATTGGCTGATATCTTAATTGTTTCTCAGGTTACTCTGAAAGAACTTGAGGAGGGTGAAACCGGGGGTGCTGAGAATCCCGACCTGCTCATTACGGTGAGTCCGGCCAGCGGCGACAAATGTGAACGTTGCTGGTGTTACAGCGAAGAGATCACGGCGGCGGATGCCGAATTTCCTGGAATCTGCCCCCGTTGTTTAAAGCAGTTATAATAACTATTTAGCCAACTCACCGTAAAGTTGCAATTAACAACGCTGAACATCGCTTCGCCCTCATGGACGGGGTCACACCCCAAGGGTGCTTCCTCGCTACGCTCACAGCGATGCCTAGGGTGCTGACGCACCTTTTACCAGCAATGACTCCAATCCCGGCAGCTAGAGGGCGACGATTGAATAGTTACTTATAATTATAGTTAATGGTCAATTGTCAGTAAAATCTTGACGACTGATCACTGATTTTTTCTGGAGTGATAAAATGTTTAAACATGTACATTACACTGAAGTTCCGGCCGAGGTTGTTGTTGTTGAAGGAGCTGATAAAGTAACGGTTCGTTGGGTTATTAGTGAGGCCGATGGGGCACCTAATTTTGCCATGCGGATCTTTGACTTTGAAGCGGCTGGCCATTCACCCTACCATGCTCATGAGTGGGAGCATGAAACCTTTATCTTAGAAGGGGATGGTTATCTGACAGTTGAAGGTGAAAAGCGTCCTTTTAAGTCAGGTGATGTGATCTTTTTGCCCGGCGGTACCACTCATAATTTTACGGCTGGTGAAAATGGCATGCGGATGATGTGCCTGGTTCCGGTTGGCTGTAAATAGGATAACTACTCAGCGCGTTTTGTTCTCAAATTGTCTCGATGCGATGGATACCCCAAGGGCACTTCCTCACTTCGTTCGGGCGCAACCTCCAGACCGGGCTTTCACCCTAAAGGGTACAAGAGCCCGTGGCGGGCTGAGCCGCGCTGTGAGCGAAGCGAGGAAGTACTCTTGGGGTGTGTCCCCCTCGAAGTGGGCGAAGCGATGTTCGACACTTTTGCTTTATCTTTATGAGGCTGTTTGCTACAGAATGCCCACTGTTTTAAGGAGTTACCATGATAAATCTGAAAACCAGTGACCTTCGTATTCAAGAGACCCGACACCTGGCTCCGCCAGCGGTTTTGCTTAATAAATACCCCCTGCCGGAAGCTGGATCCCAATTTATTCTTGCGAGTCGGCAAGCGATAGCCGGCATTATAACCGGAAGTGATTCGCGACTTCTGGTTGTTGTCGGGCCCTGCTCGATTCATGACCCTGCGGCAGCTTTAGATTATGCTTGTCGCCTGAAAGATTTGGCCGATCAATACCCCGAAGAGTTTCTGGTGGTGATGCGGGTCTATTTTGAAAAACCGCGGACCGTGGTGGGTTGGAAAGGTTTGATCAATGACCCTCAGGTCGACGGCAGTTTCGCCATCAATGAAGGTCTTGAGATTGCCCGGAAACTGCTGCTTGAGATTACCACTATGGGGGTTCCGGCAGCCACCGAATTCCTGGATACGATTATTGGCCAGTTTATTGCCGATTTGATTAGCTGGGGAGCGGTTGGGGCGCGGACTACCGAAAGTCAGATTCATCGTGACTTGGCTTCCGGTCTGTCAATGCCAGTGGCTTTTAAAAATGGCACGGATGGTGATGTTCAAATCGCCATTGACGCCGTTCGGGCGGCTCGTACACCTCAATGGTTCCCCTCGATTACCCGTGAAGGAGTGGCCGCTATCCTGGCAACTAAGGGTAATGACTGGGGCCACATTGTTTTGCGGGGTGGTAGTAAAAGTGGCCCTAATTATAAGTCTGCAGAAGTGGGAGCGGCGGTGGCGGCCCTATTGAAAGCTGGCTTGCCCCCTTACCTGATGATTGATTGCAGTCATGGTAACAGTTTTAAGGATCATCTCAGGCAGATTGATGTTGCAGGCGAGGTAACCCGTCAGGTGGCAGATGGCAATCAGCATATCTGTGGTCTGATGTTAGAGAGTCACTTGGTTGCCGGCCGCCAGAATTATAAGGATAAAGAGTCAGCCTGTTACGGTCAGAGTATCACCGATGCTTGTATCTCGATCGAGCAGACAGCTACCCTGTTTGCCGAACTGGCCAAAGCCGTCAAAATTCGGCGGGGAAATCGAGAATAAATATCTTTATAGCCAAGAATGAAAAGGATTTGAGAAGATGAGAACTAAAGAAGAGTTAACTGAAGATCTCAAGAAAATGGCCCTGACCCTGGGGGCGTTCAAGGTCGGCGTTGTTACCACTGCAACCCTGAAAGGGGGTCCGCCATCCGTTGACCTTGGTTATGTCTTACCTGGGGCGCGGTCGGCTGTTTGTTTCGCCCTGGCTTTTGATCAGAGTCTTATTGAATCCTATTTTAGAAAAGAAGATCATAAATCGCTTGAGACTGATAAAGTCAGAACCACGACCCTGGCCAACGGGATTGCCCTTGAAATTGCCGAATTCCTGCAACAGCAGGGTTGCCGGGCGCTTCCGATCGGTGCCAACTTTGTTTATCGGCAGGAAGGGGACAACTGGATGATGGATATGCATCCGCCGCTTTCGCATCGCTATCTGGCGGCACGTTCCGGAGTCGGGCATTTTGGTTATTCCGGCAATATTATAACACAGGAATACGGTTCTGCGATTGTTCTTGCTTCGGTGGTTACCGATGCTGAACTTTTGCCGACCGAGCCTTTGCCAGAGGCGGAAAATTATTGCGACGAGTGCCGGTTATGCCTTTCCGTCTGCGCTTCCGGTTACGTTGATCCTAAAGAGAAGGTCAGTGTCAACCTGGGAGGGCGGGAGTTCAGCTATGGAAAACGCCGGAGCAACAGCCGCTGTTATCTGGTTTGTGGTGGTTTGTCCGGACTGGATCGTTCGGGAGAGTGGTCAACCTGGTCGCCAGCGAGGTTTGAGATTCCGGATAAAGAAGAAGGCTTTCTCGCAACAATCCCAGGCGCAACGGAAGCTTATCTCAAACGACCGAAGTTTGAAGGCGGTTTTTTTATCTGCCTAATAGAAGGCTCAAGAATGGAGTATACCTGTTCCAACTGCCATTTTGTCTGCCATCCCGACAAAAAAGTCAGAGCCGCCCGCTACCGGATGCTCAGGGAAGGCGGGGTTGTGATTGAGGATGCTGACGGCAACCGCCGAGCGGTTTCACCCGAGGAAGCCAGGGACTACATTGCCAAGCTGACCAAGGAAAGAAGTAATCTATACAAAGCCGGGGAAAAAGAGCTTACATCGGAGAAAAGTTAGCATTGAAAATTAGAAATTCTCTTTGATAGCATTAGTATGACACTAATGCTAATTTTTAAAAAAGGAGAATTATCATGAGAATTCTGAAAATATCCTTAATGGTTTTGGCGATGGTCGTATCTTTGTCACTGAGATCTATCAATATGGACGGGGACGTTATCTTTATCGTTTACAGAGATCAGAGATTGACGCTTTGATAAGTACCGAGGCTGCTCGGGATAAGCTTATTCTTGTATTGGCTGGATACTTTCTGAACAATTTCAAGTCAAAGAATCGACCCGCCTGGATGACCTATGTCCCTTTTGAACGGTGGGGTAAACCTATTCAAATTATAGCTCAAGGTTGACTATTTCAAAAAATTGGGGTTTTCCCAGGCAGGATTAGGATATTTATAAAAGCCTTGGCCTGTTTTTATGCCGAGTTTATTCTTGTCGACAAAATTCTTTTTATAATAATCAGCCCGTTTCAAATCGGCCTGATCATTTAGTAACTCGCCTCTGTATTTATGAACATCATGAGCCAGGTCAATACCTACCAAGTCAAGAAATGCGAAAGGCCCCATGGGAACGCCCATACCAATCATCCAGGTTTTGTCAATGTTTTTATGATCTGAGACACCGTTAACAAGAAGGTCCCCAGCTGCAGAAAGAAAGGGAACAAGCAATGAGTTGAGTATATAACCGGCTTGCTCCTTGTGGATTGGGATCGGAATCATGCCAATGTTTTTTGTAAAGTCTGCTACCTGATTGAAAACTTCAGGATCTGTGTTGTCGTGTCCCATCACCTCTCCAATATTGCGGTCCCAAATACCATTGGAAAAATGCAAAGCCATAAATTTTGAAGGTCGGCCGCTATCTTCAGCAAATAAGCTTGGTAGCAAGGTCGAAGTGTTTGTTGTGAAAATAGTTTTTTGTGGGGCAACTGCAGATAAATCACGATAAAATTTCTTTTTTATATCAAGGGATTCCGGGACTGATTCGCTGACTAAATCGGCGTCTTTTACCGCATCGGTCAGATTTGTGGTATAGCTTAGTCGCGCCATAGTCTGATCTATGTCCTGTTGAGAAGCTCCCCTGGTTGACATAAATAATTCCCCATACTGTTCATGGGATTTCCTGCCTGTTTCAAGGCCTTTTTCAAAGGCATCGTAAACGGTGACATTAAAACCGTTAAAGGCTACCTGCCACGATACTTGCGAACCTAATAAACCTGCGCCTGCAACCATTACATTTTTAATAAGCATTTTGTTTACCTCATTTTGAAATAATTTGGTAACTATTTAACTAATCTGCAAATTCTGAGTATTCAATCAGGCCTGCGAAACTGTTGCATGCTTCGCATAGCTATCGCCACCTAACTTTGGGATGATTCCTTAACGGGAGCCTTTGAAACTCATATTTAGGATAGCCAACCATCATTGCTCCATGTAACTGATGGCCATGAGGTAGATCGATAAACTGTCGCAAGGGTTCCCAAGACTCTATCCCCATCTTAATCAACCCCGCCCAACAACATCCCAGGCCAAGGCTTAGTGAGGCAAGGTCAAGATATGCCAGTGCTATGGCGGCATCAGTCACCTCAGTACCCGTTTGTATACGGCTGTGTGCCAGAATAAGAACCGGTGCCCGATGTAAAACTAGATCCATCTCTTCAGACCATGCTTTGATGATCTTTCTGAAAAGGGGGGCCTGGGGCGAATCCGGATTTTCTTCCAGCATCTTACCCATCCAATCACAAACCATATTGACAAGTTGATCTAAATCGACCCGATTGGCGAAAATTTGCCATCTGACAGACTGTAGATTGTGACCCGATGGCACGTAACTCACCAACCCAATCAGGCGTTCGACAACCTCTCTTTTGGGGACTTTTTCCTTGAAGCGGCGGATTGATCTCCGCAAACGCAGTGTCTGTTCAATTTGCTCCAAGCTAGGTATTGATTGATACTTTGCTGTTGGGCATTGCTTCGAAGTCATGCGGGAATGGCTCAACGCTCCAGTTGGACAGATAGAAACACAGTGTCCGCAACTGATGCACCATGTAGAAAATTCCGCTTTAGGTTCCGGCTTAAGGTTGCCTTTTGGCGGCGAAATAATTTGCAGAGGACATACAGTTGAGCATAGTCCATCCATTAAGCATGCTGACTCATCTATCTTAATGTTGACCATTGTGCCGGAAGTCTCCTATTTAGTGTATCAACAACAAGTGTTTTAAGGCCGGCTGATTTTAATTTTTGCATGTGCTGCATAAACAGAGGTCGCCGGAATACCTTTAAAGGGTGTATCAAACCACGTTGTCAATCTCTAAGGTTACACCTGAAGGCTGCTTTCTCGAGCTACTAGGCAGCACGCAAACAGCGTGCCAGCATGTTGTCTTTGGTATGGCCTGTTTTTTCAGTGGGTTACGTGCGCCTACCGAGGCTCTCGCCACCCTCGTGTCGAAATAGCGACACGAGGGTGGCGAAATGCTGAACGGTATATCTGTTGTTTAGGTTCTTATCTGTTTTATCAGGTTTTGAAGGCGCCGGTAAATTTCTGACCTTTGTGTGTTAGGGAAGTGCCGCTGTGGGGCTTGTGGCGTTATATCGGCAATGAGCTGTTTGCATAAAGTCAATAGCTCGTTTTTAAATAAGTTCACATCTCTATAAATCATTGTATATTAATGTGTTGCATGACCCTTAAATTTTGGCACGGGCATTGCAGCTTATGTAAAAAGTGACAATGTTTTGAAATCAATCAGCTACAATAAATTAGAGGGAAGGGCAGGACGAGTCCTTTGGGTCACCCAGGTTTTCCAGACCAGCGAGCTTGGAGCTCGCTGGTCTGGAAAACGAACGAAACAGGCTCTTAATGCTTTTGGTTTAAAACAAGGTAGTCTTTGTGATTTGTGGTGAAATGACATTATGCCGGTTTTTACAAAAAAAGTAATCATAGAAACATTCAAAGATTTTTGGCTGAGAATGATCAGAGAGACGAAGTTCGGCTCTGATCTCAAAAAGTCAAATATGAGTGTTTTATTTCTTATTGATGATCCGAATGTTGCCATGTTTGTGGATACTGAGGGTCCGTGTTTTGATGAAGAGGCGCAGGCTAAGGTTCCTGAAGTAGTAATGAAAATGAACGGTGATACAGTTCATAAGTTTTGGCTTAAGCAAATATTAGCTCCTAAGGCATTGGCCGCAAAGCAGATCGAAGTAAATGGATCTGTCGGGAAGTTTTTGCAGCTTCTGCAAATGCTGGAGCCGGGACATAAGTTGTATCTGGAATATTGTAAGAAATTTAATTTATCAACATAATTAACAAGGAGGAGTATGTATGAAGTATTTTGATATTAATCCTAATCTAAGTGAAGACGATATTGCTTTAAGGGATGCTGCGCGTCAGTTTGCAGAGCAGGAGATGCGACCCGTTGGCAAGCTGTTAGATCAGATGAGCGCCGAAGAAGGGGTGGCTGAAAATTCTCCTTTGTGGCCGTTTCTGAAAAAAGCCTATGAGCTTGGTTATCACAAAATCCTTCTACCTGAATGTTACGGGGGGCTTGGTCTGACTCCACTTCAGGTGAATCTTGTTTACGAAGAGTTGGGATGGGGTAGCTTTGGCCTGGGCGTTCAGATTGCGGTTGTCTCTTTCCCCTTTTACCTGATTTGCATGACCGGCAATGCTGAATTGATCGAAAAATACGTTAAACCTTTTTGTGATTGCAGGGACGGAAGTATTCGGGGGTGTTGGGGCATCACTGAGTCTGAACATGGTTCTGATACCCTGGCGGTGGGAGAGGAGTTTTTCAACTCTGCGCAGGCGAAAGGGGCTGTCAGGGGAAAACTGGAGGGGGATGAATGGGTGATCAATGGCCAAAAATCGGCTTGGGTTTCCGGTGGCACTATCTCAACGCATGCATTGCTTCATGTCCAACTTGACCCCTCAAAAGGGTTTGCCGGCAGCGGGATCTGTATTGTCCCGATGGATCTTCCCGGCGTTAGCAAAGGTAAGCCTTTGGAAAAGATCGGCCAAAGAGATCTTAATCAGGGCGAAATCTACCTTGACGATGTGCGCATTCCCAAAGATCACATGCTTATTGACCCTGACGTCTACGTGGCGAGTGTAGATACTATTTTGGCTGTGGCCAATCTTTGTATGGCGACCTGGTCCACCGGTCTGTCAAGGGCGGCGTTTGAGGAGGCGTTTAACTATTGCAAAGAGAGAGTTCAGGGCGGCCGACCGCTTATCGAACACTACACCACTAAACAGCGCCTCTTTGAGATGTTTGCTCGAGTGGAAACACAGCGTGCCATTACTCGGGCAGGTATCAACCTGAACTTCAATATCTCTCCCCCCCATGTCGAGTATTCTCTTGTTGCAAAAACCCAGAGTACAGAAATGGGATTCAAAAACACTCATGATGCGATTCAGCTCTTGGGTGGCAATGGGTTGACAAAAGAGTATTTGGTGGAAAAACTATTCCGGGA
>Ga0307990_1000337_pt1 | contig 44392 bp, 44 predicted proteins | sample EllFjometagen129_FD_203168 | JGI IMG/M metagenome (GOLD analysis project Ga0307990, IMG submission 203168) | Marine microbial communities from Ellis Fjord, Antarctic Ocean - #129 | ecosystem: Environmental > Aquatic > Marine > Unclassified | place: Southern Ocean | collected 2014-10-08
TCGGCAATCTGTGTCGTTGCGTTGTTATCAAGATAAACGGTTTTCATTACTTAACCTCTTCCACGATGATCTGCTCAGAAACATTGTCCTTCAGGCGCGCTTCCACGACATCCTTCAGCGTAATGGCCGAAACCACGCAACCGGAACAAGCACCGCGAAAACGAACCTTCACGGTGTCGCCGTCGACATCGACCAGCTCCAGATCGCCGCCGTCCTGACGAAGAGCCGGGCGGATTTCGCGATCGATCACATCTTCGATCAAATGAATTTTCTGCAAATTGGTCATCGGGCGATCCGTGGGCTCTTCGCCGGATTCGTTTTCCGCAACCAAACGGGCCACCATCGTCTCCAACTCTGGAATACAGTTTCCGCACCCGCCGCCCGCTTTACAGGCATTGGTCAGCTCTTCCACCGTGGTCACATCGTGTTCGCGGACCACCTGCTCAATTTCCTTGTCGGTCACTCCGAAGCAGTGACAGATCACTTCGCCCTCAAGTTCCTTATCCCACTTTTTACCGGTGCGGTAGTTGTAGATCGCGGCTTCTAGGGCTTCACGCCCCATGACAGAACAGTGAACCTTCTGCTTCGGAAGACCGCCGAGATAGTCCGCGATATCCTTATTGGTGATCTTCTCGGCCTCTTCGATTGTTTTCCCGAGAATCATATCGGTCAGCGCGGAGGACGATGCAATGGCGCTGGCACAGCCGAACGTCTGGAATTTGGCTTCGGAAATCCGCCCCTCGTCATCAAGCTTAAACGTCAGTTTGAGCGCATCGCCACAGGCCAGCGATCCGACTTCTCCGACGCCGGAGGGTTCTTCAACCTTCCCGACATTGTGCGGGTTGCGAAAATGTTCATTTACCTTATCTGTATAGTCCCACATAAAAACTCCTCTGAAGAAATGGAATACTGGAATTTTGGAAAACGGGAATGCTGAAGAATTAACATAGCCGAGTCAATAACTCATGTTTTCTGTTTTCCAATACTCCCTCACTCCGATATTCCATTATTCCATTTTCTATAATTCAAGCATTCGCTCAATACAACCGACGGCACGGGCCGCGACATCGGCCGGAACGATTACGCGCTCCTTCATATCCTGAAGCGACCAGAGAATCTTCTCCATCGTGATCTTCTTCATATTCGGACAGACCGCACGATCTTCGCTAACCGAATAGAATAGTTTATCGGGGTTCTCTGTCCGCAAGCGGTAATTAATCCCCACCTCGGTTGCGATAATAAACTCCTTCGCCGCCGAGGCCGTCGCATAGTGACACATCTGCCCAGTCGAAAGCAGTTCATCCGCCAGATCGCGCACCGGTTGATTGCACTCCGGATGAGCCAGCACCAACGCGTTCGGGTGCGCCTCCTTCATCGCCAGTACATCAATATCACGGATGCGCTCATGCGTCGGGCAAAAGCCGTTATAGAGAATGAATTCTTTCCCCAGTTTTTTGGCTACAAACGCGCCGAGATTACGGTCCGGCACAAAAATGATTTCTACATCGCCGAGCGACTCGCACACCTTGACGGCATTCGATGACGTACAGCAGATATCGCTCTCCGCCTTCACATCGGCTGAACTGTTCACATAGCAAACCACCTTTGCGCCCGGGTGCTTTGCTTTCAATTCACGAAGCTGTTCCGCATTGACCATGTCGGCCATCGGGCAGCCCGCATCCGGGTCGGGAATCAAAATGGTTTTTTCCGGCGAAAGAATCGCGGCGGTCTCCGCCATAAAATGGACGCCGCAGAACACCACCACCTCTTCGGAGAGTTGCGCGGCCTTGCGGCTCAGCTCCAACGAATCGCCCGTAAAGTCCGCAATCGCCTGCACCTCATCAATCTGATAGTTGTGCGCGATAATCACGGCCCCGCGCTTCACTTTCAGCTCCTGAATTTGTTCTTCAATCGTTTTCATGCCGCGGAATATAACCTCATCTTCCAACCATTGGAAAAACAGAATGAGATTTTTCTAAGGTTTGGAAGCAACAGTGTTGCTTTTCAGCGCTTCGCGGCGCAAGACCGACCTCTTTTCCAATGCTTGGAAAAACCCGACTGATTTGGTTTCTTTTTCTATTGCAACATACCCCCCATGGGTATATAAAGCGGATATGAAAGAAAACAAACAGACCACCACTCACAAGGAAACGCTCAACCGTCTGTCGCGGATTGCCGGACAGGTGGAAGGCGTCAAGCGGATGGTCGAAGAGGAAAAGTACTGCATCGATATCGTCACTCAGATTCAGGCCGCGCGCTCCGCCCTGCGCTCCGTCGAGATGAAGATCCTGGAAAAGCATATGCAGCACTGCGTCAGCGATGCCTTCGAGTCTGGAAAGAAAAAGGATGCCGACGAAAAAATGACCGAACTTCTGCGCGTCATGAAAAAACAGTATTGATATGAGGGCGCACCCTTGGGGTCGCCCGGACAAAGGAATAACCAAGGAGGAAGACCATGAAGAAGAGTATCATCACAATCCTGCTGCTCCTTGCAGCCAGCCTTGCCTTCGCGGAAGGCAAAGCCCAGACGACCTGCCCGGTGATGGGCGGCAAGGTAAACTCGAAGCTGCATGTGGATGCGGAAGGGGTTCGCATTTATGTTTGCTGCGCAGGGTGCATCGGAGCGGTGAAAGCCGACCCGCAGAAATACATCAAGAAACTAAAGGCCGAGGGCGTGGAGCTTGAAAAAGTGCCCGCAACCAAGGGTAAAAAATCCGATGCCGACCATGGACATCATAACCACTGATCCATAGAATTACACCAGAGCTCGGGCGCACATCGCCCGGGCCGACCACCCCCAATATGGAGCACATTTATGAAAGTGACTAGCCTCTTGCTCTCCGCTTTTCTTTTCGCAGCAATCCCCTGCGCACTGCTGGCAGATGAACTGCACGACTATCTCGCGGAGGCGGCGCTGAATAATCCGGGGTTGGAGGCCTCTTTCAACCGCTGGAAAGCGGCACTGGAAAAGATTCCTCAGGTAAAAGCCCTGCCTGATCCGCGCTTCAGCTATACCTATTTTATTCAAGAGGTCGAAACCCGCGTCGGCCCGCAGCAGCAGAAATTCGGAATTGCCCAGACGTTTCCATGGTTTGGAAAACTCAAACTGAAAGGCGATGCCGCCGCCGAAGCGGCAGAGGCCGCCCGGCAAAATTATGAGCAGGCCCAGCTGGAACTTTTCTACCGCGTCAAGGCCGCTTACTTTGAAGCCTATGTGCTGGGACGCTCCATTGAGTTGACCCGCCAGCATCTACTTTTAATGCAAAATATCGAGCGGGTCGCCCGCACCCGCTATCAGGCGGGCTCGGCTCCCCAAAGTGCACTGATTCAGGCGCAGGTCGAACTCGGTAAACTTGAAGACCGTTTCCAAACATTGGAAGCCCTGCGCAAACCCGTCGCCGCCAAACTCAACGCCGCGCTCAACCGTCCTGCCGGAACCGCTCTGCCACTCCCCATCGAGTTTACCCCCCGCCCCGTCTCCTTTACCGATGAAGAGATCACCCAAAAACTCCAAGCCGACAGCCCGGCTCTCAAACGACTGGATGCTCTCATCCGCAAAGAAGACGCTGGCGCGAAACTGGCCCGCAAAAACCGCTATCCTGATGTCACGTTTGGCTTGGAAACCATCCAAACCGGTGATGCGCTTATGCCGACTCCCGACGACGGGAAAGACCCTGTCATGGCGATGGTTTCGGTTAACCTTCCCATCTGGTTCGGAAAACTAAAAGCGGCGGAACAGGAAGCGGCCTACCGGCGCGCGGCGGCGGAAGGCGAACGGCTTGACCGCGGAAATACCCTCGGAGCCGCCCTGCAAATGACACTCTACCGCTTCCACGATGCCGAACGAAAAATCAACCTCTACCGCGATACGCTCGTCCCGAAAGCCGAGCAGTCCATGAAAGTGGCTCAACAGGGCTTCGAGGACGGACGCGTCAGCTTCATCTCCCTCGTCGATGCCGAACGCCTCCTGCTTGAATTCCAACTCGCCGCCGATCAGGCACTGGGCGACCGCGAAGTACGAATCGCCGAAATCGAAATACTGACCGGAGAAATCCAATGAAAAAACAGATCGTCATCGCATTCTGGATGTTGACCGCAGGCATGGCCGTGGCCGCCGGGGAACACGAGCCCCACGCGGCGGAAGCGGCAAGTACGCAGCAAACGCTCTGTCCGGTGATGGAGGGCAACCCGATTGACCCGGACCTCTACACCGACTACGAAGGGGAACGCGTCTACTTTTGCTGTGAGTTCTGCAAAACCGCATTCCAAAAAAAACCGAAGAAGTACCTGGCCAAACTACCGCAGTTTGCGGCAACCGATGAGCACGCACACGACAACGAGAGCAGCGGACTGCAACTCTACCGACTCACCAAACCGCTGGGCATCACTACATTTTCACTGATTATACTGACCGCAGGCGCAGGCCTTTTCCGCCGCAAACTGAAACGGCGCTTCCTGAGGATTCACACAATACTGGCGACCGCAACCGTCACTTCAGCATCGCTCCATGCTTTAACCGTATGGCTTGGGCACTAAAAAGGACAAAACCATGAACAACACCATCACTGAAAAAATTTCCAATGTTTGGAAAACCCGCAAAAAGACGGTAATTTATTTTCTATTGGCTCTGCTTGCGTTCTTTATTTTGGGCCGTTGCACCGTCAGCCACCGCACGGCGGAACCCCATGCGGAACATGCCGCCGAGCCAGCGCAGGCGGAAGTCTGGACCTGTTCGATGCACCCGCAAATCAAACTTCCAAAGCCAGGAAAATGCCCGCTGTGCGGCATGAACCTGATCCCGCTCATAGACGATTCCGAAGAAGGGGCCGGCCTGCGAGAACTCTCCGTCAGCGAGACCTCCGCCAAACTGATGCAACTGGAAACCTCTCCCGCCGAGCGCCGCTTCGTGCAGGCCGAAGTCCGCATGACCGGGAAAGTGAATTATGACGAAACCCGCGTCTCCTATATCACCGCGAGAATGCCCGGACGGCTCGACAACCTCTTCGTGGACTACACGGGCGTACAGGTCAAAAAAGGCGACCATATGGTCTCCATCTACAGCCCCGAACTGCTCAGTGCCCAACAGGAACTGCTGCAAGCCATTGACTCGGTCAAAAAACTCAAAAACAGCGACCTGTCGATTGTCCGCGAGGCCTCCAACGCCAATGTCGAAGCCTCCCGCGAAAAACTGCGTTTATGGGGACTGAAGTCCGATCAGATTCAAACCATCGAAACACGGGGAAGCCTGACCGACCACGTCACGCTTTATTCACCGGTCGGCGGAATTGTGATCCATAAAAACGCGCAGGAGGGAATGTACGTTAAAACCGGCGACCGCATCTATACCGTCGCCGACCTCTCCCGCGTCTGGATCGAACTTGATGCTTACGAATCCGACCTCCCCTGGTTGCGCTACGGTAGCGAAGTCACCTTCAGCAGCGAGGCGTGGCCCGGCGAATATTTTTCCGGAACCATTACCTTTATCGATCCGATCCTCAACGCGAAAACCCGTACCGTCAGCGTCCGGGTCAACGTGGAAAACCCGGGACTGAAACTCAAACCGGGGATGTTCGTTCGCGCCATCGCGCATCCGCAAATCGCCAAAGGCGGCAAGGTAATGAATCCAAACCTTGCCGGGAAGTGGATCAGCCCGATGCATCCGGAAATTGTGAAGGACGGCCCGGGGTCGTGCGATGTCTGCGGCATGCCGCTCGTTCCGGCGGAAGAGCTCGGCTATGTCACGGAAGAACGCGCGAATGCCCCACTGGTCATCCCTGCCTCGGCGGTCTTGCTGACCGGTACCCGCGCCATCGTCTATGTCGAACTCTCCGGCAAAGAAAAGCCGACCTATGAAGGCCGCGAAATTATCCTCGGCCCGAAAGCGGGCAACGACTACATCGTCCGGCGCGGATTAAGCGAAGGCGACCGGGTCGTCAGCAAAGGAGCCTTTAAGCTGGATGCCGAACTTCAGATTCAGGCCAAACCCAGCATGATGACGCCCGAGGGCGGCGGAGGCGGAGGCATGGCCGGAATGGATCACGGCGAGAAAAAGATGACACCCGAAGAGATGGAAAAAATGGGCACCCCGGCGGCCGCCCTCCCGATGACGGCAACGATGCAGTTTCAGGCGGTGCAAACCGCCGCACAGGCCGCGCTTGAGGCACTGAACAACGGCGACTTCGCGAAAGCAAACCCACTTTTCCAAACCTTGGAAAAAGCGATTGAGGATGTGAACGCCGCCACCCTCCCCGCCGCCGCGCAACCGTTCTGGAACGAAGCCGCCATGCTGCTGGGCAACGATGCCGCCGAAGGAAAAACGCTCGCCTCGGAGATCGCCGTAAAAACGCTCGCCGCGCAGCTCCGCACTCATCTGGAATCCTTCGTGAAAAAAATGGGACTCCGTGCTGAACCCATGAAAATGGAAACCGCGAACCCCGCCTTCAGCCAATCGCTTCAACCGCTCTTCTCTGAATACCTTTCCATTCAGAAGGCCCTGGCGGACGACCAGCTCCCCGACCCGTCGAGTGCGCTCCGCGCTCTGGACTCCGTGGATATGAGCCTTCTGGAAGGGGCCGAACACATGCAATGGATGCCGCAGGAAAAAGCGATCCGCACGGCACTGGAACAGATGGAAACGGCGGCGGATATCGCCGATGCCCGCAGAGCCTTTTCCGCGCTCTCCTCTGCCCTGAGCCAAACCGGAAAAGTCTTCCAGCCCTTGGAAACGCTCTATGAGTTCAGCTGCCCGATGGCCTTCGGCTCCGAAAGCGCCGGCTGGTTGCAGTCCAGCGACCAGACCGCCAATCCCTATCTCGGAGCATCCATGCCCACCTGCGGCAAAATGATCCAGAAAATGGGAAAAACAAAATGAACACCGAAAAAGACCCCGTGGAAATCGAAGAGATACAAACCCCCGAACAGCGGTCGCTGATCGGCCGCTACATGCGTTTCTGCCTGACGAACCGGCTGGTGGTGGGTCTCTTTACGCTCTTCATTATCCTCGCAGGACTGCTGGTCGCCCCGTTCGAGTGGAATATTGGCGGGCTTCAGCGCTATCCGGTGCCGGTCGATGCCATTCCCGACATTGGCGAAAATCAGCAGATTGTTTTCACGCAGTGGATGGGGCGCTCGCCGCAGGATGTGGAAGATCAGGTCACCTATCCGTTGACGGTTTCGCTCCTCGGCGTGCCGGGGGTCAAAACCATTCGTAGCTATTCCATGTTTGGATTTTCTTCGATCTACATCATTTTTAAGGACGATGTGGAGTTCTACTGGTCACGCACCCGCGTCCTTGAAAAACTCAACAGCCTGCCGGCGAACACCCTGCCCGCCGGCGTACAGCCCGCGCTCGGCCCGGATGCCACCGCACTCGGTCAAATCTACTGGTACACGCTCGAAGGGCGCGACCCCGACGGCAACCCGACCGGCGGCTGGGATCCCGAAGAATTGCGCACCGTGCAGGATTGGCAGGTGCGCTACAGCCTGCTCTCCGCCGACGGCGTCGCCGAGGTCGGCTCCATTGGCGGCTATGTGAAAGAGTATCAGATCGATGTCGATCCCGACGCGATGCGCGCCTACGGCGTATCGCTCGACGAAGTCTTCCGCGCGGTTAAAGCCGCCAATATTGATGTCGGCGCCAAAACGCTTGAACTCAACCGCACCGAATATTTTGTCCGCGCCATCGGCTTCATCAAACGGATTGAAGACATCGAAAACAGCGTCATAAAGGTGAATGACAACGTGCCAATCCTTGTCAAACAAGTGGCGCAGGTCACCTTGGGCCCCGCGACCCGGCGCGGCGCGCTCGACAAGGGCGGAGCGCCCGCCGCTGGCGGCGTAGTCGTCGCCCGCTATGGCGACAACCCGCTCGAAGCCATCAACCACGTCAAAGAAAAGATCGCCGAAATTGCACCGTCCCTGCCGCGTAAAACACTCGCTGACGGAACCGTCAGTCAGGTCACCATTGTTCCATTCTACGATCGCACCGGCCTCATCTACGAAACCCTCGGGACGCTCAGCGACTCCATCATGCAGGAAATTCTCATCACCATCATCGTCGTGCTGATTATGGTGATGCACCTGCGCAGTAGTATTCTCATCAGCGGCATGCTTCCGCTCGCCGTGCTCTTATGCTTCATCGGCATGAAGATCTTCAACGTGCAAGCCAACATCGTGGCGCTGTCCGGGATTGTCATTGCCATCGGCACGATTGTGGATATGGGAATCGTCGTCTGCGAAAATATTCTGCGGCACCTCGATAAGGCACCGGAGGAGGAATCGCGCCTCAACGTTGTGCATCGCGCCGTGAGCGAAGTCGGGAGCGCGGTCTTTACCGCCGTGCTGACCACCATCATCAGCTTCCTGCCCGTCTTCACCATGATCGGCGCGGAAGGCAAGCTCTTCAAACCGCTGGCCTTCACCAAAACCTTCGCGCTGGTCGCCTCCATCCTGATTGCACTCTCCGTCCTGCCGCCCGCCGCCCATCTGCTCTTCTGCGGAAAAGCCAAGTTTTCCAAAGGCTGGAAATGGTTAAAATCCAACCGGGTTCCCCGAATAAAACCTCTTTTTGCCAGCTGGTCGGTCGTGCTGCTGGTCGGTCTGTTTCTGACCACCGCATGGGAACCCCTCGGCCCCGAAAAGGGCCTTTTCCTCAACGGACTGTTCGTCACCCTGCTGGTCGGCGGACTACTGGGGTTCTTTAAAGTTTTCCAGCATTTCTACACCCGGATGCTTCGAACCTGCCTGAACCACAAACGGCTCTTCCTGACCCTTCCGCTCACATTGATCGTTCTCGGGTTTGCCGCGTGGGGGCAGCTCGGTAAAGAGTTTATGCCGCCCCTCGACGAAGGCTCCTTCCTCTGGATGCCGACCACCATGACCCATGCCTCCATCGGCGAAGCCGTTGATATTCTTTCCACACAGGATCAGCTCATTGAATCCGTCCCCGAAATCGAATCGGCGGTCGGAAAACTCGGACGTGCTGACACCCCGCTCGACCCCGCCCCGATCTCCATGTTCGAGACCGTCGTCAATTATAAATCCGAATACAAAACCGATAAAAATGGCCGGCGCATCAACTACCGCTACAGCCGGCGCAAAAAGGAATTCGCACGGGATGACAATGGAGAACTCATTCCCGACTCGCGCGGACGCCCCTTCCGCCAGTGGCGCGACCATATCCGAAATCCGGATGATATCTGGGCGGAAATTGTGAAGGTCGCCAAGCTGCCCGGCACCACCTCCGCGCCCAAGCTCCAGCCCATCGCCGCCCGCATCGTCATGCTCCAGAGCGGCATGCGCGCGCCCATGGGTGTGAAGATCAAAGGCCCCGACCTCGACACCATCGAACAGGTCGGCCTTCAGATTGAACGCTTCCTCAAGGAGGTTCCCGCCATTGAACCCGCCGCCGTCATTGCCGACCGCATTGTCGGCAAACCCTATCTGGAAATCGTGCCCGACCGCAACGCCCTCGCCCGCTACGGCATTCCGATCCGCAAATTCCAGGATGTGGTTGAAATCGCCATCGGCGGACGGCAGATCATGACCACCGTAGAAGGGCGCGAGCGCTATCCGGTTCGTGTCCGCTACGCCCGCGAACTGCGTGACAGCGTCGAAACCATCAACCGCATCCTCGTGCCCGGAGCCGGCGGACAGCAAATTCCCATCACCGAACTCTCCACCATCCGCTACGTACGCGGCCCGCAGGTGATCAAAAGCGAAGACACCTCTCTGATCGGCTACGTCGTCTTCGACAAAAAGCCGGGCGTCGCCGAAGTCGATGTGGTTGAACAGGCACAGGCCTATTTGCAGGAAAAGATCGATCAGGGGGAATTGATGCTCCCCAAAGGCGTCAGCTACACCTTCGCCGGCAGCTACGAAAACCAAATCCGGGCGGCTAAAACCCTCTCGCTCATTCTTCCGCTGGCGCTCTTCGCCATCTTCATGGTCATCTACTTCCAGTTCAAATCTGTCTCCACCACCCTGCTCATCTTCTCCGGAATCTTCGTGGCATGGTGCGGCGGCTTTATCCTGATCTGGCTCTACGGCCAGCCGTGGTTCCTCGACTTCAGCCTCTTCGGGACGGAGATGCGCACCCTCTTCCAGGTGCACACCATCAACCTCAGCGTCGCGGTCTGGGTCGGATTCCTCGCCCTCTTCGGCATCGCCTCCGACAACGGCGTCATCCAGTCCACCTATCTCGATCAGATATTCCGTGAACGCAAACCGGAGACCATGAAGACCATCCGCGAGGCCACCATCGAGGCCGCTGAGCGCCGTGTACGCCCTTGCCTGATGACCTCGGCCACCACCATCCTCGCCCTGCTGCCCGTGCTCACCTCCACCGGGCGCGGAAGCGATGTCATGGTGCCGATGGCCATTCCCAGCTTCGGCGGCATGCTCGTTGTCCTCATCAGCATCTTCGTCGTCCCCGTCCTCTACTCCGCCATCAAAGAACGGAAACTAAAAACTCGGAAGGACTTATGATGAATTCCGAAGCTCTCATTCGACTGGTCATTTTTCTGGGGATGGTGACCGCGATGGCGGTGTGGGAAACGAAGTCCCCGAGACGAGATCAGATCATTCCCCGCAAGAAACGCTGGCCCGCGAATCTAGGAATCGTTTTTCTTAATACCGTTCTCGTGCGGATACTTCTTCCGACTACCGGCATCGGGCTGGCCGTTCTTGCACAAGATCACGGACTCGGGTTGTTCAGCCTCTGGGACGTCCCTCTCTGGATCGCTGTTCCGCTGACGATTTTGGTGATGGATTTTGTGATCTATCTGCAACACGTCCTGTTCCATTTCGTTCCGCTGTTCTGGCGCTTCCACCGGATGCATCACACCGACCCTGAGTTCGATTTCACTACGGGGAACCGTTTTCATCCCATCGAAATTCTCATCTCCATGCTCATCAAGTTTTCTGTGATCGTTGCACTCGGCGCCCCGCCTGTGGGTGTGCTGATTTTTGAAGTTTTACTCAATGCCACGGCAACCTTTAACCACGCCAATGCATTTCTTCCCCTGCACATCGACCGCGTCTTGCGATGGCTACTGGTCACGCCCGACATGCACCGCGTGCACCATTCAATTGAAAAAGATGAAACCAACAGCAACTTCGGCTTCAATTTGCCGTGGTGGGATCGCCTGTTCGGCACCTATCGCGCGCAACCCCGCAAGGGTCACCTCAGCATGACCATCGGCGGTCAAACCAGCCACGATCCCGCGTGGGACGTCTCCCTGCCCCAGATGATTCTCTTCCCATTCAAAAAAGGATGAGAACCAAAAAAGGCCCCCTTTGGCCCAGAACATTTCACGAATTAATACCCAATTAACTTGAACAGTATTTATCCCACGCCCGTTCGCCCTGCTCACTCAAGACGCAGAGCACGCAAAGAGAAACAAGAAATTGCTCTGCGCTCTTTGCGCCTTTGCGTGGAACAATCTCAATCAACTTTATTTCGTATAAGTCCTACACATGGGTAGGGACAGCTCGCCGAGCTGTCCGCGGTGCTTCCGGCGAAAATGCCCTACCTGAATGGCGGTGGAACTTTTTCTTCCGGTTAGCTGGAGCGGCGTATGAGGTGGATTCCGAGAAGCTGAAGCCCGAGCATGGGAAGCCAGAGAATCAGGTTGGGATGCAAATCCGGATAGTCGGCAAGCGCTTTGGCGACGACGATGAAGATGTAGTACGCGAAGACGATTCCCAAACTCATGACCATGCCGATAGAAGTTTCTTTGCGGTGCGATTTTACACCGAGCGGAATTCCAATGAGCATGAAGGTGAAACACCCGATCGCAGTGGAAACTCGACGGTTGGCCTCGATGACCAATCGAGTTTTCTGGACGCGCTGTTGATCCGGTGGCAGAAGCGGAAACTCACGGTCGATATTTCGAATGTGATCGATGAGCATCCCCATTTTCATATGGCTTCGCTTCCGCCTCACCGAATCGCTTTTGAGCATCTTGTTGAAATCTAGCTTGATCGGATAGCTCTCTGCGTTGACGTAGGTGGTTTTAGAGACATCGCGCGGGTCGTCTGCGTCGGGCATTTCCATGCGCACATCGCGAAGATTGACCGTCAGCGTCCGCTCTTCGTTGTTCGGAACCAAATCCCCTTCGCGGGCCCGCACACTGCGTTTGATGCCGCCTTTTTTATCCAGCTCATAGGCCACCACATCTTTGACGGTGTTTCCATTTTTGCGTCCGATATAAATCATCAGCCCCGGAAAATCGTCGATGAAACGTCCTTCTTCGAGCAGGTTGATCGGTTCTTCCACTCCGGCGCTTCGGAGCAGCTTTTTGTTGGCGTATTTGGCCTCCGGCGCCACTTCACAGTTGATATACATGCAGATGCCGCTGAACAAAATGGAGAGGACAACCAACGGAGCCACGAGGCGCCATAAACTGATTCCGCACGCCTTCATAGCGCTGATCTCATTATCCATCGATAACCGCCCGAAAAGAAGCAGCGCCGCGAAGAGCGTGCTGATGGGCATGGAGAACGAAAGAATATAGGGCACATTCTGGAAGAAGAATTTAGCGATCAACAGCGGAGAAATTCCGCGCGACATCAAGTCCACCGCTTTGACAAGCGCGCCGACGGTCATCACGAAGGTGATCAACCCGAGCGCGCCCAAAAAGATGATCAGATAATCCAAAACGATATAGCGGTTCAGTATGCGCATACGGTTTACTCCGCTCCGTGGCGACGCACGGCAGACTCCACCGTGTTGGACAGAAGCATCGTGATGGTCATGGGGCCAACGCCGCCCGGCACGGGCGTAATGGCTGAAGCCTTTTCAGCGACGGATTCAAAATCAACATCTCCGCACAGGCGGTATCCACGTTTTTTCGTGTCGTCTTCCACGCGATTGACGCCGACATCAATGACGACTGCGCCCTCTTTAATCATATCCGCAGTCAGGGTGTTGGGCCAGCCGACGGCCGAAATCACGATATCGGCCTGACGTGTGAAGTCCGCCATGTTTTTGGTGCGCGTGTGGCACATTGTGACGGTTGCGTTCCCCAGCTCCGTTTTCTGGCTGAGCAAATTGACCATGGGGCGTCCGACAATATTGCTGCGGCCAATCACGACCACGTGCGCACCGGAGGTTTCGATGCCAGAGCGTTTGAGAATGTGCAAAATTCCATTCGGCGTGCAGGGAACAAATGCGGGCAGTCCCATCATCATGCGACCCACATTCATCGGGTGGAATCCGTCCACGTCTTTATCGGGGTCAATCGCTTCAATCACAGCCTCTTCCATCGCGGAGTCCGGGAGCGGCAACTGAACGAGGATGCCATTGATCTGATCGTCGGTATTAAATCCGCGGACCACGTCCATAATTTCATCCTGCGAGGCCGTCGAGGGAAGTTTTACCTCGCGAGAATAGATGCCGGCCTCTTCGCAGGCGCGCTCCTTGGCGGTTACATACGAGCGCGATGCGGGGTCGTCGCCCACGAGCAGAACCGCCAGACCGGGCACGACACCCTCTTTCGCCAGTTCGCTCACGCGGGTTTTAAGTTCTGCGCGGATTTCCGCTGAAATTGCTTTGCCATCCAAAATCTTTGCCATGATGCTCTCTCCAGATATCGTTTTTCGGTTCAAAAGACTCTGGTTTCTAACCTAATGCAGAAGAGGGTTCAATGTTGGAATGGCTGAATGAGACATCCGAGGGCCTCGACATAAAAATCCGGGCGGTTCCGCGCGCCTCGAAAAATGAAATACAGGGTATTTATGACCAGGCTCTGAAAATCCGGCTGACGACTGCACCCGTCGATGGCAAAGCCAATCAGGCCCTGATCCGCTTTCTGAGCAAGGAGCTACACATCTCTAAATCACAAATTCAATTGAAGCAGGGCGAAACCAGCCGCCACAAAACACTGCGAATTACCGGACTCACCCAACAAGAATTGATCCGAAAAATCGGAATATCAACATGACAGAACCTCACGAATCTACTCACGATCGTGAGTAAATTCGTGAGGACCGAAACCCTCAATGCTCAAATCATTATGATCACTGTTCTTCTTTTCATCCTGACCCTTGTCCTTTGTAGCATCGGCCTGATCCTCTCCTCGCTCGCTTTTTCGGGAACCTGGATGGTTTTGCTCGCCGCACTCATCACAAAACTTTCCATTGGGGTTCCAACCCTTGGAACCCTAATCGTCTTCGCCCTACTCTGTATCGCCACGGAAGCATTGGAGGCACTGGCAGGCTTATGGGGGGTTCAGAAACGCGGCGGCTCCAAACGGGCGGGATGGGCGGCTCTACTCGGAGGACTGCTCGGCGCAATGGTTGGATCCGCCATTTTTCCAATCCTTGGAACAGTGATTGGCATGCTGCTTGGCTCGTTCGCGCTGGCCTATGTGGCGGAAGCCCTGTTGGCAAAAAAACATGCTGAAGCGGCACATATCGCCCGCGGAGCCGTCTGGGCCCGGCTCTCCATTCTTTTTCTAAAGACGGCTCTAACCCTCGGCATGAGCCTTTGGCTGATGGGCGCCCTCCTCCATTCCTAACGAAACTCTAACACTATTTTAGTCGATCAAACCGAATATCAGACTAAAATGGTCGGTATATGCAAAACTGGACAGAACTTTGGAATGCGGGCCGACTCTTTAAAGCGGCGTTCGACGAACAACGGACGGCTATTAAATCGGTTTATGGCACGGCGGATCGCGTTCTAAGTGTCCCAGCGGGCACCCCCGCCGAGTACACCGTTTCGATGGATTCCATTCCCGATTCGTTCTACGCCCTGCGCAAAAATATTTTCTCCACCCTCTTTCAGTCGGTGTATCACCTAATGGACTGCGACCCACAGCACCGCCTCTTTTATGGAAAGCTGATTCACCTCTTTCGCATCTGGGTGACAAGTGCCGACAACCTGCTCGACGATGAAGACAAAGTGGTGATCCCCATTCAGATGCCCGGATCCTCGCGTGTGATGCGGCAAGTGGTTTCCATTATGACGGCCGACCGCATCTTTCAACAACTGCTCGCCGAAGGTCGCGAGACCGGCGCCCTGACCGCCGCGCAGGCACAGGAACTTTCCGACCGCTCCCTTCAAATTCTTCTCCCCAGCGCCGCGCAGGAAGCCAGCGAAGAAGAAGGCGTCACCGAACGCCCCGATCCAGAACACGTGCTTAATGTCATCCACCGCTATAAAACCGGCATTCTCTTTAACGTCGCGTTTCTCGGGCCGGAAGTGATCGAACCGCATCTTGACCGCAAGCGCGCCACCGCACTGAAAGAGGCGATGCTTCAGTTTGGCATTGGATGCCAAGTGCTCGATGACATCCGCGACCTCGCCCGCGACCACATCGAACAGCGCCATAACTACCTGCTTTCCACGCTCTGGAAAGCCCAGCCCGGTTTTTTCCAACCCTTGGAAAAAACAAAATGCTCCGACTCAGTCGGTTTCCAAACCTTGGAAAACCGCGAGCTATCCGTCGGCGATCGGCTTTATTTGGAAGTTCCGCAGGTTGCCATTCCCGCTGCCCAACTCGGGTTCGGCATGATGCGTGACGGGCTGACAACGCTTGGCGAAATGGGCCTTGGGATTCGTCCGAAACTGGCAGAAAATTTAGCCGCATCCATGTTCACCGTACTCGACCTGCAGGACTTGAAGTATGCATAAAAAGCAACATGCCCAATCCGAAGTGGCTCAGCGCACCGAAGGGGTCACCCTCGACCACGCCGCCGCGGTCTACGATCTCCTCGCTCCCATCATGACCCTTGGCCTCGAGCGGCGCTACCACCGCATCGTCATCGACCACCTCGCGCTACGCGGCGAGGAACAGGTTCTCGATATCGGCTGCGGCACCGGTACGCTAACGCGCGACATTGCCAACGCGCTCTCCAACAAAACCCGCTCGCTTTGCATCGGCCTAGATGCCGCCGAGGAGATGGTCAAAATCGCCCGGATCAAATCATCTAAAATCCCCAATATTCGATTTGCTGCCGCGATCGCCGAAGAGCTTCCCTATCCGTCTGGCAAATTCGATGCGGCGGTCTCCACCTTCTTTTTCCACCACATTCACTTTGAGCTGAAAAAGAAAGTACTGGCTGAAGTGGCCCGCGTGCTGAAACCCGGCGGGCGCTTCCTGATCGTCGATGTCGACGTCCCCACCACCTGGTTCGGCTCGCTCTGCGCGCGCTCCGGTCACTGGCTTTTCCAGCAGAATGAAATTGCCGAAAATATCGACGGCAAACTGCGCGAAGCATTCGATGAGAGCCCGTTTAGCTGGACCGAATGTTCTCACCACTCGGGATACATCACCGTTTTTGAACTCACCAAGGAGGAAACATCATGAAGCGTCTCATCCCACCCCGACCCATGAAAGCCTCTTTCATTGGGTTCACCCTGCTGATCAGTGCCCTCGCCGTTCAGGCCGCTCAAACCGAGGATTCCATTGGCATCGCCGCCGAAAAATATTTTACAGAGTCCTTCGCGCGACTCGGAAACATCGCGGCCCAAAAGCCCACGGTCAAAACCTTCCGCAAAATCATGAAACCGTGCAAGGAAGCCACACCCGGATTTTTTGGTGGCACGCTCATCGACACCGACTACGTGATTCGCCAGACCTACTTCAAGATCAACGCCCTGCTCGGCGCCCGGGGGTTCGATCTTAAAAAAGTCAAACAGTTGAAAGCCTTCTGGAAACAGATGGACGAAGCCCCCGCACCGCAGCTCAGCGAGCCGGGACATAGTCTCACTCAGCCGATCCATCTGATTGCGATGCGCTACCCGATTATCATAGACGGGAAGCTCGAAGGCGTGGTTTCGATGCTGGTTAAAACCAAGGAGTTTCTTAAGGCCTCCGGCCTCAAAGAATGCAGGGCCTATAAAATCATCTGTCTGGGCGAATTGGCCGAAGACAAAGGAAAACTCTCCGACCACTACCGCGAAGTGAAACTGACTCTCCCCTCTACGGAGTGGGTGATTCAATACGACTTATAGACCCACCCGGACAAGCTGGAACCCAAAAAATATAAAAAGTTTGGGATCGCGAATTGCGCGAATTGACGCGAATGAATAAAAATATAATCTGGATGTGATTCGCGTAAATTCGTGAGATTCGCGATCAAAAAAAGCGGTGTAAATATGATCGGATTTAAAAACAAGGTATCGAAAGGAACCCCATGAACGTACTCATTGCCGGCGTTGGAATTCTCGGACGCAACCTATGCACCCTCTATCTAGAGCGCGGCGATCACGTACGCGCTCTGGCCTTCTCGGCGAGCGAGTTCGAAGGAATGGAACACCCCCATCTTCAAATGGTGACCGGAGATGTCACCCGTCCCGAAACCCTTGCCGGGCTCTGCGAAGGAATGGAGCTGATCATTTCCTGCATTGGCATCACCCGACTCAAAGGGAACCTCGCACACATCGATGTGGACTATTTGGGGAATGTGAACCTGCTGCGCGAAGCGGAAAAAGCCGGCGTAAAAAAGTTCGGTTTCATTTCTCCGGCCGGTGTGGACGAAGGAAAAGGCAGCGTCCCATTGCTCAAGGCAAAACACCTATTTGAAAGCGAACTCAAGCGAAGCCCCATCGAGTGGCTTATCTTCCGCTCCGGCGGATTTTTCTCCGATCTCAAAGCGATGGGAGAAATGGCCCAAAAAGGGTCGATGTTTGTGATTGGAAACGGTCATAACCATTTCACACCGATTGATGCAAGGGACTTGGCTGAGGTCATGGTTGAAGACCTCGACACGCAGGCCAACCGAGTCATTGATATCGGCGGACCAGAAGACATGACCTGGAACGAAATCTGCCAAACGTGCTTTGAGCACTACGGCAAAAAACCGCTGATCCTGAAGTTTCCACAAGGGCTCTGTGAATTCTTTTTAAAGGTGCTCCGACCGTTTGCAAAAAGCTCTCATGCCATGGGAAAACTGATCGTCTTTATGTCGACCCTTGACCTCCCGACCGAAAAACGGGGTAAGCGGAGTTTTTCCAGCTATCTCCGCGAATCAGACTAGAGGTTCTTCTGCATAAAACTCGGCAATCGTTTTCCAGGCATCCTCGGCGGTGTTGCAGAAGGTAATCAGATCCATATCGTTCGGGCCGATCAGCTCGCACTCGGCCAGATACTCCCAGTCGATGAGCCGTTTCCAATGTTCGGAACCAAAAAGAATCACGGGCATGGGTTCAATTTTTTTTGTCTGAATCAGGGTGAGGGCTTCGAAGAGTTCGTCGAAGGTGCCAAACCCACCTGGGAAAATACAAAACGCTTTGGCGCGCTGCATGAAATGCATTTTACGCATGTGAAAATAGTGGAAATTGAAGCAGAGGTCTTGGGTGACATAGTCATTGGGATGTTGTTCAAATGGGAGTTCCACATTGAGCGCGACCGATTTGCAGCCCACATCATCCGCACCGCGATTTCCGGCCTCCATGATCCCGCCACCGCCACCGGTGACGATGACATACTCGCACTCATGGTTCGTTTGGCAGGTGCTGCTGACGATTCGTGCCAGCTTACGCGCCTCTTCATAGAACGGAGTGAGTTTTGCCCCTTTGGATTCTGGATTTTTTTCAGCCTCTTCGGGCGAGGGAATCCGCGCGCTCCCGAACAGCACGATCGTCGAGTTAATCTTCTGCTGGCTCATCATGACCTCAGGGTGCAAATGCTCCAATTGCAACCGCACTTCTCGACACGGTTCGGTTTTTAAAAAATCAACATTTTCATAGGCCAGTAACGGATTTTTCATTTTTCGGTCTCCTTGTCGGAACTCTAAAGAATTTTCACAAAATCATTAACAGCAAAATCATTTTTTCGAGAAACCACCTGAGAAGATTGAATTATAATTTTGCTGTTAATGATTTTGTTAACTGTTCCCATCCTGAATATCTGCATGAATTGGCGTTCATTCGCAGTTGGTATTCTGTAGAAATATTTCTCTATGAAACCGATTGCCTACTACATTACCGCTCACGGCTACGGACACGGCACGCGCTCCTGCGATGTGCTTCGCGCGTTACACCGTCTCGCACCCGACCAGCCCGTAATCGTCACCACGGATCTGCCGCGCGACTTTCTCAACAGCCGTCTCGTCGGATGCGACAACCTCACATTTCGTCAGGGCGCATTCGATGTGGGTCTCGTCCAAAAAGATTCGATTCATAGCGACCTTTTCCAAACCTTGGAAAAACTCGAAACCCTCTACGCGAAAGACGAGGTGCTGAGCGCCGAGGAACGACGGTTTTTCAAGGCCGAGGAGGTCGCGCTGGTTGTCGCCGATATTCCCGCCATCCCTCTGCTTTCCGCACAGCGCGCCCGCATCCCAAATGTTGCCATTGGAAATTTTTCGTGGGACTGGATTTATGAGGCCTACGCAAAAGAAGATTTTCACTGGGAGTTTTTTGTCGAAAAATTCCGTGCCGTTTACGAGAAGACCGACTTACTCCTCCGCCTACCCTTTGCACCGCCCATGGAGGTTTTCCCCAACCGAAAAGATATTCCCCTGCTGGCTAGCCCTGGACGGGCTCGCCGAACGGAAATTCGAAACTTGAAACTTGAAACTGGAACCAGCGCTCCACCACAGGCGGATAAACCCTGGGTGCTTCTCTCGTTCGCCTCGCTAGACTTAAATAGCCAGGCCTTGGAAAATATTCGTACACTTAGCGATGACTACGAGTTCTTCTGTGTGGAACCGCTTTACTACGAAAACTCCTGCATCCATTCAATAAGCCGCAACGCAGTTGCCTTTGCCGACATTCTGGCATCGTGCGACATCATCATCAGCAAGCCGGGGTTCGGGCTGGTCTCGGAGTGCATTGTGAACCATAAGCCGCTCATTTATTCGGACCGCGGCGACTTCGCCGAATACCCGTATCTGGTCGAAGGGATCGAGAAATACCTCAAAAATGTTCACCTCCCCTCGGCGCAACTTTACGCCGGAGATTTTTTTCGCTGTTTGGAAAAAATCAAAACCGCCCCTGAGCCGACACAAACCCTCGAATCCGGGGGTGCAGAGATGATTGCCGAAGAACTTATTCGCTTCTGTGAATCGTGAAGAATTCGAGTTCGTCTTCGACGAGATCGAGCACGGCACAAGAAGGGTGCATTCCGCGTCCGGCCGCACCGGGGTTGATCAAGCGGGTCCGTTTTTCCCGTTTATCGTGCCGGACATGTGTGTGCCCGGAAAAAAGATAATCGTATTGATCCGCATCTGCCGCCTGCTCAAAGGCGCGCGCGTCATCGCTGTGCACGATCGCGATTTTTTTACCGGCCAATTCGATTTCCCCGAAACGCCCGAGAACCTCCACGCCGATATCTTCGGGATAAAAGTCCCACCGTTCCACCACATCGCAGTTGCCCAGCACCACATAAAGTCGGATTTCCAGGGTTTGGAACAGAGCGGCCATTTCCGTGAGCACCATGTCGCAACCGATATCACCGCAGTGAAGAACGGCCTCTGTCCCCCGAAAAACGAATTCGCGGGCCGCACTGAGGGCCAAATCAACTTGGCCGTGTGTATCTGATATGATTCCGATTTTCATGATTGGCTCTCTAAGCAAACAAGTTATAGTACTCCTCTTTGAGGCTATTACTAGCGGAGAGTTGACAATGAAGAGTATAAAAGTAGTTGGTGCGGGCGGTTATGGCGGCGTCGGAATTGTCGAACTGTTGCTGCAACACCCTGAATTCAAAGTCGATTGTCTGGTAGCGGCGACCGAAACCGGCATGAAAATGAGCGACCTCTATCCCCACCTGACGGGATTTTGCGACGAGATTATCCGGACGCCGGACGATCCGGCCACGCAAAGAAGCTTTGACGCTGTCTTTTTTGCCACGCCCGACGGCGTGGGCATGAATGCAGTTCAAGCCGAGCTCAAAAACGGCGCACACGTGGTCGACTACAGCGGCGACTTCCGGTTTACCACCCCGGAAAAATACAGTGCCTACGCCACCTTTATCGGTCGGGACACCACCCACGCCGCAGCAGACCTGCTGCCCGAAACCGTCTACGGGCTCCCCGAACTTCACCCCTTCGGGGCGGAACAGAAACTCGTTGGAAACCCCGGATGCTTTGCCGTCAGCTGTATCCTCGGTCTCGCACCAGCCGCCGCCGGAAACTTGATCAGCCCGAAGAGCATCATTTGCGATTGTAAGACCGGCGTGTCCGGTGCAGGAAAAAAACCCAACACCGCTTTCCACTACCCCGCACGGTACGAACAGGTGAACGCCTACAAACTCGGCGGACATCAGCACATGGTTGAAATCGAGCAGGAACTGAGTGAACTGGCGGGTGAAACCATACAGATCACGATGACGACTCAGGTCGTTCCGATCTGCCGGGGAATCATCTCCTGCCTCTACGCCGACCTGACCGAAACCACGAGCGCGGCCCAACTTCTAGAAGCCTACAAAGCCTTCTACGCCGACAAACCGTTCGTGCGGGTATTCGACAACACCGCCGCCATCGGTACCGCGCAGGTCAGCGGAACCAACTTCTGCAACCTGATTGTCGACGTCGACGAGCGGAACAACCGGTTGCGGGTGATCTCGCATATCGACAACCTGATGAAGGGCCAAGCGGGCAACGCACTTCAGAACATGAACCTCATGTTCGGACTCGACCCAATGACCGGCCTCAATTTTGCCGGCAAATGCCCCTAAAAGAATGGACTATTGGGTTTTCCAATGCTTGGAAATTTATCCCATCGCAGGCGGCAAATGAGGTATACTTCTTCTAGGGGTTGGAAAGAAGATGTTCAAAAAAACCGTCAAAAAGGGACTCTGGATTTCAACAGGCACCCTCTTCCTGCTATTAGCGATTGTCGGCCTTCTCTTGCCGGTGATTCCGCAGTTACCGTTTTTTCTTATCGCCGTGTTCTGTTTTATGCGCTGTTCGCCGCGCTTCAACGTATGGCTGAGCCACCAACACTGGTTTACGCACCTCCACGATTGGGCAGAACAGAAACACTGGTTTAAGCACATCAAAGAGCACCTTCCCAAACCCAAACATAAAAACCATACGCCCTCCTGAGTTGATCGACCCCGCCCATTCGGGTATAAAGCCCCCTTATGTATCTCGATTTTTTCCAGCTCAATGAGTTTCCATTTAACGTGACGCCCGACCCGCGCTTCCTTTTCTTTTCGGAGCGCCACCGGGACGCTTACGAATCCCTGCTCTACGGCATTGAACATCGAAAAGGGTTTATCGTGCTGACGGGCGAAGTCGGCTGTGGAAAAACCATCATCTGCCGCTCCGTTCTCAACCATCTGCCGAGCACCACCCATTCGGCCTTGATCCTCAACCCCTCGCTGACCACCGCACAGCTTGTGCGCTCCATCCTGCTCGACCTCGGCTTGGAACCAAAAGGGCGCGACAAGCTCGTCCATGTTGCCCAGCTCAATCGCTTTCTACTCGCATGTCTGGAGAAAAGTGAAAATGTCACCGTCATCATTGACGAGTCTCAAAATCTCGAGCCCGAACTCATGGAGCAGGTACGTATGCTTTCCAACCTGGAGACCGATCAGCACAAACTAATGCAGATCATCCTGGCCGGACAACCGGAGCTGAAAGAACGTCTCCAGCAGCCCGACCTGCGCCAACTGCGCCAGCGCGTCATGGTTCACTGCGACCTGGAACCCCTTTCCGCTCTGGAAACCGCTCTCTACATCCAGCACCGGCTCAATGTGGCGGGTGCAAACAACCGCATCACCTTCGACAACGATGCCGTTCAACAAGTTCACGAACGGGCACAAGGCATTCCGCGCCAGATCAACACCCTTTGCGACCGTGCGCTGCTCGCCGCCTATGTCCGACGCGATCACCAGGTGACCACCGCCGATATCCAAAATGCAATCCACGAACTGGCCAGTGTAATTTAAAGAGGAGTATTGGAGTGATGGAATATTGGAGTATTGAAAAGAGGAAAACATCTCAGCTGATTTCCCCGTCAGCATTCTCTTTTTCCAGCGATCCATTCTTCCATTATTCCACCCCTCGATCATTCCAATGCCCCAAGGACGTTCTATGAGTTTGATTCAAGATGCACTGAAACGAAAACGGGAAGAGGCCGCCGTAATTCCGCCGCCGGAAGCACCGCCCCCCGCCCCGCCTTCCGCCATCCCGGAACCGCTGGCCAAAAAAAACAAACCGGAACAGACTCCCACAAAACTCCCGCTCATCCTGATCGCGATTGTCTTGCTGATCCTGATCGCCTTTGGCGCCGTCAAACTTCTTCGCACCGCACCTCCCGCACAGGTCGAAAACACAAAACCAACCGTCGTAGTCAAGGAACCGGCTCCGGCGAAAAAGGAAATTGAAAAAACCCCTGAGGCTCGGTGGCCGAAACTGAAATTGACCGGCTTCGCATCCGGCGGCGGCCAGCGAATGGTCTTCATTAACGGAAAAATGCTTACCGAAGGACGAGAAATCGATGGCACCCGCATCATTCAAATTGGGAGAACCGAAGTCCTTGTCGACTATCAGGGGGAACGCCGCATCCTCCGTGTCGACGATGAGTAACCGCATTACGGCTTGCTACTTTTCCAGCCTTTGGAAAAGATGTCCAACGAGCAAGGCGAAGCCCTGAAATCCAGCGCAGCTGGTTCCACGGTTTGGAAAAACAGGTAAAAGACCGATCCGTCTACGCGAAATTGTCCCATTCAACATCTGAAATATCTTAGGAACCGTTAGGAAAGATATGAAATTCATCGGAGCCCACGTCAGCGCAAGCGGCGGCATTCAAAATGCCCCACAGAACGCCAAAGCCATCGGAGCAGATGCCTTTGCGCTCTTCACCAAAAATCAGCGGCAGTGGAACTCTGCCCCGCTGACCGACGATGGCATTGCCGCCTTTAACGAAAACTGCAACGGCACCTTTTCGCCGAACCAAATTCTCCCGCACGACTCCTATCTGATTAACCTTGGCCACCCCGAAACCGAAGGCCTCGAAAAATCGCGGACCGCCTTCCTCGACGAACTGCAACGCTGCGAACAGCTCGGGCTCGACCGCCTCAACTTTCACCCCGGCAGTCACCTTAGAAAATGCACCGAAGACGAATGCATCGCCACCATCGCCGAATCGATCAATCTCGCGCTCGCCCAAACCAGTGGTGTGATCGCTGTCATCGAAAACACAGCGGGACAAGGCTCCAACATGGGCTACCGCTTTGAACAGATTGCGGGAATGATCGATCAAGTGGACGACAAAAGCCGCGTGGGGGTCTGCATCGACACCTGCCACAGCTTCACCTCCGGCTACGACCTACGCACCCTCGAGGCCTGCAAAGACACCTTCGATCAATTCGAACAGATCGTCGGGTTCCACTACCTGAAGGGAATGCACCTCAACGACTCCAAAAAGGATCTCAGCACGCGGGTCGACCGGCACCACAGCCTCGGCGAAGGGTTTATCGGACTCGACTGCTTCCGCTTCATCATGGCCGACGATCGCTTCAACGACATGCCCCTCATTCTCGAAACACCCAACCCCGCAATCTGGGCCGACGAAATCAAACTTCTGCGCAGCTTCGAATAAAAACAACAACGAGTAGAGTTCCCTCATGAAAATTTTATGTTGCGGAATATTTCCGGCCCTGCAACGGACGCTGGAACTAAAAACCCTAAAAACCGGCGCGGTCAACCGCGTCCGCTCCGTAACGCAATCCGTCGGCGGCAAAGCGACCAATACCGCGCGCGCACTCAAAACCCTAGGAGCTGATTCTCTGCTCTTCGGCTTCGCCGGCGGCGAAACCGGCGAAACGATTAAACACCTGCTCGACGAAGAAGGCATTGAACACGCCTTTGTCGAAACCGATGTTCCGACCCGAACCGCTCAAACCCTATTGGCCGACGACGCGCACGATTTCACCGAAATCATCGAAGACTCCGAACCGCTGGTTTCCAAACATTGGAAAAATCTGCTCCAAAGTTTCCAAACATTGGAAAAACAGAGTGATGTGATCATTCTCTCCGGCACCCTTCCCGCCCATGTGCCGCAAGAAATCTACCGCGAACTCCTGCAAGGAACTGAAAACCAAACGGTACTCATCGACACGCCCGGCAAGCCGCTGCTCGCCGCACTTGAAAGCCGTCCGACCCTCGCAAAAATCAATGCGGCCGAGCTTTTAAAAACCACCGGGATTTCAGACATCGAAGAAGCCGCTCAGGAGTTGATTGCTCAAGGTGCAGGCGCGGTCGGGATCACACAAGGCGCGGACTCTGCCCTGCTCGTCACACCCAACGAAACCGTTCAGCTTTCCATTCCATCCGTTGAGGTGAAAAGCACGCTCGGATGCGGTGACTCCGTCAACGCCGGGATCGCCTTCGCGCTTCAAAAAGGAAGTTCACTAACCGAGGCGTTTATCTTCGGCCTAGCCTGCGGATCCGCTAATGCCCAAACCACCCTGCCGGGAGTCATCGACCCCGAATCTGTCGCAACCCTCGCATCACAAATTAGCGTACAATGACCCCGTTTGTTCAATATAAGCCGTGGATGATCAAACGGTACGGCGAGCCGCTGTTCCGCATTCCCGTTGAAATTTCCTCTTCCTGCCCCCATGGACGCTGCGCCTTCTGCTCCGAAAACGGAGCACGAGCGCAACAGACCCAACGGCAGGAAAGCCCGCTCGAACAAGCGGAAGAAGCAATTAAATTCTCCAAACGCCGCTACAAAGCCAAAAAGTTCATGCTCTACATTCAGGCCTTCACCGCCGACCTAACCGATCCCAACCAACAACAGGCAATCATTGACCTGCTTTCCGCATTCGACTTCGAGGCCATCAGCATTGGGACGCGCCCCGACTGCCTGCCAGATACCGCCCTCAACTTCCTCCAGAATCTAACCACACCTCATGAGGTGTGGTTAGAGCTCGGTGTGCAGACGGCACATGACGAAACGCTAAAAATGATCAATAGGGGTCACGACTGGGAATGCAGCAAACAGGCAATTCTCGCCCTTGCCGAACGCGGCATTCATGTCGCCCCGCATATTATTCTCGGCCTGCCCGGAGAAACCCCTAATGACTGGAGTCGAACCGCAGGGGAATTGGCAAAACTTCCAATCTCTGGAATCAAGATTCACAACCTGCACATTATGAAGGGAACCGAACTGGCCGAAAACCCGCCGACCGTGCTGAATCATTGGGAATACGCCGAGGGGTTGATCGATTTCCTCCGCCGCATCCCTGCCGACATCCCCGTCATGCGCATATCCACGGATACGCCGGACGACCAGCTCATCGCCCCGCACTGGCACCTCGAAAAAGGTCAATTCCTTGACTACGTAATCCAGCAAATGAGAATGAGAGAGATCACACAGGGCGACCCGCTTGAAGCTGGACACCTGAAAACAGAAGCAGAGCCAACTCCGGTTATCACAGATGATGGATCGATCACCTTCTTTTCCGAGGATTGGAAAGAGCATTACCACACCAAGACGGGCGCACGGCTGGAGGCGGACAAGAAGTTTGTCGAACCGTCCGAACTGGCCTCCAAACTCCAAACCTCAAACCTCAAACTCCTCGACGTCTGCTTTGGACTCGGCAATAACTCGCTCGCCTCCCTCTGCGCGGCAAACGGTGCCAAACACAACATCGACATCACCGCGCTGGAGATGGACAAACGAATTGTCCGCGCCGCGGCCAAAAGTTTCCAAACATTGGAAAAAGATCCGGTCGACTGGAACCAAACGCTCTCTCTGCTCCTTAACGGCCCAGTAGATTTTCCAACCCTTGGAAAAACTGACCTCCGTTTTGGGGATGCCAGATATTTAATCCAAAACCTTGAAGACAACGTCTTTGACGTTGTCTTTCACGATCCGTTTTCGAGCCAGCACTGTCCGGAACTCTGGACCGTGGAGTTTTTCAAACAACTGCATCGAGTGATGAAGCCGAATGGCGTATTGCTGACCTATTCATCGTCAATGCCCGTGCGCGGTGCAATGCGCGAAGCGGGGTTCTTCATAGCAGAAACCGAGCCGGGCCATCAAATGGGCAACGGCACGATTGCTTCGCCATCAGAACTACCATCCATTTTTCCAACCTTTGGAACTTTTGATAAGCGTCGTTCTATCCCCTATCGGGATGAGCATCTCTGCGCAACATCCAAAGCGATCCTGCGTCAGCGGCAGGAAATAATCGAAGTTACTGAACAAACTCTTTGAGGTTGATCGCGATTTTTGGAAACTGCCTGCAGATCTGTTTGTCAGCGGTAACCAGCTTCACGCCAAGACTTTCAGCCAACGCCACGTATTCGCAGTCGTAGGCCGAGCAGGTAGAACCTTCGACCACATTCATGACGCGCACGGATGGGATTGAATAGGTTTTGATCTGAGATTCTGCTCCATTGAGACAACGAAGTATTTTTTCTGCACTAATCAAGTCACGACGGAGATATCGGGCGAGGATATTTCTAAATTCAGAACGCCAAAGTTGGGGTGCCACCCAGTCCGGATCTTTCTGCAACGCTTTTTCTGCCAGTTCGGTCAACTCGCCAGGAATCCAAAAATACGCGATGATGTTGACATCTACAACGATCACGCGCGGCCCTCTTCCTTTGCCTCGGTGAGTTCGCGCTGTGTCAAATACACGCCCATGCTTTCACGAACCGTCTGTGCCTCATGGAGTATTTGATCCGGGGTTCCCGGAGAAAAAAGGCTCTCCAATGTGCAAATAATCTCTTTATTCAAACTCCGCCCGTGCGTTTTTGCCTGAGATTTCAACGCCGTATGCAGACCCTTTGGAACGTTCTTTAGTGTAATTGTGCTCATAAAGGAACCATAACGCATCCGTTTCGGATGTCAACGGTGCGTTTTTCCAATACCTGGAAAAAAAAGGCTCCGTTTTCCAAGGTTTGGAAAAACGGAGCCCAAAAGTTCCAACCATTGGAACCTCTGAAGCGGCTCACTCGGAGAGTTCGCCCTACCTAGACAACTGGAAAATATAGGTAGGGCGACGCCTCCGGCGGAGCCGTTCTATTCAGCTGCTTTTTCTTCCTGTTTCTTCGGCAGGTTGACTTTGAGGTGCAGTTCGCGCAGCTGGGTGAAATCCACTTCGCCCGGCGCGTTCATCAGCAAATCTTCGGCCCTCTGATTCATCGGGAAGGCAATGACTTCGCGAATGTTCGGCTCGTCTGCCAGAAGCATGACGATGCGGTCGACCCCGGGAGCGATTCCGGCGTGCGGCGGCGGCCCAAATTGGAACGCACGGTAAAGCGCTGGAAATTTGGATTCCACGACGGATTTATCGTAGCCCGCAATTTCGAAGGCTTTGATCATCAGCTCAGGGCTGTGGTTCCGAACCGCGCCCGAAGAGAGCTCGGTACCGTTGCAGACGATGTCGTACTGGTAGGCCAAAATGTCGAGCGGATCTTTGTTGAGCAGGTCGTCCATTCCGCCCTGCGGGATGGAGAACGGGTTGTGGGAGAATTCCACTTTGCCGTCGTCGTCGAGCTCGTACATCGGGAAGTCGACAATCCAGCAGAAGCGGAAGACATCTTTTTCGAGCAGGTCGAGTTGGTGTCCGAGTTCGGTGCGAACGTGACCCCCGATGTTCCAAGCACCTTTGAGTTTGTCGGCGATAAAGAACATGGTGTCGCCGTCTTCAACGCCGCCGAGTTCTTTAAGCGCGGCGATTTCGTCGTCGGAAAGGAATTTAGCAATGGGGCTTTTCACTTCGCCGTTGATCCAGCTGATGTAGCCAAGGCCCTTGGCCCCGACGGACTGCGCGAATGCGATCATGCCATCAAAGAATTTACGGGATCTGTCAGCGCACCCTTTGACGGCGATGGTTTTGACCACCCCGCCCTTTTCGACGACGCCCGCGAAGGCTTTGAAGCCGCAGGTGCGGAAGATTTCCGTCGCATCCTGAATGACGAGCGGATTGCGCAGGTCGGGTTTGTCCGTACCGTATTTATCCATGGCTTCGAGGAACGGGATGCGAACGAACGGGGTGCTGTCGATGGTCTTGTCGCTGAATTCAGAGAAGATGGCGGCGAGAAGTTTTTCGTTCACTTCAAAGACATCATCTTGCGTGGCGAAGGCCATTTCCATGTCGAGCTGATAGAACTCGCCGGGCGAGCGGTCGGCCCGGGCATCTTCGTCGCGGAAGCAGGGAGCAATCTGGAAGTAGCGGTCAAAACCGGAGGTCATGAGCAGCTGTTTAAACTGCTGGGGAGCCTGCGGAAGCGCATAGAACTTGCCGGGGTGCACACGGCTCGGCACGAGGTAATCGCGCGCGCCTTCGGGCGAAGAGCTGGTGAGAATCGGCGTCTGCATTTCCATGAAGCCTTCCGCGGTCATCAGTTCGCGCATGCGGGCGATCACCTGGGATCGAAGGATGATGTTGTTGTGCAGGCTTTTGCGGCGCAGGTCGAGGAAACGGTATTTCAAACGAAGCGCTTCGGAGCACTCCTCTTCTTTATTGACCTGGAACGGAATCACCTGTGATTCGCCGAGGATTTCCATCGTTTGGGCAACCAGCTCGATTTCCCCGGTGGCGAGTTTTGGATTCACAGCGGAGTCATCGCGGGCGACGATTTTTCCCGTAAAGCAGATCACGGTCTCTACACGCCAGTGCTCAATGTCTTTGTAGAACGGCGTGTCGGGATTGATGACAATCTGGGTGAGACCGTAGTGGTCGCGTAAGTCAATGAAGAGGACGCCGCCGTGGTCGCGAATGGTGTTGACCCATCCGGAGATGCGTACGGTCTGTCCAACGTGTTCTTTGCGAAGTTCTCCGCAAGTGTGTGTTCTATATTGATGCATGATATTCAGTTCCATTTTTTATTTGCAGGGGCGAGATGCATCTCGCCCTTACAGAAGTTCCATTAGATCTGGCAGCTCCACCTCGCGTTGCGTGCCTTCGTTCATGTCCTTAAGGACAAAAATTCCTTTTTCCAGTTCAATGTCGCCACGAATGATGACGAGCTTCGCACCATTTTTATTGGCGCGTTTCATCTGCGCTTTGACTTTGCGGTTGGTCAGTTCCATTTCGCAAGCGATGCCGCGCTGACGAAGCATCTGGGCCAAGAGCATATTTTCCTTCAAGGCTTCTTCGCCGAGCGAAACAATAAATACGGCGGGTTTGGGTGCAAATTGATCCGCGCCGATTCCATTGGATTGAAGCGCGGAGATCATTCGTTCGACCCCCATCGCAAAGCCCACGCCGTCGATCGTTTTGTTGCCGATTTGAATGCGGTAGCGACCACCGCCGGAAATCGCGTTCTGTGCGCCGAGGCCGCCGTGAACGACTTCCCAAACGGTGTGAACGTAATAGTCGAGCCCGCGCACGAGGCTTGGGTCAACTTCCACATCAATTTCGAGACTCCGAAGCGTCTCGATAACGGTGTCGAGATAAGCGCGCGACTCGGCGCTCATAAATTCTATGACGGGCGGCACATCGGCAATCACCTTCTGCACCGCTTCGTCTTTGGAATCGAGTAAGCGGAGAACATTGGTTTCAAATCGCAGCTGTGCCTCTTCGGGCAGTTCGCTTAATCGCGGACGAATCGCTTCGCGTAGCCCCTCGAGTACGGCGGCGCGATCTTCAGGAAGACCAATGGTGTTCAATCGGATTTTTGCGCCGTCGAGTCCCCATGCGGAAAGGAGGTGAAGTTGCAATGCGATCACTTCGGCATCGGCCCGCGGATTGGGTGCACCAATGGCTTCGACTCCGATTTGATGAAACTGACGTTTACGACCGGCTTGCGGACGTTCGCACCGGAACATAGGGCCCATGTAGTAGACCCGAGCATTCGCAGTCTCTTCACTCCCGGCAGCCAACGTTCGAACCGCTCCGGCGGTTCCCTCGGGGCGCAAAGAAAGCCTGCGGCCGCCACGGTCTTCCAAACTGTACATCTCTTTGGTCACCACATCGGTGGTGTCGCCCAGCGAATGGGTGAACAGAGCGGTCTTTTCGAGGATGGGCGTACGGATCTCCTGAAAGCGGTAACGCGCGAAAATTTCGCGCGCACGTTCTTCGATCATCTGCCAGAAATAAATATCCGGCGAGGCAATGTCGGACATGCCCTGAAGGGGCTGAAAGGAACTTGAGGACATGGTAAAAGGTCTCTTAAATGCCGGTGATGCGTTGCTTCATGATTTTGCCGGGCTTGAATTTAACCACTCGGCGTTCAGGAATGGTGACGACGTCTTCGGGTTTGTTGGGGTTGCGGCCGATCCGTGACTTTCGAACGGCGATTTCAAAAACACCGAAATTCCGAAACTCAACGGTTTCACCTTTTTCCAACGCTTCAGTAATATGATCAAGCGACTTTTGAAGAACGGCCATAACATCCTGCTGGATTAGACCCGTTTCTTCTGCGATGCGAACCACTAACTCTCTCTTTGTCATTTTCCCTCTCCCATTCCATTTAGAATCGTCTTGGCTGTAACAGGTTACAGCACCTAGACAAGTGAGTTATCTTAGTGATGATCAGAATTCGGTCAAGTCCTATATCGGAAACCTTTACTAATGAGAGGCGATCCGGTGGAAGACCAGCGCCACGACAAGGCCCATGAAAGAGAACAGTGCGAGTGACTTGTTGAACGCATAAAAGGTGTCCTTCGGCTGAACCAAGAGAACCGGATCCCCTGCATCTACGTGTGTTGCTCGTTTCACCAAATGCTCCAAAACCTTTCCTTGAAGCGCATCTTCGCCGTGAGAGGTTTCCATTATAATATCTGTATTTCTTAACGAGCAGGCTTTCAACGCCTCACGCGCAGCCAGCACTTTTTCAAGTGCCACCTCGACTCCCACCCGCATTTCTTTGGCCTCCGTAAATTCAGCTTCCGCTAATGCGAGGGCCTCTCGATACGAGTCATCATAAATCGTGGCTAGAACGACGGCTCCAGCAAACTCTTCACCTGGATGCAGCGGAAGCGATTTCATCACCCCGGAAACTTCCATAGCGACTTCGACGGTCTGCGGATGTTTTTCCAAAACCTTTTTGGAGGGGAACCAAGCATCCCGAACCGACCAGAGACAGAGGAATGCACAAAACACAGCCATGACCAAAAAGTCCTTGGTTCCCTTAATATTAAATCGTCCTTTTGCCATCGTACGCTCCTCTTTCAACTAATAGCTTTTTGAAAACACAACGCGGCCCTTACTCGGCTTACCGCTCACGATACATTCGCCCGAACCTGAATCCTCGTAATCAAACGGAATACAACGAATCGTTACAGACAATTCATCGTTAATCTTTTTCTCTGTCTCTTCCGTTCCATCCCAATGCGCCAAGGCAAACCCGCCAGCCCCCGTCTTAAAGAAATCGACGAAATCTTCCCAGCCATTAATCTCACGAGTATGCTCTGTGCGAAAGGCACAGGCCCGCTCGAAGAGTCCCTGTTGCATTTCTTCGAGCACCGAAGGAATGGAGGCGGCAAACTCTACACGATCCTGACCGTACTTTTCCTTCGGCCCCTTATCGCGGCGCGCCACAAAAACCGAATTGCTTTCCATATCGCGCGGACCGATTTCAACACGAACCGGAATACCTTTTTTGACCCAGCCCCAGCCTTTTTCGCCGGCATTCACATCGCGACTGTCCACCACAACCTCCACCGGTCGACCGGCATAGGTCTGCTCACGAAGCATCGCGGCAGTCTCATGGCAGTACTTCAAAATGGCGTCTTCATCGGCACCTTTCCGGAGAATCGGAAGAATCACAACATGGCTCGGCGCGAGGCGCGGCGGCATGATCATTCCGTCATCGTCGCCGTGCGTCATAATCATTCCGCCGATCAAACGCGTTGAAACACCCCAGGAAGTCGTCCACGCAACTTCCTCGCGGCCTTCGCGCGACTGGAACTTAATTCCCGAGGCTTTGGCAAAATTCTGACCGAGGAAGTGGCTGGTTCCTGCCTGCAGCGCTTTGCAGTCCTGCATCATCGCTTCGATGCACAGCGTGTTGACCGCACCGGGAAAACGCTCGCCGGCCGTTTTCTCACCCGTCAGCACGGGCATCGCCATGTACTCCTCGGCGAACTGTTTATAGACATTCAACATTTTGACCGTTTCTTCCCACGCCTCGTCTTTGGTTTCGTGGACGGTGTGACCCTCCTGCCAGAGAAACTCGGCGGTACGCAAAAACAGACGCGTACGCATCTCCCAGCGAACGACGTTGGCCCACTGATTAATGAGGATCGGCAAATCGCGGTAGCTCTGCACCCACTTGGCATAGGTCGCACCAATGATGGTTTCAGATGTGGGGCGCACCACCAGCGGCTCATCAAGTTTGCCGGCCGGAATCAACTTTCCGTCTGCGTTCTGCTCTAACCGATGATGGGTCACCACCGCGCACTCTTTGGCAAAGCCATCGACATGCTCGGCCTCTTTCTCCAAATAACTCACAGGGATAAACAAAGGGAAATAGGCATTGGAATGGCCCGTTTCCTTGAAAAACCGATCCAATCCGGTGCGGATATTTTCCCAAAGAGCGTAGCCCCACGGCTTAATCACCATGCACCCGCGCACGTCGCTGTTTTCCGCCAATTCAGCGTGGCGAACCACCTGTTGATACCACTCGGGATAATTCTCTTCCCGGGTCGGGGAAATTGCTGTTTTTGTCTGTTTACTCATTAATTTTGTCCTTTTTCAAAGTTTTCTTTTTGTTCCGCAATACGCTCCATAATCAACTCGCCGATTTTTGCGTAGGCCTCGCGGCCTTTCCCGAGGCGCTGAATTTCTTCGCGTGTGATCAACCGGCCAATGATCACGGTAATGGGCAGATGCTTCAAACCCCCGCTACTTTTTGACCACGCGGCATACGATCCGTGAACATAAACCGGAAGCACCGGTGTTTGCCCTTTGGCGACGAGAAATCCGATGCCCGGCTTCGGCGGTTGCAACGTCCCATCCTCCGATCTCGTCCCTTCCGGGAACAACGCAACGGATGCGCCCCCCTTCAAAAGCTGAATCGCCTTTCGCATGGCCCGCACATCGCCTTTTTCTCTATCCAGCGCAATCACCCCCACATTTCGCAGAAACCACCCCATCAGAGGTTTTTCAAAGAGTGTGTTCCTCGCCATAAAATGGGTGGTGCGCACAAGGCGGGTCGCCGCGCCGACTGCCGGCGGATCGAGATAGCTGGAATGGTTCGAAGCCACAATCAATCCGCCAGCTTTAGGAATATTTCCTTCACCGATCACCTTTAACCGATTTGAAGTTTTCAGAAAAAGCTCGAAGAAATCACAGGCCACTCGATAGAAGCGCGGACTTCCGAGCACTTCCGTATGCGGCGTTTCTAATTCAGCAATGCGGTTCGAAACCGTCTGCGTAACCTCTTCGATGCTCTGCCCGGAGGTGTCGATCACATACGCGCCTTCCGCCACCATCAGAGGTGCCGTTTTGCGCGAAGAATCTTTTTCGTCCCGCCGCTGCAAGGAATCCATCACTTCCTGCGCCTTTTCGGTTTCCCCCTTCGCGACCAGCTCCGCATGGCGGCGTTTCGCCCGCTCCTCGGGGGTGGCGTCCAGATAAAATTTAAATGGAGTCTTTTGGAAAACGACTGAGCCGATATCACGGCCCTCAATAGAGATGGAACCAAATTTTTTCAGGGATCTCAATTTCTTCACCACAAAGGTACGCACGGCGGGAATGACGGCTACATCGGCCACCGCCTCGCGAACCTCTTTCCCGCGCAACTCATCATCCGGCTCCAACCCGTCAATGGAAAACACCACTGCACCATCGCGCACAAAAACATTCCACTTCGACTTTTTCAATGCCGACAAAACCTCTGTCGGATTCTTCGCCGATGCGCCGATGCGAAGAGCCGCCCACGTTACGCCACGATAAAACGCGCCCGAATCCACGAAGGTACAATCCAACTCCTTGGCCACCGCGCGTGCCACCGTGGATTTTCCAGAGGCCGCCGGCCCGTCAATTGCTATAATTCTCTTTTTACTCATTACACTCCTTCAAGCTGAGAAAGGTACTGTGATGGGGTAACCACAGGTATTTCCTCTATCTTCCCCAAAACCAGTAAATCTTCATCCCCCGTAATCAAAAAATCCGCCCGTCCAGAAACCGCAAGCGACATAAATTTCACATTATCCGGATCGCGACATTCGACATGCAAAACCGGCTGCACCTCATCCACCTCTTCCGCAAGCATTTCAACTGAACTTAAGAAACTTGCCACATCGTTGGGAGAATACTTCAGTAATTTAACGATTTTGGGATACATCAAAACCCGCTTTAACTCGCCCATTGTCTCGCGGGAAACGAGGAAAACCGTCCGGTCATCCTCCACCAACTTTCGCAGCAGCGTACCGGATGTTCCCTTCGGAGTCATCAGAGCACTGACAAACACATTGGAATCCACAACAACCCGCATAGGACTATGCTCTCCGTGAGGCGTGTTTCGCTTCGTTGGCCAGCGCCATCGCCTCTTCGTCACTCATCAAATTCTCTCCGCCAAGAACATCCAGCAAATGAGCCTTGGCCGCGCGGCGCATCGCCTCCAACCTGCTCACCGGAACCATTGCTGCCAACGGCTTACCTTTACGTTCAATAATATACTCATCATGTCGAATGGACACCCGGTTCAGAATATCACCCAAGTGCCTGCGAACATCTAATGTTGTTACCGTAGTCATAACTGCCTCCAAAACATGCCAACTATGATAGTTGCCATACATCCGATGTAAACAACAAAACATCATAAGCCGCTTCTTATGAAACCTCGCCACCCAACTGTTCTAAATGGCTCCAAAACTCGGGATACGAGGTTGCCACGCAATCCACATTGTCGATCCGTACCGGCGCATTGGCAAACGTTGCCAGGATCGCCATTGACATCGCAATTCGGTGATCCCCGTGCGATGCCAGCGCTTCGTCCGGCGCGGTCAGCTCCGCCGGGCCGCGCACCGTCATTCCATCGGGATGTTCTTCCACCTCCACGCCAAGCGCGCGCAGATGAGCCGCTGTCACCGCAATACGGTCCGACTCCTTCACGCGCAGTTCTGCCGCATCGCGAATCACCGTTTCACCCTCGGCCAGTGCGCCGAGCGCCGCGATCATCGGAAGCTCATCAATTAAATTTGGAATTTCATCACCGGAAATTTCCGTTCCGCGAAGCGGAGTCCCGCGGACAAAGACAGTCCCGATCGGGTCGCCCTCTTCCTCGCTCATCTCCGTTTCAATCAGCGCACCCATCCGGCTCAGCACATCGAGTAATGCAGTGCGCCGCGGATTCAGGCCAACATCGCGAACAATCAGCTCTGCGCCGGGGCGCGCAGCGGTGGCGGCAATCCAGAACGCGGCCGACGAAAAATCGCCCGGCACGGTCAAATTACAGGCCTCAATCTCCGGGCCGTTGGGGCCGAAGCCCTGCAGGCTGATCTCCAGCCCGTCCACCGTCAGCGGAATTTCCAAGGCTTGGAAAAGTTTTTCGGTATGGTCGCGGGTCGGGCGCGGCTCAACCACCGTCGTCTTGCCTTCCGCAAACAGGCCGGCCAGAAGAACGGCCGACTTCACCTGCGCCGAAGCCATGGGAAGCTCGTAGCGGATTCCGTGCAACGGCGTTCCAGAAATCGTCATGGGGAGTGTTCCCTCCTCGCCTGTCAGCTCAATGGCCGCGCCCATTTCTTCGAGCGGATCTTTAATCCGACCCATCGGACGGCGCGAAAGCGATTCATCGCCCGTCATCGTCACCGTCATCTTCTGCCCAGCGAGCAACCCCGCCAGCAAGCGCGTCCCGGTTCCGGAATTTCCCATGTCGAGCGGATTAGCCGGTTCTTTAAATTTTCCGCCGGTGCCGGTGATCTTCAGCACATCGCCTTCGAATTTCGACGACGCCCCGAGCGCGCAAACCGCATGGAGCGTACTCATCGCATCTTCACCGGTCAGGAAGCCTTGAATCACAGAGGTGCCTTTCGCCAGCGCCGCCAGCATGGCGATACGCTGCGAAACGCTTTTATCGCCGGGAACGCGGAGTTCTCCGCCAAAAGCTGTAACAGGATGGATCGTTTTTAAATGCATATGATTTTGTAAATCCTCTTTAGGCACCAGACATCCTGCGGGCGCTAACCCAGAAGCTCCTTGCGTTTATCGCGCGCAGTGGCAAACCATGCAGACAGCTTTTCGCCGTCAGCCGCATCGATCAGTGAATTGAGTTCATCGAGATGTTCCTGAAAAACTTTCAGCGCGGACTTCAGCGCGGGCGCGTTGGTTTGGACAATATCGCTCCAGACCTCCGGCGATCCCGCCGCGACACGAGTGGTGTCGAGAAAACCGGTTCCGCAAAAAAGACCATCGTTCACAGAACGTACCAATGTCGCCGCGACCATGTGCGGCAAATGACTGGTCGTGGCCAAAATTTCGTCGTGTGTTTCTGGGCTCATCACGCGGACGCTGGCCCCGACACTTTTCCAAAGGTTGGAAACTTCAGAGACCGTTCCTTCAACCGCATCCGCCTGCGGAGTCACCACCGTCACCGCGCCCTTATACAAATTGGATTTCCCCGCTTCAATCCCCTGTTGCTCGGAACCACAGATCGGATGCGAGCCGACAAATACGACATCGGTTCCAGCGAGAAGGCCGTCCATTAAGATAGCGAGTTCAGCCTTGGTGCTTCCAACATCGGTCAGAACCGCTTCGGGGCTCAATCCAGACAAACAGGCCTTCGCCAGCTCGGGGATCTTTAAAATTGGAACACAGAAAACAACCATGTCCGCACCCTGGACCGCTTCAACCGGATCGCTGAAAACGGCGTCTGCCGCACCGACCTCCAGCGCCGCATCGCGAGTTTCGGCGCGGCGTGCATAGGCGCGGACCTCCACATCGACTCCGCGCTTCTTCAGCGCGAGCCCCAGCGAGGAGCCCATCAGCCCCAGTCCCATGATAGCAATTGTCTTCATCTGGTTGTTTTCACAAATCTAAATCCGCAACGCAGTTGCTTTCCAATGATTGGAAAGGTTCTACCGATTTTCTCCAACCATTGGAAAAATAAACGTCAGTTTTTCCCAGCCTTGGAAACTAGGATGTGGCGGGAAGAAAGATGGCAAAGACGGAGCCTTGCCCGAAGGTGCTTTGAACTTCGACACGCCCGCCGTGGACCTGCGCGATATGCTTGACGATGGCGAGACCCAGCCCGGTTCCACCCTCTTGGCGGCTACGGCCTTTGTCGACGCGGTAGAACCGCTCGAAAAGCCGGTCAAGATGCTCGGATTCGACCCCGTAGCCCTGATCCTCTACAGAGAGAATGGTTTCGCCCGCTTCAGCCCGCACATAAATCCTAACGGTTTTATCGTCGGCGCTGTATTTAACCGCATTGCCGATGAGGTTGATGAGTGCCTGCTCAATGAGAGGCTGACTGACTCGGACGCTGAGTTCTTCCGGGCACTCCACCCGAACGCTGATCCCTTTCTTCGTGGCGCGGCGCGAACAGACCTCAACCGACGAACGAATCAACCCAGCCAAATTTGCCGGATACACATCTAGCTCTTCAATGCTTCCCTGTTCGAGGCGAGAGAGTGTGAGCAAATCGTCAATGATGGCGTTGAGGCGGTCGGCGTGTTTCGCAACGATCGTGAGGAAGCGCTCGCCTTCGGCAGGATCGTTCATCGCGCCATCGAGCAGCGTTTCGACAAATCCTTTAATCGAGGTAATCGGAGTCTTCAATTCGTGGGAGACATTGGCCACGAAGTCGCGCCGCAGATTTTCGAGACGCCGCAGGCGGGAGACATCGTTAAAGACCACGACGGCGCCGACCCGCTCGCCCTGCACGCCGAGCAAGTTGGTGCCGCGCGCCTGCAGATCAAACCGTTCGTTGTTCTGCACCTGAAATTCGCACTCGCAGGTTTCCTGCGCTTCGAGAACTTCACTGATAAACTTCTGTAGCTTCACGTTCCGGAAGACCTCTTCGATACTGCGTCCGGTGGCTGTGGCAGGGTCCAACACTTGGAAAAAATGCGCGGCAGCTTTGTTGAGGCTGATGATGTGGCCCTCGGTATCGACCGCCAACACGCCCTCGACCATACTGGAAAGGATGGCTTCGCGCTGATTGCGCTCCTGAACCACCGAGCTCAAACGTTCTTCAAGCTGAGCAGCCATGCTGTTCATGCTTTCCGCCAGAGAACCAATTTCGGCGGAACCACCGGGATGAAGCCGATGAGAAAAATCCCCGTCGGCAAAGCGCTCCGCCCCCTGCTTAATTTTTTCGAGAGGCTGAGAAATGCGACGAGAGATCACCAAGCTAAAAATTGCCGCCAACAAAAGAATGGCGAGACCGCCCCAGATGATACGCTGTTGCATTGGGTCGAACAGTTGTTCCATTTCCGAGAGCGGAAGAGCCGCGCGAACAACCCCAATCACCTCGTCGTCACGTAAAACGGGCACCGCGACATACATCATATTTTTCTTCAGTGTATTACTGAAACGGACCGATTCTCCGATCCGTCCGCTCAACGCTTCCTGTATTTCAGGACGGACGCGATGATTACCCATTTTGGACGGGGCTTTTTCAGACTCGCCCACGACCAACCCGTCGGGAAGAATGACCGTGATCCGCGCCGAGGTCTGACTCCCCAAACGATCTGTCGTCTGAGCAAGCTGGTCTGACCCGAATTGCCCCCGCATCTGCTCGCCCGCAAAAGAGGCTTGCACCTTGAGACTGTCCGAAGTTTGCCCTTCATAGAACTGGCGCAGCGCCGATGAAGAGAGAAAAAAGACGGCCGCCAGCGAAAGCAATGTGACGAGGAGATAACTCGGATACAGCTTCCAAAAAATTCGTTTGGCTTTCATCAAGCCCCGTCTCCGAACCGATAGCCGATCCCTCGCACGGTTTCGATCAGCGTGCCTGCCTTCTTCATCTTTTTACGCAACCCGACGATCTGCACATCCACGGAACGTTCGGTGACTGGATAATCTTCGCCGTGTACTGCATCGACAATTTGATAGCGCGTAAACACCCAACCGGGACGGCGGGCCAACAGATGCAAAACTCCGAACTCGGTGGCGGTTAGATCCACCGGTTTTCCGCCCACGGTGACTTGATGGCGTCCGGGATGAATTACGAGATCTCCGATACTGAGAACCGCTTCATCGGCAGGCTCGGGCGAGGTGTTACGCCGCAAAACCGCTTTAACGCGCGCCATCAGCACCTTAGGGCTAAAGGGTTTAACAATGTAATCTTCGGCCCCCAGCTCGAGCCCCGCGACAATATCGCTCTCTTCGCCGCGCGCTGTCATCATGAGGATCGGAATGCTGCGGGCCTCTTCATTTTGTTTGAGTTCCCGGCAAACCTGCATCCCGTCTTTTCCCGGGAGCATCAAATCAAGCAGGATCAGGTCGGGTCTCTTTTTCAAAACTTTTTTCAGCCCCTCTTCCCCAGACTCCGCCTCAGAAACACTGAACCCTTCGCGCTCGAGGTTATAACGAACGAGTTCGCGAATATCCTCTTCGTCTTCAACAATCAAAATATGGTTTTTCATAAGAGAGCTTTCTTGCGCGTCAGAGTAATGGAGGCAATAGGTCGGAGCCAGTACAAATCAATCGCACTCTGCAAGGTCTTTGTGCCGGACAATTTCACCACGCACCATATAGATGACGTCTTCACAGATGTTCGTGGCCAGATCGCCGATACGTTCAAAATTACGGGCGGCGAGGATGATATCCACATAAAGAGGCAAGCGTTCTGAATCATTCACCGCTGCTTCTTGAGCCAGCGTTCGAACCCTTCGGGTCAACTCGTCGGCACGGTCATCGCGGGCGCAAATGGCCAGCGCTTTTTCAGGATCAAGAATCACAAACGCATCTAGGGAGTCGTGGAGCATATCGCGAACATGCCGGCCCAGCTCAATCAGTTCAGAAGGAACATCCACTTCGGGATTTTGGCAAAGACGCCGCGTACGCCTGGCGACGTTGGACGCAATATCGCCGATCCGCTCCAGATCATTATTAATTTTGAGCACGGCGGTCACAAACCGGAGGTCGATCGCAACGGGTTGATGAAGCGCAAGGATTTTAAGCCCCTCCTCCTCCACTTCGACTTCGGCGGCATCAATTTGGTTGTCATTGTTAACCACCTGCTTGGCTTTTGCTTCGTCGCGTTCCCGCAGCGCATTAACCGTGAGCATGACATGCTCTTCGACCATCGCGCTCAAACTGAGAATCTGGCGCTTCAGCCGTTCCACTTCGTTCATGAATACTTGTGACATATTGAATCTCCTTTGGAGTGAATTTTGAAATTTGAAACTGGAAGCAGAAAACCCACCCCGCCCTTCGGGCACCCCTCCAATGGAGGGGATCGTCCCTTCTGCGGTTCCTTATTCTATATTCGCTATTTGACCTTCTTTTCCTACCCAAATCGTCCAGTGATGTAGTCTTCGGTTTGTTGCTTTGCGGGGCGAGTGAATATTTCTTTCGTTTCTCCAAATTCCACCAGCGTTCCTTCGTACATAAAGGCGGTCAGATCTGAAACGCGGGCGGCCTGTTGCATATTGTGCGTAACGATGATCAAGGTGTATTGCCCACGCAGCTGGGCAATCAGGTCTTCGATTTTTGCCGTGGCTTTGGGGTCGAGCGCGGAGGTCGGCTCGTCCATCAGCAGGATTTCGGGTTTCACAGCTAGAGCGCGAGCCAAGCAAAGGCGCTGTTGCTGCCCCCCGGACATGCCAAGCGCATTGGAGGTGAGGCGATCTTTCACTTCGTCCCAAATAGCGGCTTGGCGAAGGCTGTTCTCGACGAGCTCATCGAGTTGCGCTCGATTGCGGATGCCTTGCAATCGCGGGCCATAAGCGATGTTGTCGTAAATGGATTTTGGAAAGACATTGGGTTTTTGAAATACCATGCCGACACGCATCCGAAGCGAAACCACATCGACATCCCGGCTATAAATATTTTCGTCGGCAAAAACCATTTTGCCTTTGGCCCGGCACCGCGGGATGAGGTCGTTCATACGGTTGATCGAGCGGAGCATCGTGCTTTTCCCGCATCCACTCGGCCCGATCATGGCAGTGACGAGCCCTTTCGGAAATCCGCAGGTCACCTTTTTCACGGCTTCGAAATCGCCATAGAATACGGAAAAATCTTCCGTTTTAATATGATCGGACTTTTTGCCGGGCGTACCCTTTTCGTACTCCGCAAAATGCGCGGCCTTTTTCATTTTTATTTCTTCACTCATAAAACCTCCATGGGGAAATGGAATACTGGAATGATGGAACAATGGAATCGGAAAATTCCCGACCCATATTCCACGACTCTATTCATCCAATATCCCAACATTCCTTTATCCCAATATTCCAACATTCCGCTCTCCCTCCCCCCAACATTCCTTTATTCCATCATTCCACTTTCCCTATCCTCTCAGTTTTTTGGAGATGCGAGCGCGCATGATGATGGCGACGGTATTGAGCAACAGAACAATAGCGATCAACGTAAAGACCATTCCAAATTGGACGTGGCGGATTTCGTCAACGGCTTCGTGCTCGGTACAGAGATTATAAATATTCCACGGTAGCGCGGGCGTCGGTTGCGAGAGCGTTTGCAACGGAAGAAGCGGACGGCCTACGCTGACGGCGGCAGTGAAAATGATCGGCGCGGTTTCACCGGCGGCGCGTCCCATGCTGATAACCACTCCGGTCAAAATCCCCGGCAGCGCGGCAGGCAGAATGACGGTGAGCACCGTGTGCCACTTGCCCGCGCCGAGGCTCATGGCTGCTTCTTTATAGGCGCGCGGCACAGCGAGGATCGCTTCTTCCGAGGATCGGATGATGGTCGGCAAAACCAGTAGCGCGAGCGTGAGCGATCCGGCGAGAACGCTTTTCGAATCTGAAATGTGAATGGTGTTCAAAAAGAAGGCCAATCCAAAGAGCCCGAATACGATACTCGGAACGCCGGCGAGCGTGCTGATGCAGGTGCGGATAAAACTAATGCCGCGCCCTTCTTTGGCGTATTCGCACAGGTAAATCGCGGCGATCACCCCCATCGGAATGGCGAAGAGCATCGCGCCGAGAGTCAAATAAAGAGTTCCGAGAACCTCGGGGCCGATCCCGCCGAAAATGTGTGAGTCTTTGGAGGTGTCGATGAGGAACTGCCAATAGAAAGTCAACTGCGGCTGAAGCATGGCACCGACGTTTTCTTCCAAGGTTTGGAAAAGCGGCTCCAGCGAGGTTCCAGCGAACTGTTCGAGTCGCGGGGTTTTCACCAACACACCCATCACATCGGGATTCGAATAGTCCCACTCTTCGGTCATCAGGATTTCTTGAAGCTTGATGTCTGCGCGGTCCATCCGGGTTGCGCCGTACTGCTGGCGCATCAACACGGGAGTTCGTGCGCCGGGCTCAGGCCCCAGCAAGCTGGCAATCGCTTTTTTCAAATCGCGAAGCGGTTGCTTATAGGGTTTGCGATCCGCACGCGGCAGTTCTTTCAGGTCGGCCTCGAACGTAGAAATCAGGTCGTAAATCGGCTGACGTGCGGCATCCGTTTGCGCGATGGCCTCCGCCATCTGTTCGGGGTTGCCACGGTTCCAAACATTGGACATCACTTTGCGATGTTCAATCGTTCCCCGGAAAACGAAAGCGCCAGCGCCCTTCCCGATGATCGGAGCCAAAATGACGACCAGCGCCATCGCCATCACAGCAATGGCAACCAGCCCCATGCCGGAGAAGGATCGATCTAAAAGTTTACGGGTCGCAAGACGCATTATGCATTCCTCCGGAATTCAAATGCATAAAATTGGAATACTGGAATATGGGAATATTGAAACACGGGAAAAATTAGAGACTGGAAAGACATAACTCCTCCAGAGCTCCTGCTCATCTCTATTCCATTATTCCAACAATCCTTCATTCCACTATTCCAATCCCTTACTTACCCATTTTCTTCCGCGAACGGCGGACAATGGCCTCACTGACGAGGTTCATGATGAATGAAAAGGCGAGCAGGCAGAGCGCCATCGCAAAGAGGACGTGAAAGCGGGACGACCCGGTGACGTGGTCGGCCTCGCCCATATCGCCCGCGATGGTGGCGGTGAGTGTACGAACGGGTTGCAACACGTTGTACCACGGCGACGGCAACCGCGCGGAGTTTCCGGAGGCCATCCAGACCACCATCGTTTCGCCGACCGCCCGCATCACGCCCAAAATGACCGCTGCAAGAATTCCACTGAGCGAGGCGGGGATGACGGTTCGGACAATCGTTTCGGCGCGGGTTGCGCCGAGGGCATAACTACCTTCGCGCAGATCACGACCGGTCGCTTGCAGGGCATCCTCCGAAACGCTGACCACCGTAGGGAGCGCCATGATCCCGAGAATGAGGGAAACGTTGAGCGCATTGGTTCCGCTGGCAATCTCAATGGCCGACAGCGTCGCGCTTAGGTTCTTCATCAACACAAAGCCCACCGCACCGAGAAATAGAATACTCACCCAACGAGTCATTCGTTGGAATCGCTCCGGTGCACGACCTGCAATCAGATCGCCCAA
>Ga0307990_1000338_pt1 | contig 44387 bp, 34 predicted proteins | sample EllFjometagen129_FD_203168 | JGI IMG/M metagenome (GOLD analysis project Ga0307990, IMG submission 203168) | Marine microbial communities from Ellis Fjord, Antarctic Ocean - #129 | ecosystem: Environmental > Aquatic > Marine > Unclassified | place: Southern Ocean | collected 2014-10-08
TATCAAAGTGAAACAGGCACAGGATTCAACTGTAATTGGTTGGCAGCTACAAACAATTGGTGGTGGAAAAACGATATTAAATGTTCAAAAGGAAGGAAACGGATGGGCCTTATGGCGACCCTACATTATTAACCCCGGTTCGTATCAATTGAGTATCATATTGGACGGAATGGATGAATCACTCCTTGTGTCGGATGAACTGAGCATCGCCAAAGGGGAACTTCTCGAATTTGATACGGGATTATAAATCCTACCGATCCGAAATCAAACCGTCCAAATAAGCGGCCTTCTCTCAACAACTTAATCGACAAATAATCGCCGAACAAAGACATTCAGTGCGGCCGGGAATAGCCGCCCGTTTTTTCTTTGAGCATTGTGGCCCGGCAAGTGAGTTCAATCGTTCGGCATCTAAAAAGCGACTTAGAAGAATGATCAGAATACATGCAAGAAAAGTCAACGTGATTGATCTCGAAAGATTTTTCATGAACAATAGATCAGTGTAGGATATTAAACACATGGATATAGAGGGCACAAAATTAAACAAGTTAATTCAAGATGCACAAAAATCAGGAGCTACCAAGCTTGCGATTGTTTCAACAAAAAAAATTATAGTTTCTAATGATCTTGCCAACAAATGCAGGGAACCGCAATGCGAGAATTTTGGAATGTCATTAAGTTGTCCGCCCTATGTTTCGGGACCTGAAACTTTTAGAAAGAAGCTTGAAAATTTCAGTCAGGCCATTATTTTTGCAATTGATGTTCCTTCTGAAATTCTTTATTCCAGTGAGGGAATGGAGTTTTTCCAATTGCTCCACGAAATAGCATCCGGTATCGAACACTCTGCTGTCAAAATGGGATTTACTCATGCACAAGCCTACGCAGGCGGTTCATGTAAAAAAATATTTTGTGATGACCAGCCTGAATGCCTTGTGTTTTCCGAAAAAGGAAAATGCAGACATCCTAAATCTGCAAGACCTTCCATGTCGGGATTCGGGATCAATGTGGGAAAGCTTATTGAAACAGTCGGCTGGAGCGGAAGAGAAGTCAATCATGGCACTGATTCAACTGCAACCAAAATTTCAAATATTTATGGCTTAGTATTAATCTATTAACGGAATGTTTTCAAATAAGGTCTGAAATCAAAAGCATTTATCTGAATACAGAAAACATGGGTGTCAGGCCTACACAGTTGACAACAAAGCAACCTGCATTGCAGAAGTCTAGGCCTGATTATGCTTTTCTAGAATTTGCATGAATGTTGAGATGTGTGAAATGTGTAGGTCTGACACCCATGCCCTGCACTATGTTTATTATTTTCCTAAACCTGAAAAAAGGAGGTTGGAGATGATGAAGAGCAGCATGGTCCGATTGATGAGTTTCCTGCTTTTATTTATGTTGTTTGCCGTCTTGCCGGGTGTGCCTTACGATGCCTATGCCGGGGAGACGATAACGAAGCTGGATGATAAACCAATTATTATCAAACCAACAGATATCCAACTGATATCCTTGGAAACCCTACAGTTTGATTGTTTGCAGGACCTGAGGAAAGAAAGCTGGGTCGCGCCCATCGCTGAGGTGCGCAAAGGCATGGTGAACCGGTTGGAAATGCAGCTGCCGGCAGAAAACCTGGGTTTTGATCCCGACATTGTTCCGGTTCAGCCCGGGCCAGGCAAAATTTCCTATGCCTTTTTTGATACCTACAAGAGCTTGCTCAGGATTAATAATCCCCTGAAAAACCTGCTCTTGGTCAAACAGGCTGGAGTGAAGCAGAAAACCGAGATTTTCCGCCAATACTGCCAGCGGATACCGGTATACGGTGCCTGGGTGGAAACGGTTGCCGGCAACAACGGAAAAACCCTGGCTCTCAATCGTTTTTACGGCAACTATATCCCCGACCTGGAGTTGTCCACGGCCACCCCGAAAATATTACTCTCCCACGCCGAGAAGATTATCCAGGAAAAATATGAGCTGAAAAGCGGTGATTTCAGGACGCTGGTACCGGGTAAGCTGTGGATTTATGACGAGGCCCTGCTGGCTTCCCGTTGTGACAAGTGTCCCACAGTGGAGAGCGATCCCCACCTTGTCTGGCGGATTATCTTTTTCGCTGCCAATACCGGGGAAGGTGGCTGTACTGATGCCTTCGTTGATGCGATGACCGGAGATATCCTCTTTGCCCAGGCCCGGGTGTATAACGGTGTGGACATGGATATTGAGACTGCCAACCACCATGATATATCTGCTGGCAATAACTGCTGGATGTCTACCACCGATGATGATGCCTGGTTTGATGAGGATGGAAGATGCAATTTCAATGTCTATAAGTGCTGGGGCAATACCTGTGCCGATGGCTGGAACTGTGCTAATCCTGACCAGGAAGGCTGGGACTGCTACCATTATACCAAGGAAATCAACAGTTTTTACAGCAATGTCTTTGGCCGTAATTCCTACGATGGTCATGGTGAAGAATTTGAGATGTATGTCCACGTGGGTAGCAATTGGCAAAATGCCGATTCCAGGGATTGTGGTTCCTATTCCATCCATGAATTTGGTGATGGAGCGATTGTTCTTGATCTTGTTGGCCATGAGGTAGGACATTCTTTCCATCGTTCCGAGGTTGATTTTGTTTATCGCAACGAAAGCGGGGCCATTGCCGAGCACATTGCCGATTCCATGGGTACCTTTGTTTCCCATTGGTCAACGACGTACCATGATGGCAACTGGTTCAATGGTGATGGAAGCAGTGTTGCCGGTTCCTGTGGGGCCGTGCGCAACCTTGAGAATCCACCTGCTTGCGGCGACCCGGATCATTACAGCAACCTTGATGCCGGCAGCGGTGATTATGGCGGGGTGCACACCAACAGTACTATCCTCAGTAAAGCCCTCTATCTGATGACCGAGGGCGGCGTCCATTCCCATACGCCCGGGCTGACCATCAGGGGCATTGGTGAATCAAAAAGCCGGGCCATCTATTACAAGGTGGTGACGGCGAAGCTGCCGTCCAACCCTAATTTTAGTGCCTTCAGGAATTTTACCGTTGACGCCTGCGAGGAGATGAACAGCACACCGGTCCTGGGGGTTTCCACCACTGCCGATGACTGCTGTCAGGTGTGCAACGCTTTCTATTCCTGCGGAATAGGCAACGCTGATACCGATTGTGACGGAGTGGAAGATCCTGTTGATTATGATCGGGACGGTGATGGTATTGCCAATACCCACGATAATTGCCCTGATCTGGCCAATATGTCCCAGACGGATACTGATGGCGACGGCAAAGGTGATGTCTGTGATGGGGATATTGATAATGATGGGTGCTTGAATGCTCAGGATAACTGTGTTTATGTCGCCAATGCCACCCAACATGACCAGGATGGTGACGGGATCGGTGACCTTTGTGATGATCAAGATGGCGATGGAACTGTTGATATCCATGATAATTGTCCCGGAATCTCCAATCCCGACCAGGCGGATACCGATGCAGATGGTATTGGTGATGTTTGTGATCTTGATATTGATAATGACGGGCTGGGTAATTATGGAGATAACTGTCCTTACGTTGCCAACGTCAGACAGACGGACGGCGATGTTGACGGGGCCGGCGATGCCTGTGATAACTGTGTGGAAGTTAGTAATCCCACTCAAAGTGATTTGGATCATGATGGTCTTGGCGATCTTTGTGATAGTGACCTGGATGGTGACGGAACTCCCAATGATCATGATATGTGTCCCGAGGAAGCGTACACCATCGACTGTATGGGGATCAGGGATAAAATCAATGGCATGCTGCTGAGAAAAATGCCGCCTTTTCTTGTTGATCTCTGTGCCAAGTGTGGCCAGGATTTTTTCCCGGTTCTGGGTGATTACTGGCAAATGAACTTTGGTTTGTCTCTTCAATTTCCCGAAGGTTTTGTCAGCGAGCAGCCTTTGAATATTACCTTGGCTATCATTGATGAAGGTGGGCACCGCCTGGTTTCCCAGGAACAAGAATTTTATCGAGGGGAGGAGAGCAGCCAGCTGAAGCAGGTATTCTCATTGTCTTTTACTCCTGCTCCTTCCTATTTCGCCGCCAGGGCCGCTGCCGGGGCTTTCCAGGCTGATGACTTGGTGGGCAGAGATCAGGGGGCCGTGCCAGCCTACTACCTGGTGATGAACGTTGATCCCCGTGATGAGCAGAATGAGGAACTGCTGGATAAAATAGAATACTTGTTGACCATGAAGACGACCTCGGGGAGTTGTTCACCGGACACCTTGGGTGCCTGTACCGATTCGAAAAGTTGTAACCGGGTTGGCGGCGTCTGGTGTGATGGTACATGTACTACCTGGGAGGAATGTCCCGCGACTGCGGATAATAAAACCTGCAAATCGAATACGGATTGCCCTGACAATTACTACTGCGCTTTTGCCAAGGGCTGTGAGGCTCCAGGCGAGTGCCGCTCGCGACCGGAAATTTGTGAGAAGGTCTATGCGCCGGTGTGTGGTTGTGACGGCGAGACCTATGAGAACTCGTGTGCGGCGGCTAGTGCGGGGGTAAGTGTTGCCGGCGAAGGGAAATGTCAGGAGCCGGTAATTGCCGCCCCACCTTCTCCCATGTCCGGGGCTGCTTTTGGTACGACAATGATATCACCGGCAAAAACCCCGGTGAATGTTGAGGCAGGGTCCGGTACTGTGATTCAGCCACAGATGAGTGTGGAAGAATGCCCTGCTCCGGGACAATCGCTCATGTACATTTATATTCCCGGGTTAAACTTTGGTTTTAATGCCACCCCCTGGTGCTCCACTACCTGTGATGATGGTATCATGACCATGAGCTTGAGGCCGATAGATTTTTCGGCCTATACGGGCTTGGTGTTTGATGTCTATTTTGGCTACGTAAACAAGGCCGGGGTCATTTATTATAATGCCTATGAAGTAACCATTAATTGATAATTTGTCTCTCTCGTTCAAAAAAAGCCGGGCCCTTAAAATGATGGGGGGTCAAATCTTTATCGTTGACAAATTTACTATTTGTCAACGATAAAGATTTGACTCCCCACTATGCCTTGAAATTGCCAGCTGAGTTCGGCGGAAATTGACAGGGGCCAGCCTTCTACGGAGTCATAGTGGCCGGCCTGGTGGTAGTGGCAGTCCAACAGGTTGCGGGCCCGCAATGTCAGCGTATTGCCGGGAAACAGCAGGTTTCGAAAACATGGGTGTCAGGCCTATACAGTTGACAACAAAGCAACCTGCATTGCAGAAGTCTAGGCCTGATTATGCTTTTCTAGAATTTGCATGAATGTTGAGATGTGTGAAATGTGTAGGCCTGACACCCATGCCCTGGACACCCATGCCCTGCACCAATTGTATCCCTTTTTGACCGATGCTGGCACGGCATCCAAGGTCGGAGATTGGTACGGTAAGTATTCTGGAGATTCGCCGTGGATAAACCTGCTATAGGAAAATTTAAATGGAGATTTCCGTTTTCTATAATCCTGGATTAACCGTTGCCCTCGCGCTAGTCCTGGGGATGTTTGCGCAGGCCCTGGCGCATCATCTTCGCGTGCCGGGGATTGTCCTGCTGCTGGCTGCCGGTGTCTTATTCGGCCCGGACGGCATAGGCATCATCCGCCCGGCGTCGCTCGGCCCCGCACTGAACATCCTTACCGGATTTGCCGTGGCCGTCATTCTCTTTGAAGGAGGGATGAACCTGAAGTTTAGACGGATGAAACACGCCCAACGTTCCATCCGTCAACTGATTATTTTTGGTGGTCTGCTAACAGTCGCCGGTGGCGCTGTTGTGGTACATTATATCCTCCATTGGCCGTGGAAAAGTGCTGTTCTTTTCGGCACATTGGTTATGGTCACTGGACCCACTGTGATCAATCCACTGTTGAAACGGTTGAAAGTCAAACGGTCGGTGGCTACCGTGCTGGAGGCTGAAGGGGTTCTGCTCGATGCTATCGGCGCAGTCGTGGCCACTGTGGTTCTCGAAGCCGCACTCAGTCCCACACATGGCAGACCATTGGTATGGGGCTGGCACGTGGTTTCACGCCTCGGTTTTGGAGCCGTCTGCGGAGGTGTAGTGGCGCTGTTGTTGGTTGCCTTCTACCGTCTGCGGCGTTTGATTCCGGAGGGTACTGAAAATGTTTTCACGCTATCCGTCGTTCTGGCCCTGTTTCAAGGATCCAATTTGATTTTGCCGGAAAGTGGTATTGCTGCCGTGACTATGGCTGGTATCGTTACCGGTAACTTCAGCAGCCATGCCCTGCGGGACTTGGCTGAATTTAAGGAAGAGCTGACCGTCATGTTGATCGGGATGCTCTTTGTACTGCTGGCGGCAGATGTACGCCTGGCCCAGATCGTTGGTCTTGGATGGCCGGCCCTTGGCGTTGTTGTCATGCTGATGTTTGTGGTCCGGCCGGTCGCCGTGCTGGCCGGCACATGCTGCTCCGGTCTAGACTGGAAAGAACGGTTTTTCATTTCCTGGATTGGTCCACGGGGTATCGTGGCTGCCGCAGTGGCTTCCTTCTTTGCTGCCGTCTTCACTGAACAGGGGCTTTCCGGCGGTTATGATCTGCGAGCCCTGGTTTTTCTGGTCATTGCGGTAACGGTGGTGTTTTCGGGCTTGACAGGTGGTCCCATGGCCGGTGCTCTTGGATTGCGGCGGCCAAGCCGGATGGGATGGGTTGTCCTCGGTGCCAGTGCGCTGGCCCGTGGCCTGGCCAAGTTGTTTATGGAAGACGGCCAGGAAATTATTTGTATCGATTCCAATGCCGACCATTGCAAGGCCGCGGAATTTGATTGTACCCGCGTTATTTATGGTAATGGTCTTCAGGCCAGATACTTACTGCGGGCCGAAATCGATACCCGCCGGGGCGCGCTGGCCTTGACTGCCAATGAGGCAGTGAATTATCTCTTTATTCAAAAGGTTAAGGAAGAGATTAAAGGAATTTCGCTGTACGCTGCCTTAAAAACTGACAGCACCTCATTAACAGCGAAAATGCTCCATCAAGTCAGTGCCGAAGTCGCCTTTGGCACAACTGTTGATGTTGATGCCTGGAACCGCCGTTTTACATCAAAACAGGTTTATCGCCAGCTTTGGAAATTCCCCGTTGAGCCGCCGAACGACGCTGCAGAAAAATCATTCCCGTTTAATTATCCGGGCAATGGTTTGATCGCTGCCGCGGTACGCAGAAATGGTGAGTTGTCGCCCATTGGTGACCGTATGCGTGTAAAGAAAGAAGATGAAGTTTATTTTTTTATTTTTGAACCGGAACTTCAGGCTGCGGGTGAATTTCTGGTGCAGAAAGGCTGGCAGTTGATTGACAGTATCGATAATGACGCTTTTTCAACATCCACATGCCAGATTGGCCAGAACAATCAGAATCCGGAGCAGGCATCCTAAAGATTACTGCTGGTGGTTGTCGTCGTTCCGTTAATTTTATCAATTTCTTGCAGGTCAGCAAAAGGTGGTTATGGGGGTTAAATGATTAAATGGGGTCAGAGTAAAATTAAATTACAAATCATTCTTCCCACAACAGCTTAATCGGCAAAAAATTGCCGAACGAATAAGGATAGATCGTGAGAGCGAAGCGAACCACGATCTATCCAGTTGTTGAACAAGCTAAAAAGATTTGTATGGAGTGGTATTATAGCAGTTATAAGGAAAAAAATTGGAAGGGGATTGTACTTTTAAGGCAGGTCAAACAGAAAACATGGGTGTAGGCCTGACACCCATGCCCTGCACGAAATATATAAATCTTGTTGCAGTATTTTTCTAGCATCAACACAGATAGCATGTTAGTGCTGTTGCCCATCCACCCTTTAATTTAGGTTGTAATCTTTGCCTGAAAAACAGCTTAATAACAACTTATCATGGCAAATTGCCTTGACAATCAAATGTCCTCTGAAATAGTCTCAAAGTCTGTTTTCTCTCAAAGCTTTGTTAAAATTGCCAGAAGGCTTTGTTCATTCATTTCAATTCAATCGTCCTAAGAAGGTATCTCATGTTTGCATTTGATTTCGTTTTCAATCCAACTATAATAATGGGAATCACAGTAAAGGTGTTAGTAATTCTTGCCATCGCTTTTGCGCTCAATATTATTCAAAAAAAGATAATTCCAAAGGCAATAATAGCGGGTACCAAAAAGGTCCGTGAAGAATCACGAGATCAGTTAGCCATTCGCACCAGAACAATGGCTTATGTTGTTATAAAAGTTCTCACGGCTATTATATGGATCATTGTCTTTGTGATGGTTTTGGGTGTAATTAAATTAGATATTACCCCCTTGCTGGCGACACTCGGTGTTGCCAGTCTGGGCCTTGGTTTTGCTGTTCAAAACATCATTCTTGACTATCTTCAGGGCTTCTTCATCGTAATGGAGGATTGGTACCGGATTGGTGATTGGGTTACCATTGCGGGAATGGAAGGCGAAGTTGAGGAAGTAAGTCCAAGGCGCACAGTTTTACGAGAAATAAATGGCACGATGCATGTAATACCCAACAGTCAAATAAAATTTGCCAGTAATCAGACTAGAGACTGGGCAAGGATAAATCTTTATATAACGGTGGCTTACAAAGAGGATATAAGCCATGTTTATCAAGTTATTAACATGGTGTGCCAGGAACTGAAAGATGATCCCGATTTTGGAACGAACTTAACAACGACTCCATCTGCGATGCGTGTTAGCGATCTTGGTGCCCATGGCGTCGACATTTGTATTCGGGGCTTTACAAAACCAGGAGAACAGTGGGGGCTGACTGGAGAATTACGCAAGCGGATCAAGAACCGTTTTGACCAGGAAGGTATCGAGATACCTTGGCCTCACACCAAAGTCTATTTTGGAAACACGCCAGAAATTGTAGCAGATACCGTTGGCTGAACCGGATTCTCACCTTGATTTATATTGATCTTTCAGCAGCGTGCCTTATCAATATCGAACCCACGATAGGTACTATTGGCCCAGTCAACCATACATTTAGGTTTAAATATTTAAAATAGTTATAAAAACACCATATACCACCTGTCAGCCCAGGCAACAGCTAGGCCAAGGTCTTTTTTGAACAAGGAAAACGGGGTCAGACCCCATTTCTTTATTTTGGAAACAATTATCCACTGCTCTTTGAAGCAGTTTCGCCCTGAAGACTTTTGCCAGATTTTTGTGATTGAATATATATTTTGAGGATTTAACCCGCCATGATCGGGTTTTACAGTTGATACTTGCTGCCGGCATTACAACATGAATGTCAGAAAACATGGGTGCAAAAACATGGGTGTCAGGCCTACACAGTTGACAACAAAGCAACCTGCATTGCAGAAGTCTAGGCCTGATTATGCTTTTCTAGAATTTGCATGAATGTTGAGATGTGTGAAATGTGTAGGCCTGACACCCATGTCCTGCGGAAATTTCTTGGAAGGAAGTTGCCAATGACCGATGTCATGCTCATCTATCCATACTTTGACACAAATATGCCCCAGGCGATGCTCTTTCATCCACTAGGTATCGCTCAATTGACGGCGGTCTTGCGCGTGGTCGGTGTGGCCGTTAGTGTTGTGGATTGCACGTTTCGGCAGCGCGCTGATGTCCTGGCGGAAATAGAGGCCGCGCAGCCCAATATCGTGGGGATCTCAATTATGGTGTCCATGTCCGATAATGCGCGGGATCTCGCCCGGGCAATTCGCGAGCGGATGCCGGAGACCCTGTTGGTGTGTGGAGGTCCACTGCCGACGCTCAGATCCCAGCAATTTTCCCGGGAATTTGATCTGGTGTTTCGCGGCGAGGCCGCGCAGGTCTTCCCCATTTTTTGTCGCGCGTATCTTGAGGCTGGAATCTCGGTACATGGTCTCCCTGGATTTCTCCAACGCGCAGAGGCATACCCCGGGATATATTATCAGCCGTTGGATAGTGGTGCAACGATTCAATCCGCCCCTCAATCATCTGATGAAACGCTACTGAACCAGCTCCCACTGCCTGATCGTCACGATTACGATCATGCGCGTTATCAACAATTCTGGCATGCTCGCGAAGGTTATTCGCTGGCGGGCATCATGACCACATACGGGTGCCCGTACCACTGTAATTTTTGCTCAAAACCGATTTACGGGAACTGGTTCCGTCGGCGCAAGATGGATCGGATCATGGCGGAAATCCGTGATATTAAGACCTGGGGATATACCGGCCTGTGGATCGCTGATGATTGTTTTACGCTGGACATTGAACATCTTCGGACGTTTTGTCAGCGTCTGATCGTGGAAAAGCTGGACATGCGTTGGTGGTGTCTCTCGCGGGTGGATAAGGTGACCGCTCAGGTGGTTGACCTGATGCAAGCGGCTGGCTGCCAGAAGGTCTTTTTCGGGCTGGAATCAGGCAGTAATGCGGTGTTAAAACTGATGAACAAACAGATCACCATTGAGATGGCAGAACAAACACTCGCCCTGTTTGCGCAAAGCTCCATCCGCGCTGCCGGTTTTTTTATGGTTGGCTATCCTGGAGAAACATATGAGACGATTGAGACGACCTTTCAGTGGGCGCTCACGCTCCCGTTGGACGATATCTCCTTCACAGTCCCGTATCCGCTGCCCGGCACACGGCTGTTTGAGAAAGTATTCAATGTGCAGTCCGAAATTGACTGGCAATACGAAAATGAAAACCGCATAACCTATCAGTCGGAATTTGATGAAAGTTATTTGAGAACCCGCATTGCCGAGGTTTCTGCGCAATTTACCGCCAGACGACAGTGCCAACGGCGCGATGGCTCCCTGTGAATTATGAACTTTACCTTGCCACTGTCAGACACCCTGTCGTTGATCCATGCGCCGGCCATTGCGGAAGGTAAAACAGCCACGATGGCAAAAGGTCTCTTTCTTTGCGAGCAAGATCAGATCTATGCCGGAGAATCGGCAGGTTTTGGCGTGCCAGTGTGGAAAACCGGACAACATACTGTTTTTCCTTCGTTGCTTTCGGTCCGGTTGTTAACGCCAAATGTTATTGAGAAGGTGTATCGGCTGAACATGGTGGCGACGTGGCAGATCTTCGGGATTAACACGCCGCGCATCTTCCCGATAGCGATGGAAAAAATCGTAACATTCTATATGCACCAGCCCATGCGCCAGCAATTGTTATTGAGTGTCCGCGGCGCTCTGTGCGCGTTATTTCAGATTCGGAGCACAATAATTCCATCCCGCAGCCATGGCGAGTGTCGGGTGTTGTATACCACCGCGGCGCAGAAGCTGAACGTGACGGTTGATGGTCAGGAGTTGCAAGGCCAGGGCCAGTTGATTTTACTCAATGAGGTGTCCGGTGCGCCATTCACCCGTCTGTGCATCGGGCAATGCGTCCGGGAGGGACGAGACATCCCGGCCTGGCAGCCCTGCAATTTCGAGACGATGCTTGTGAATCTGTTGGCCGGACTCGGTTTTGCATTGATTATTCCGCCACACGCCGAGTCATCAGGTTGGCGGTTGGCCTGCGGCCGGGAAATTGCCCGCGGACTCAACTGGGCCGGATTGTTGCTGACCACTGCTCAACGCCAGTTCAGCTATGGGGTAAATTTTCAGTATGTCCGAAAAACTCACCCATGGCCTTCACCTTTGGCAAACAAAGGGAAAAACCGTGTAATGTGAGTGATTTATACGGATTGTCATTGGAACAACAATGGAAATGCTTTATATATCCCCATGAACATGATTAATTTTTGAATTATTTCAAACAGTCAAAAAAAGCCATATTCCTTTTTAATGCGCAGGTGCGTAACGCATGTGGAGATGCTAACCAGTCGCTTCAGCGGACGCAAAAAGCCGCGCCGCTGAGCTTGGCGTAGGGCGAGGATGCCACCCGTCATTTCCACAACGCTTGTCTGTCTGAAGCTCTGCGACGAGCCAGAGAATCTCTGCCCATAAACAAACAAGCATAATGCCTATTGGATAGGTGAGCATCTGGATATGCAGATAGGTTTCCTTTCTCCACACTGAGAATGCCAGAGGTTTGAATCGACCCGAATTTCACATTGCTGAGAACGTTCTGTGAAGAGATTGTATAAGCATGAAAACAAGACCATTATGACTCTTGACAGTTATTTCATGAAGTCGTAAGCCTTACTGTCTAAAGAATAAAGGAAACGAAATGAGTAAATTAACACTGGGAGTCATTGGGACTTCAAAAAAAGAAGATGAACGACGTTTTCCAATCCATCCAGAGCATTTATATCGCATTCCTGAACAACTTCGTCGGCAGCTGATATTTGAGGAGGGCTATGGAGCAGCATTCAATATCGCAGACTCGGAAATTGCTGCTCAGACGGCCGGTATTGCCACACGCCACGAATTGTTGGCCGACATTGGAGCGGTAATTATCGCCAAGCCAGTATTAGCTGATTTACTCGAACTTCGAGAAGGAGGAACACTTTGGGGCTATGTGCATTGTGTACAACAAGGGGATATCACCCAAGCTGCAGTTGATCGTAAGCTAACACTCATTGCCTTTGAGGATATGTTTGTCTGGGCTCCTAACGGTCAGATGGGCCGTCACACCTTCTATAAGAACAACGAAATGGCGGGCTACTGTGCGGTATTACATGCCCTACAACTTAAAGGTATAGACGGGCATTATGGAAACCAACGCAAAACGATCATTTTTAGTTTTGGTGCGGTCAGCCGCGGTGCTATTTATGCCCTCAAGGCACATGGGTTTAGAGATATCACGATCTGCATTCAACGTCCTGACCACGAGGTACGTGAAGAGGTGCTCGATTGTCACTATGTCCGTATTCGGGAAGGCAATGAGGGTGAAGTGCGCATGTTGATGGTAGAGCACGATGGGACTGCACGACCGTTGAATGATCTGATCAGCGAATCAGACATCATCATCAACGGAACCTTGCAAGAAACTGATAATCCCATGCATTACGTGACCGAAGAGGAAATCTCGTACCTCAAGCCAGGATGCCTGATCATTGATGTCAGTTGCGATGAGGGTATGGGATTCTTTTTTGCCAAACCAACCACATTCAAAAAGCCAATGTTTAAAATCGGCACAGTAGATTACTATGCCGTTGATCATACCCCAAGTTATCTCTGGGAAAGTGCCTCGCGATCTATCTCTGCCGCTCTTATTGTCTATTTAGAGGCAGTGTTGGAAGGCCGTGATAGCTGGCAACAAAATGAGACCATTCGGCAGGCTGTGAATATTGATGCTGGCGTGATTCAGAAGCCCACTATTCTGTCGTTTCAAAAGCGTGAGTCGGACTATCCCCACGCACCCATCGATGCGGTTGGAAATGTTGTCTCGAATAAGGTTAGATTGTGAGAGCGAAGCAAGCCACAATCTGAACCGTTTGTTGTACAAGCCCGGTAACGGCATTCAGTTATAGAAAATATCTTTTTTGAAGGTCTGCCTGATTCAGACAATGGGCTACACAGATTTTGCGTGACCATATTGTCACGAAGAGACCATCGCATAAAGATCTGTCTGGAGGTTACCTTGAAAAATGGCCTTTTTGCTCGATTACGGCGTTAGGCTCACATTATAATCCTCAAAATATTTAATATATTCCTGTGGTTATAATGTTCGCCTGCCTTGTACTCAAACAAAAATTCTAATTTTTTAAGACAGCCTGGAAAATTGTGTTTGGCCAGGCAGGTTCAGGGAGGGTGAAAGGAAGTTCAAAAATGAAAAATACATCGCTGCTTATGTGGGGGGTGATATTCGGGGCCGTCGGCCTCGGATTTTTCACCTATGGGAGAAAGCAAAAAGCGCCGATGCCGCTTTTCAGTGGTGTAGCGTTGTTCATATTACCTTATTTGATATCGAACGTTTACCTGTTGGTCATTGTCGGTGTTGTTTTTGTGGTCCTGCCTTATTTTGTGCGTATTTGAGGTGGCATGTATTATTTGTATATTGCAACCGGGTTGGCCGTCTTAATTTCAGTGATCCTGGACCGGAAAAAGACCCTGGTGGCGTTGAACATAGCCTGGAAGAAATTTATTGCTATTCTGCCGGCGTTTTTGACCATGCTCATTCTGGTTTCAATCGTCCTTTTTATCGTTCCCGACACCATGATTTCACAATATCTCGGGAATGAGAGCAGATTCACCGGCATCATCTGCGCTTCTTCGTTTGGCTCCATAACCCTGATGCCGGGTTTTGTCGCCTATCCCTTATGCGGCATCCTGTTGAAAAAAGGCGTCAGTTATATGGTGCTGGCGGCTTTTACGACAACGCTTATGATGGTCGGCATTCTTACCTATCCAGTGGAAAAGGAGTATTTCGGTGTCAAAGTAACCATCATAAGAAATGTAGTCAGTTTTTTTATTGCCTTGCTTATCGCCCTGGCTATCGGCTTTTTCTTTGGTGAGTTATGATGAAGATGCAAAAGAAGACCATTAAATTTCTCGCCATGTTAGCCTATGGAGCGTTTCTGCTTGCCTCCTTTCTGCTGGGATTCAGCCCGGGGAAACAGATAGGCTACAATTTTTTCTCCTTCTCAATCGAGATGTTGAGAATTTTGCCCTGTGCTTTCATCCTCATAGGTTTGTTTGAGGTTTGGGTAAAAAAAGAAAAGGTTGAAAAGCATCTGGGCCGGGAATCCGGATTTATAGCTTATCTCTGGGTTATTCTTCTTGCCGGAACGACGGTTGGCGGTTTATATGTGGCTTTCCCGGTTGCTTATTCGCTGTATCATAAAGGGGCGAAACTGAGTGTTATTTTTACCTACGTAGGTGCTGCCGCGATCTGCCGTATTCCGATGACCATCTTTGAAGCTTCCTTTATGGGCCTTCGGTTCAGCTTCATCAGGCTGTTGGTCTCCATACCCCTGGTTCTTGTCAGTTCTATCTGGTTGGGAAATTATCTTGAAAAGAGAAATTATAAAATAATGTCAGGAAAATAAGAGAGTATAGCCTGCTGGACCGATTATCATCTCCTGAGACTCACCAAGACCCAGTGGGGTACTACAACTCCAGTTTCACCAGTACAACTTCCCCTTCACTCTGGTATTCTTTAAAGCCGAAGCGACGGCAGAATTGAGCCATTCTGCTGTTTTCGGCCAGGATGTTGCCATAGATGGTTTTGACTCCACGGTCCCTGGCTATGTAGAGCAGCTTTTCCATCAGAATCTTCCCGACACCTTTTCCCTGCCAGTCATCAGTTACCACCAAGGCAAATTCATAGCGGTCTTCCTGGGGGTAATAGGCCAGCCGATTTACACCGATGGTTTTTTCTTTGCCATTTTCTTCCACCAGGGCGATGATAGCCATTTCACGGTCATAATCAATTTGGGTAAAACGGGTGATTTGTTCATGGCTGAGCTTTTTCCGGTAGCTGAAAAAACGGTAGTAGTTGGTCTGCCAGGAAAGGGAGTGGAAAAAAGCGAAATGTTTTTCCTCATCTTCCGGTTTGATCGGCCGGATCAGCAGGTTGGTGCCGTCAGCCAGGATTTCCCGGAACTGGTAATGGTTGGGATAGGGCATGATGGCCAGATGCTTTGGTGCCTCCACGCTGCTGGATTTGATTTGAATGGAAGCTGTTTTGAGTCGTAATTTTCCGTTTTCAACAAGCTGTATTTCCAGTATGGACTTCCAGAGTTCGGCAAAATCACAGAGCAGGGTGGAAAAACGCAGCAGCAGTTCATCCAATTTTTCCAGTGGATAAGATTTCAGGATATCACCAGCCGGTGATTTGCTGATCATCCGTTGTGCCAGCAGCGTGTTGAGGGGTGGCAGCATGATGGATGACTCGGGATTGAAACGGGCACAGATGCCGCCAAGTCCCAAGGCAATAAAGGGACCAAATTCTGGATCCCAGCGACTGGTAACGACCAGCTCAACGGCGGTTTCCAGGAATTTTACTGCTGTCGGTGCCGGGATTCCGTAAATCTGCAGCAGCTCCCGGGTGATGATTTCCGGTAGTGGTGTTGCTTCCGTGGTCAGGAAAGGGGCGAGTAGTTGCCGGGCCCGACCTTTGTGCGCCGGGGCGGCATCGTCAAACAGCGGTGGAATGGCCATCAGCTTGGTTAGTTTGTAGCGGTATCGTTCATTGTAATGGTAGGCGCTTAAGGATTCTTGTAGGCTTAAATAAACCGGAATATCATCCTGTATGAAGTCCCGGGCCTTATGCCGATGAAAGGGGCTGCCTCCCAGCCAGGCATAGAAGATTTTTACCGGGAACTGAGCCCGTATTTTCTCCAGTTCAGCGACTATCTTATGGGGTTTGATGAACCCATTGATGACCATGAGGATGATCAGGGCGTCAAAATTACCCGATTCCAAGGCAGCAAATGTGGTGTTGATAAAAGACTGATTGTCCGCGGTGGCGCCAATATTGATGGGATTCTCTCTGGTTTCATTTCCCGGGATAATGGTCGTTAATCGGTCTTGCAGTTCCTTGTCGATGGGTGCCGGGAATAATTTTCTGAACAGCAACTGATCAATGGCAAAAATACCGAGGGCATCGGAATTGGTGATGATCGCAAAACGGTTGCCATAGGGAATATTCCTGGTTGAAAGGGTGATGCTGGCGGTGAGCAGTTGATTAATGTTGTCCACCGAGATAATACCGGCCCGCCGAAAGGCACTTTCATAGACCTCGCTGCTGCCTAGCTGCTGGCCGGCAATCCGCTGCTGGATGAGTGACTGTATCTGCGGATGGCGGCCGCTTTTCAGGACGATAACCGGCTTTATCCGCGAAACTGAACGGCAGGCGCTGAGGAATTTTTTTACGTTTTTGATATTCTCCATGTAAAGGGCAATGGTGGCGATCTCTTGATTGCCGCCCAGGTAGTCGATCAGGTCGCCAAAATCAATGTCCAGCAGAGTACCGATACTTACCACATGGCTGAAACCGATATTTTGTTCCCGGGCAACATCAAGAATGGAGGTAATCAGTGCCCCACTTTGGGAGATCAAGGCGATTTTCCCCTGGTGGGGCATGGTAGGGTGGTAGGAAGCATTCAAATGCTGGCGTGGGATCAAGAGGCCGATGGAGTTGCTGCCGAGAATTCTGATCCGGTGCCGTCGGGCCTGTTTTAGTATTTCCTGCTGTAATTCCGGAGAACTTTCCTCGGTAAAACCGAGCAGCATCAGGTTTGCAACCGTATTAATATTGTGATAACGGAAAATTTCCCGGATCATAGATAGTGGACGGGCAAAAATCAGGATATCAATGGGCTCTTCTATCTGTTCCAGGCTGTCAACCTTAATGCCTTTGACTTCGGGGGGTAGACAGGGAAAATCGACAAAATAGACGCGGTGCTGGCCATCCAGTTGAGACAGGTTGTTGGTCAGCAGCTGCTCTTTGTAGCCCTTGGAACAGAAATCTGCTATGACTGCCAGACAGTGAGGGGCAAAAAGCTGATCGAGGTTTTTGATGCTCATGGGAAAAATGCCGGCTAAGGATTTAATCCTGCTACCGGGTAACAATAAACCAGTATATTTCTTTCGTCAAGACATGATCAGGCAGAAAAAAGCAGGACCAGTGGGGTGGTTAATCCACACTGGGCCTGCTAAGGGAGGAGGGGGGTTATGAAACAATTATTTACGCGGTTCGGGGCTGAGCCTTCCGCCAGCCGGCATCTATGAAGGTCTGCATCCGGTTAATGCTCCAGGATTTAATGGTTTCCACATATTTTTTCTTGTCTACTTTGGCAAGCTTGACAATTTCTTCCCGTTCCCTGATACTTTCAACCATATCGGTGGGGGTGACGCCCTGCCAGGTAGAATAGCGCTCGTCAAAAACAAATTCCGGGGTTATTTGTTCTGCCGGAATCTCCATTTTTGCCAGCAGAAATTTTACCTGTTCCATGTCGTATTCTATGATCCAGTCGTTGTCCACCAGCATGGTGTCCTTGTTTACCGTCACTTCGCTACTGCATTCCGGGCAGTATACTTTCTCAATTACGGAAGGCGGCAGTATGTTATTTAAATTATTGAATTGGGCATTTTCTTCTCCACATTGACAAGGGAATTCAATTTTCATACACATGTTTGGGCCTCCTTTATTAATCGTATTTAAAGTATTAACTAAATTAATTTAGTATTAATTAGCAGGTGGAAAAGCAGTTGTCAAGAAAAAAATGGAAAAATTATATCTTTCCCGGTCGATGAGTTTTATTGAAAATATTTATTCCTGTAGAGGAGCTTTATGATTACTGTAACTTCACTAAGCAAATATTATGGCCATCAGCCGGCTGTCGATGACATTTCTTTTGAAGTTCCGAAAGGCCAGATCCTTGGCCTGTTGGGGCCTAATGGCGCCGGCAAAAGTACAACGATGAAAATGTTGACCGGCTACCTGGCCCCCACCAGTGGTAACATTACAGTGGCCGGCCATGATGTCCTTACGGACTCGTTGGCAGTGCGTCGCTCCATTGGTTATCTGCCGGAAAATAATCCGCTTTATGATGATATGAACGTTTTAGCCCACCTGCAGTTTGTTGTGCGCATGCGGGAAATTCCGGTGGCTCGGGTCCGGGATCGGTTACGGTCGGTGATTGATGTTTGCGGCTTGGAGGATGTGCTGGAGAAAAATACCGGCCAGCTTTCCAGAGGTTACCGCCAGCGTTTAGGGCTGGCCCAAGCTATCGTTCATGATCCTCCGGTCCTGATTCTTGATGAGCCCACTTCAGGTCTGGACCCAAACCAGATTGGCGAAATCCGGCAACTGATCAAAACCCTGGGCAGTGAAAAAACCTTGATCCTCAGTACCCATATCCTGCCCGAGGTCCAGAGTACCTGTGATCGGATTTTGATTATGAACCAGGGTAAGCTGGTGGCTGATGGCTCTCCTGCTGAATTGGCGGCGCGGGCTGGCGGTGAGGAAATTATCCGGGTCCAGCTTAAAGGGCAACCGCCTGGTTGCCGGGAAAAATTACTGACCATTCCGGTGGTTGCGAGGGTGGAGGTGGCAGAAAGTGGTGAGGCGGGGGTGACAAGCCTGCTGATTACCGGGCAGGATGGGGCTGAAGGTGATCTTCGGGAGCTGGTATATGAGGTGATTCGGGCTGAAAACTGGCCCCTGTTGGAACTCTATCGGCAGCACCTGAGCCTGGAAGATATTTTTAAACAGTTGACTCTGGGTGATGCCGTGGATGATGAGCAAGTGAGGAGGGTGGTATGAGAAAAGGCTTAACGATCTGTAGCCGGGAGTTGTCTTCTTATTTCAACTCTTCGGTTGCCTATATAGTGATTGTGGTTTATCTGCTGATCAGCGGCTGGTTTTTTGCCGCCAATCTATTTTTTGATCAGCAGGCTTCCCTGCGTGGATTTTTCGGCATGGCGCCGTTGATGTTTGTTTTTTTTGCTCCGGCCATCAGTATGGGGCTGCTGGCCGAAGAGCAGAAACATGGGACTGCGGAGTTGCTTTTTACTTACCCGGTAACCTCTTTTGCGGTTATGGCCGGGAAATACGGTGCGGCGGTGTTGCTCATGTCGTTGGCTATACTGTTGACTTTTCCTTACGTGCTGACCATTATTGTCCTGGGAAATCCTGATCTTGGGGCCCTGTTTACCGGTTATTTTGGTCTGTTGCTCATGGGGGCGGCGTTTATGGCGGTGGGGCTCTGGGCCAGCAGCCTGGTGAGAAACCAGCTGTCGGCGTTTATTTTAAGTTTCCTGGTTTCATTCTTTCTTTTTATTATCGATAAATTTATTGCCTGGATGCCCCCATCCATTGGTAGGGTGGCCGGTTATATGAGTGTGGAGAACCACTTCAAGGCGTTGTCGCGAGGTGTTATCGACAGTCGTGATCTGGTTTATTATCTGAGTGTGATTGTGCTCTTTTTCTGCTGGTCTCTTTACAATGTCCAGCGTCGTAAGTGGAGGGGATAAGCCATGGATGCTAAAAGAAAATACGGCTTAAACGCCCTGATTGCCCTGCTGGCGCTGGTGGGAATCCTGGTTTTCGCTAATCTGCTTTCCCAGCGGGTTTATAAACGTTTTGACCTGAGTGAAGGGCAGATTTACACCGTTCCCGAGTATACCAGACAGTTGCTGCATAAGCTTAAAGATCCGTTGCAGGTGAAAGTTTATTTTTCCACCGAATTACCGTTCCCTTATAGTGAGTACCGGCGTTTCATCGGTGAGAAGCTGGAAGAGTACCAGGTTTTTGCCGGCCAGAACCTGCACTATGAATTCATTGATCCGGACCTGGACCCGGAAGTAAAAAAACAGATGAAGCAGCTGGGGATTCCGCAAATCCAGCTTTCCGATGTTTCCAGTAACAAGCTGGAGGTTAAAAATTGTTTCCTGGGGATGGCTTTTTATTATCAGGATAAAAGTGAGGTGATTCCCTATGTACAGAAAACCGATGACCTGGATTACAAGATAACCAGCCTGATCCGGAAACTGATGGCTACCCGACAACCGCGGGTGGCCATTGCCACCGGTAATGTCCCCATGGTTCAACGTGACCTGAGCCAGGTGATCCAGGTGTTGGAACAACAGTACAAGCTGGTTTTTCTCGATCTGGAAGCAACAAAAGAGCTGGATGATCTGGCAGATGCCCTGGTGGTGCTGGCCCCGCGGAAAAAATTGTCCTCCTGGCAGTTTTTTCTCATTGATCGTTACGTGATGGCCGGAAAAGGGGTGGCCTTTTTTGCCAGTCCGCTGCGCAGCAATCTGCAGGTGATGATGGCCTGGAGGAACCAGGAAAATAATCTTGATGATCTGCTGCATGCCTATGGGGTGGCCATTAACCCGGACCTGTTGATGGATGCCCGGAATGAACGGATTTCAATTCAAAGTCGCCAGGGCCAGTTCATGGTTTCCAACATGGTTAACTACCCGCTTTTCCCCAACCTGGTGGACCTGAACCGCGGCCAGGTGATGGTCTCTGATTTCCAGAGTCTTCACTTTCCTTTCGTTAGTACCGTTGCTCCCCTTGATGGGGCTACGGGATCATTTACATGGTTGGTTCGCTCATCGTCCAAAAGTAAGTTGCAGACCAAGGGTTTTGATATTGATCCTTATAAAAACTATGAGGTGGATAGTTTCAACCAGGGTCCTTACGTGGTGGCAGCCACGGTAACCGGGAAGCTCTCCAGTTATTTTGCTGATCATCCCCTGCCACAGCCTTCGCCGAAAGATGAAGAGAAACTGTCCGGCAAGGAGGGTGAGGACAAGAAAAAGAGCAAGGCTGATAAGATGGTGCAGAGCGAGAATAAAAATGATATTCCCCCTCTGCAGGAATTGCAGCAGTCTCTGGTGAAGGCCACTGATAAAGGCAGGCTGATTGTAGTGGGTTGCAGCGATTTTATGAAAAATGATTACCTGGACGGGTTGATGGCCTCATTTTTCTTTAACAGTGTTGACTGGTTGCTCCAGGATGAAGGGCTGATTGGCATCCGCTCCCGGGGAATGGGAAATCGGCCCCTGAAAGAGATAGCGCCTGGTATGCAGCAGGCGACGGTTTATGCCGATATTCTTTTGATACCGTTGCTGTTGATTTTGGCCGGATTGATCTATTGGTGGTGGCGTCGTCGGCGGATTAAAAAACGGGTGGCCAGGTTGTTGAAGTAAGCAGGTAACATAATGAATTGTGATAGGGATTTCTGGAAATGAAAAGTAAAAATACCATCCTGATAATCGTCTTGTTGCTCGTATGTGGTGTATTTTATTGGTTTATGAGCCAGGAGGATGCGGGACGGCATAAAAACACCGGACAACAGCCATTTGCGACGGCAGAACCCTCCGCCTGGCAACGGCTGGAATTTTCCGCTCCGGATAAGAAGCCGGTAACCCTGGTGAAAAAAGATGACCATTGGCAAGTGGAAGGGATGACGAAATGCAAAGTAAAAGAGGAAATGATCCGGCAAATCCTGACGACCCTGCAGAGCCTTAAACTGGACAGCCTGGTAACCTCGGGCAAGAAAAGGTTTGCTGATTATCAGGTTGATGAACAGAAAGGCATCCGGGTTCATGGCGTTACTGCCGGCGGGCCGGTGGGCTTGGTGGTTGGCAAGGTGGCGGCTGATTTTATGCATACCTATGTCCGCCTGGAGGATGATCAGCGGATTTTCAGAATCAACGGTCTGTTGGGTCACGTTTTTGCCCATGATCCGGCTGATTTCTGCCAGAAGGAGGATGAAGCTAAAAAAGATACCAAGGATGAAAAAAATCTCCCTGAAGCTGAAACTAAAAAAAAGGGGGGAGAATTTGAAAAAAGTAAAATGAAACAATAAGTTGAGTTGTGTGAAAAAGGTGGTTTGTAATCTGAAAAAATAGGTATTATGTTCCCTATTTGAAGGGATGATCCATGCAAAAGCTGAATGATGAGTACCTGCACAAACTGTATGAGCTGGCCAGCTCCAGTCCTTTTCTGCATCATATGCAGATGAAGTTGATTTCTGTTTCATGGGACCGGGCAATGGTGGAGCTTGAAACGGGAAATTGCCACCTGCAGCCCTATGGTATTGTTCATGGTGGCGTACTGGCAACGCTTATTGATACGGCAGCCTTCTGGGCCGCTTTTGCCAGGTTGCCGGAGGATGTCGGTCTGGTAAGCGTGGATCTCAAGCTCAACTACCTGAAACCGGTCAAGACAGATACCCTGACCGCAGCAGGATATTGCCTCCGGCCGGGGAAAACCATCAGCTATGCCGAAGCAAAGGTGGTGGATGAAGAAGGAGATCTGGTAGCCCACGGGACTTCAACGCTCATGCTCCGGCCGGGAAAAGGTTTTAAACTGGATTTCCCGAAGTTTCTGGATTCATAGCCCGGTTGCCAATGTTCAATTAAGCATTTTCCCGATGACATCAGGTGAGAGAACTTTTCCGCTGGCCTTGACCTGATCATCTATGACGATGGCCGGGGTTACCATCACCCCGAATTTGACAATTTCACTAAGATCAGTGATTTTTTCCAGTTCATAATCAATCCCGAGATTTTTGGCTGCTGATTCCGCATTTTCTGCCAACTGCTGGCATCGCTTGCAGCCGGTCCCCAAAATTTTAATCTTTTTCATATTTTACCTCCTGCCTTAAACCGCCCAAAAAATATTGAAAAACCATCCTACAATGGTAAACGAAATAAGAAGAATGATGAATAAAATTGCCAGAAGTTTCCATTCCATGACTTGTTTGAGCAAAATAAATTCAGGGAAGCTGGCAGCAATGGTGCTCATGGAAAATGCCAGTGTTGTTCCCACTGGAAGTCCCTTGAACAGCAAACTTTCCATTACCGGAATTATTCCGGTCGCGTTTGAATAGAGAGGTATTCCCAGGAGGACTGCAATCGGGACCGACTACCATTGACCATCCCCAAGGGTGCGGGTGATCCAGGTTTCCGGCACATATCCATGTAAAACGGCCCCTGCTCCCACGCCAATAAAGACCCATTTCCAAACTCTTCCGAAAATATCTTCCAATTCTGACCGGGCATAGAGATGACGTTCTTTTAGCGAAAGCTTTTTTGGCTTTTCCATCGTTGGGGTTAGGTGATCTTCCGCATTGGTTCACTCCTCTACATTAACATATAATATATCTTCTTTATGCCGTTTGATAATGTGAGGTATGCCAAGTTCCTTTCGTATTTCAATAATATTTGCCTTGTATTTTGTCGAGAAAATGAGCGGGTGCGACGGTTTCTCTCCTGAAACCGGGATGATAATCCCCTTTTTCTCCGTTTCTGCCTCTTTGATGGCTGCCGTAAGTCGCAGTAATGTATCCTGTGTGATGGGTTTGTTGAGAAAAGAGAACATGAAAAATGTATCGCTTGCCTCCAGACAGGTGATACCGGCTTTCAGTGACGTAACAATGGGATGTTCTTTTTTTTTCGTTTCAATGGCCAGCAGATTATGATGATCAAATTCACGCAGATATGGTTCCGTTTCCCGGCTGTAGACTACCACGGTTTTGTTGAACAGCTTTGCTGAGCCATTGATGACAGTGATACTTTTCATTCTTGTATGATGATCGCACTGCCTTGCTGCTAAAACTATCAGGGCCGGTTTCTGCTGCGCCGTATTTCGGGGCATGGGAGAAAGAACCGCCACCGGCTGGTAATCCCTGGTAATGATAATATCCTCTTCCAGCTCAGCGATGATTTTGAGCAGCTTATGCTTGGCAGTGGTTATGTTAATGACTTTTTTCATCGATGCAGACCGGTTCAGTGGGCACAGGGACAGTACCGCTGCAATTTGTGGATAGTAGCCATCCCAGCTATGGTTACTCCATAGAAAACAACAGGTTTGTCGTGGATAAATCTGTCAACGGTAGCGTTGACACTGGTGGAGCCGGTAGCCAGGATGATATCTCCCCAGGATAATACCTCCTCCGTTTTTTCAGGCCCCTCAATGGTCAGGCCGAATTTTTCCTTGCCGATATTGTCTTCATCAAGGTCAATGACCCTGAGCTCGAAAGAATGACTGAGCCTGTCTATCATGGCGGGCTGGAAACCGATAAAAGCGATTTTTGGTTTTCCGTAGTGTTTATTGATATAGTCGGGCAATTGGGACGCGCAGATGCCGGGTTCTTGGTCCCGGCAGTGAATCGTGTTTGATATCTGGCCATAATGATGCATGATGGCATTGAGCCCGGCAATATATATCGCCCGTTGAAAGTTATCTTCCAGGGGGAGGGAGAGAAGTTCCCTGACCGAGCCGGTAAATTCGCCGGGCATATCGGTATAAGCCTGCCCTTTTGACTGCCTGAACACCGCTTCTACCATGACTTCCCTGCCTTTGAGCAATGGGAAGTCCTTGCATTCCGGATTGCCGATAGCCTCTTCGGGGGTAAGAGTCTTGGCGGAAATCACCTTGACTCTTTCATCAATAATTTGTTGTTGATCTACGAATTCCCGCAGAAATTTTTTGGAATTCTGGTAAAAATCCATGTTAGACCTCCTATTATTGCATTTTTATGGTCATCATAATGCAATAACGCTCGTGTTTTGTCAACGGTTATTTTGTATGTGATGGATGGCAGTGAAAAAAACCAAAGATTATTTTGGCTTTTCATCAAACCGGTAATCCCAACACGGTCATTAAAGGTTATTTTTAGTTATTTTAAGTTATTATTGGGCTTGAATTTAGCTTAATTGAATGTTATGTAGCGCCATCATATCAGTCAAAGTGAGAGGTTTGCCGAGATACTTTTGAAGTTGGAGGAATGTGCGGTGAAAAAAATGGAAAGAGTTCTTTAACGGAGGGTGGCATGAAAAATTTAAAAAAATGGGTAGCGAAGGGATTAGGTTCTATCGCGATTTGGGTTATCATTTTTTTTTTAGGGATTTCCCCTGCTGTAGCAAAATCACAAAAGCTGTCATTTGGCCTGGAAACCCGATTACGGTTTGAATCTCAGAATGATTTCAACCTCAAATATTACGGTTCCGATCCTCCAAAAGGTGATGCTACTGACGGTTTTCTCCTAAGTAGGGTTCGTGCCGGGTTTGACTACCGTCCGAATGAAACCCTGCATCTTGCTCTGTGGGTTCAGGATGCCAGGATATGGGGGAGTGGGTTTGATGACCGTGATTTTTATAATGGTTTGGTTAGCATGGAGCATAATCCCAATGAGGACCGGTGTGAACTTTGGGAAACGTATCTTGAAATAAAAAATCCCTTTACCCTGCCCCTGGTTGTCAAAGCGGGGAGGCAGTGTATGTTCTACGGAGATAAACGGGTATTCGGCCCCGGGGCCTGGGGAAATTCGGGAAAGTGGATATGGGATGTGGTCAAGCTTACCCATCCTTTCCAAAATGGATTTGTTGATGTTTTTTACGGTAGGACCATGGTTCATGAGCCAATTCAGTTCAGCTTTAATCATCGGCATTTTTATGAATCACTCGGTACCTATGCTCATTTCACCCTGCCGGAAAATTTCCTTGGATTTTGCCTTGAACCATTTTCGATGACCAAACGGGACACTCACAGACGATACGTTGGCGAAGATGGGAGGAAAGGTGATCTAAACGCGATTTATGCAGGTATGAGAATGTTTGTCAAAAATCTCCGGGGTTTTGACCTGGATGCCACCTATATCCGTGAGTTTGGTGATTTCTCTTCCGATACCATTCGAGCGTATGGATATCATCTTCTCGCGGCTTATAATGTTGCTTCATGTCCCTATCAACCGCGGGTCAGTCTCGAGTATTCGGTAGGTTCCGGGGATCATGATCCAAACGATTCAAGGCATGAGGCCTTTGATGGGGCTTTTGGTGCCCGGGACAAAATGTATGGCCGGATGAACCTTTTCCGCTGGCAAAATATCCGGGATGCCCAGATCAATCTTGAACTGCGCCCCAAGAAATGGATGTATTGCAAGGCGGAATTTCATCAGTTCTGGCTGGATGATGATAAGGACGGGTGGTCATTAAATCGGAAGTATTATCGTGATAAAACGGGAAATTCCGGGAATGAAGTAGGGAAGGAATTTGACTTTATCGGCCGGGTTAATTTTCTCAAAGGGCATCAGATACAGGTAGGATACGGTCATTTCTGGCCGGATGAATTTGCCAAAAAGCAGGCTTCGAGCAAACAGGCCGATTGGGTTTTCTTGCAGTGGCAATATAAATTTTCATGGGGAATTTTTTAGGGCTAAAGTTTTTTTAACTCAAGCAAAAGAAAGGAGTTTGTGATGAAGATAATTAAAAATTTGGCGGTTTTTCTGGTTATGTTTTCTGTTTTTTGGGTTACTCATGTATATGGAGGAGAAAAAAGTATACTTTTTCATGCTGGTTTAGGACAGCGGAGCTCCCTAAATGACATTAAGAAGGTTTTTGAAAAGCGAAATCCGGATATCAAGGTCAACTTTTCCTACAAGGGTTCAGGGTATTTTATCGCTGATATCACCCGATCAAAACAGGGAGATCTCTTTATGCCGGGGGAGGAGTTCTATCTGTTGCAGGCAGTGGAAAGGGGTTTTCTCACTGATTACAACCCTAAAACAGACATCCCTGCCTATTTTGTTACCGTAATCGTTACCCCCCGAGGAAATCCCAAAAATATAAAGAGCATAGAGGATTTCGCCAGGCCCGGTGTCAGGGTTGGGCTCGGAAATCCAAAGTCATGTGCCATTGGGATCTGGCATCAGAAAACCTTCGAAAAAGCGGGTATCTGGGACAAGGTAAAGGAAAATGCAACAATGAGCGCCAAATGCATCCCGGAACTGGGAAATGCTTGTCAGCACAGGGCAATTGATGCCACCATTATCTGGACACCCACGGCGGTTTTATATCTTAGAGATGTTGAGATTATACCCATTGAACACAAATATCGGGGGATTATAAAGCTGCCGGTAGGTATACTCAAATTTGCCAGATATAGAGATGAGGCACAAAAGTTGATGGATTTTATTCTATCAGAAGAAGGCAGGGCAATCTTTCATACGCATGCCTATGCGGTTAATCCGAACATCCCGGTCGATAAACAAGGTTTCTGCTTGGACGGAACTACCGATCAGGATATGGAATATCTGGTAAATGCAGCGAAGGCGGTAAAGGATAAGTCATTTCCGGTTACAAAAGAAATAATAGGGGATTTATCAGGAGAAGTTTTAAGACAGAAAAAAACAACAAGGGCGGGAGATTAAAATAAGGAGGAATTAAAATGGCTCTGAAGTCTCGAGGGGGGTGGTGGCCTGCCCTCTGTATTGGAATTACTTTCATTGTTCTGGCTGTCTATCTTTTGCTGGTGGCAAGCAACTGGATCTATCTTGGATGGCATGATACAGTATATTTCTTTTCAAAATCAAGGATGTGGGCGCGGTTCTGGCTGACGGTCTGGACCTCGACGGTTTCCACATCTTTTTCTCTGCTTATTGGTATCCCTGCCGGTTATGCCCTTTCTCGATTTCGGTTTCCCTGTCGCTATATAATCGCCACTGTTATTGATCTGCCGATTGTAGTTGCTCCAGCGGTCATAGGGGCATTCCTGTTTGGAATTACCACCAGGTTTCCTTTTGATTGGATCAGTGAGCATTATTCAATCTATATTGGAAGAAATGTATATGGCGTCCTGCTGGTGCAGTTTACAGTAACCGCTGCCTTTTGTGCCCGGCTTATGAAGGCAAGTTTTGATATGATACCTACCAGATTTGAGGCGGTTTCCCACAGCTTAGGCGCTTCTCCTTTCCGGACATTTTTTAAGGTGGTTCTTCCCATGGCAAAAAACGGGATTATCGCCAGTATGATTGTGGTTTGGGCACGGGCCGCCGCCGAATGGGAAGGACTTATGTTATTTGTCGGGGCAACTGAAGGGAAAACGGATATTTTGCCCTTTGCCATCTATCTTGACTGGAATGGAGGGATGATGGGATGGGTAACCTCAATGAGTATTCTCTCTATATTGATGGCAATATCCGCGGTATCGGCAATGAAAATAATTGGAGGGAAAAGCAATGCATGGTAAAAGACGCGGCAGAAAATTTTTTAATGCCTTTTTTTACAGTTTTGCCGGTTTTCTCTTCCTTTATTCCGCCTATCTTTTTTTAAGCAATGTAGACCAGCTCTTTGTAACCGAGGCAGCAGTAAAGACCCGGGAAATAACCAGTTGGGGCGAGGATAGAGAAATCTTAAACCAGTTTGCCGGAGGTTTCTGGAAGGATCCCTATTTTTGGAAGTCGCTCAACCTCACTTTATCAATAACCCTTCTAACCACCTTGATCTCAGCCATAATTGGCATTCCAACTGCCTATGCTCTTTCCAGATATCGCATTCCGGGGAAATCTATAGTTGACGTCCTTTTTTCATCACTGCTCGTTATGCCCGGCTCTGTTATTGGTATCTGCCTGATTGTGATGTTCAACTACGGGCCATTATGGGATTTACAGAATTCATTAGGATTCAGGGTTGCCCACACTATCTTCCCGGGGATGGTTATCGCCTCCCTGGTGCTTTCCTTTGCCTTGGGGTTGAGTGCCTGGAAGGCTACCTTTGACAGTGTCAATCCCCGCTTTGAGCAGGTGGCAAGGTCGCTTGGAAGCAGTAGATGGAGGGCATTTAAGACAGTAACTTTCCCTTTGGCAAAAAGCGGTATTGTAGCCGGTATCATACTTGCGTGGACCAGGGCAATGGCCGAGTTTAGTGCCGTCCTCTTTTTCTGCGGAACATTTCGGGAGCTGCCTGCTTCACGATTTTCTGATTTTACCAAATTTTTACATATGGATCAGGCCGATTGGCTTTCGGTGGCGGTGTGGGCACAGGTAGAATTCGGTAATATTGAATATGGGTTTGCCCTGTCCTTTGTCCTGGTTTTTATAGGTGGGATTTCGGTTTATGTGATGCACCGGATCGGTGCAAAAGGATATGTATGGTAAGGAGAAATAATCATGATTGAGATAAAAAATCTTAGTGGAAATCTCGGTGAATTTCGTCTTCGAGATATTAATCTTGCAGTGGATAAAGGTGAATACCTGGCAATTCTTGGTCCTACCGGTGCAGGGAAGACGGTTTTAATAGAGTATATAACCGGTATTTACAAACCGGATAAAGGCAGCATCCTGGTTGATGAAGAGGATATAACTCCTCTTTATCCGGAGGAACGAAACATCGGTTATGTTCCTCAGGATTATGCCCTCTTTCCCAATCTGACCGTAGAGAAGAATATTGCCTATGGATTAGAAGCAAGGAGAATGCCGCCTGACAAGGTTAATAGTATTGTTTCAGAAATGATTTCCCGGCTCAAGATTGAATATATTCAACATAGAATGCCGCTCAATTTAAGCGGTGGTGAAAAGCAGAGGGTTGCATTAGGCCGGGCCCTGGCTACGGAACCAAGGCTTCTTCTTTTAGATGAACCCTTAAGCGCTCTGGATGAAAACCTGAGGACTGAGATGGCAAGAAAACTTAGGAGGATACAAAGGGATGTAAATGGTACCTTTATCCATGTATGTCACAATTTCGAGGAAGCCTCCGATGTAGCAGATCGGATTGCCATTATGAAAGATGGTACCATAATTCAAACCGGGACCCTGAAAGAAATTACTGAAGCGCCCAAAAATGAATTCGTAGCAAGATTTGTAAAGTCACAAAACATATTTTCCGGCTTCTCAGATGGTTCTACACTAAGAATAGGCAAAACAGTTCTCGTCAAAGAGAATCCATTTAAAGGAGATGTAATCGTGGCGATAAGGCCCGAAAGTATAGCACTTTTAAAAAAGGGGGATAATAAAGGAGAGAATCTCTTTTCTGCACAGGTTGAAGGTAGTTTATTAAAGCCCTATTTCACTGAAATAAAGGTGGATATCGGTCTTCCCCTCATCATTTATACTATGGATGGGAGAAAGTTTAACAAGGGAGACAGTTTAGAAGTAAGGATTCCACCGGAGAAGATCGTGATAATGGAAAAAACTTGTTAATGCCCAAGTTAAGCAATTTGCAGTTGGAGTTTTATACTGTCGGTGACAATGGCAATATGAAAAATTTATAATTTGCAACTGAAAAAGGTGAAGTAGGAGAATGAAGAGGATGTTTGGAGTGATGAAAAAATTGAGAAAAGTTTTTCTTTCTGTTCTGCCAGGACAACAACTGCCGGTTGATCTGGTTTAAAAAGGGAAGCGGTGCTTCTCTTGCCTTTATGAAAACGGGGAAGTGTGATGTCATCATGGTTCATGCCCCGGCGGGAATTGCAAAAACAACCACTGCCAAAGGAGCATACGCCATGATTGCCAGAACCGGGGCCAAGTTTTTTTCCCGGGGAGACAATTCCGGCACCAATAAGCGGGAACTCAAGATCTGGCATTTGGCCGGAATTAAACCTGCCGGTAGCTGGTATATCGTAACCCATGCCTTTATGGGTCCGATCCTGATTCGTGCCGATAAGGAAACGGGTTATTTTATGACCGACAACAGCACCTATTATATGAAAAAGTCCAAGTTGAAGCACGTGGTGCTATTATTCAAGGGAGATCCTCTGCTTGTCAATGTTTATCATGCCCTGATGCCTAATCCGGAGAAGTACTCTGAAAGAAACACAAAACTGGCACGCAGGTTCATCAGCTTTGTTGCGTCCGAAGAGGGACAGTCAATTATCCGAACTCATGGGGTAAAAAAATATGGCCGTCCGCTCTATCAGGACGCGGTGGCTGCGAAAAAATTGGAGAATTAGGTTTAATTTGAAGTTGTGATGTCTAAATGGTATATAATGAAAATATCTTGCTAGGAGGTTCTGATGTTTTTGCTGAAAAGATTTTTTTATTTTATTTGTTTTCTGGTTGTTTTTCTCATTCTGCCGGTTTCAGCTATTGCCCAGCCGGCCGGTAAACTGATTATCTTTCATGCCGGGAGTTTGACGGTTCCCATGGCATCCATCGAGCGGGCTTTTGAAGCCCGTTACCCCAAGGTTGATGTCCTGCGGGAAGCCGCCGGCAGCCAGAAATGCGCCCGAAAGATTTCTGAGCTGAAAAAACCGTGTGATATCATGGCTTCGGCGGATTACAAGGTTATTGATAAATTGTTGGTTCCGGATTTTGCCACCTGGAACATCCGGTTTGCCAGCAACCAGATGGTACTTTGCTATACTGACAGCAGTGTTTATGCCGGGGAGATCTCTCCGACTAACTGGTATGAGATTATTGACCGTCCGGATGCGTCCTGGGGACATGCTGATCCCAACGTCGACCCCTGCGGCTACCGCTCCCTGATGGTTTTGCAGCTGGCGGAGAATTACTACCGGAAACCGGGGTTGGCAAAGCGCCTGCTGAAAAATCGTCCTTTGGCCAATGTACGACCGAAATCGGTGGAGCTGATCTCCCTTTTGCAGACGGGAAACATGGATTATGCCTGGGAATACCGATCAGTGGCCATTCAGCACGGTTTGCGCTATCTCGAGTTGCCGCTAGCTGTTAACCTGGGGGATTACCGGCATGACCATGACTACCAGAAAGCCGTGGTGACCGTGACCGGCAAAAAACCGGGAAGCACCATGACGGTCCGGGGTAAATCGATTACGTACGGAATCACCATCATCAAAGATGCTCCCAACCGGGAAGCGGCCGAAGCGTTTATGGCCTTCCTTTTGAGCCCTGAAGGGGGTTTGCAGATTCTCAAAACTGCCGGCCAGCCGCCCCTGGATCCGCCCCGGGTGGCGAACCAAGATGATTTTAAGCAACTTCCGCCGGCTTTAAAAAAACTGGTGATTGTTGGACAGTAGAGAAGAAAATAACAGGAAGGTGTCATGCAAAATCAAGACCCACTGGAATTACTAATCAATACCAACGGTTTTACCCCTGCAGCCATCAGGAAGATTGTTGCCGGCAGCAAGTACTGCGCGGTGGTTTTACAGGATGGCAGTTTGGGAGTCTGCGCGACCCTGGGTAACCTGGTGGAAAACGAGCCTCAATTGTTGAGTGATCCAGACCTGGGGAAAAACAGCCACCGGATTGTTATCAATGCCTATTTCAATGCCCGGCTGAACCCGAAAGCTGACTGTCTTCATAATAAGGATATCCTGGAGATAGCTGATTTTCGGGCATATCAATCCCCGGTGATGATCGGGCTTTTTAAACCGGTGGTCAAGAGGCTGAAGGAAATTGATGTCCGGTTGGCAATTTTCGATCCCCGCCATGATCCAGAGGAAAATGAAGGTCTGTTGCCCGACCATCTGCAGGGAGAATCTCTGCGGCAGGCGGATGCGGTGATTCTTTCGGCTACCACCATTTTTAACCGGTCTTTCAGTCAGGTAATTGCTGAAACAAAAGATTCCTGCGATATCTTTATTCTCGGTCCGTCAACTCCGTTGGCCACGGAGCTGTTTTGCCATCCTAATGTACGTGCCCTGTTCGGGACGGTTTTTAAACCTGATGACCAACGGGTTCTTGACGTCATCAAAGCCGGGAAGGGGACCAGGAGTTTTATCAAGTTTGCCAGTAAAGCGGTTCTGGAAAAATAGGGACAGGTACTATTTTACCGCCAGAATTTCCTGGCCATATCTGCGGTCTGTTCCGGAGGAATGAAGGTTGCCATATCCCCCAACATGACTTCAAAGCCGGTATGGTCGTTCCTGGCCCATTGGTCATAGTTTGATCTGACCAGGATTCTGAGCCGTACTTCGAGCCGGCTCTTTTCCTGTTCAATGGCCAGCAGGCCCAGGTTGTAGCCGTTGTGGTTTAGGCTCCGGTAGAATTTTTGGGTGTTGATAACTCCATTTGCCAGGTCCTGCCAGTGATTTTCATCCAAGTCCAGCAGGGAAACCAGGCGGGGCAGGATAGCCCAGATTTCGTAAAATCCCTCGGGGGCAAAAGCTGCCAGCCAATGCCAGTCCCCGGTGCGGCCTATCAGCCTGCTTTTGTCTTCCCGTTCGTGGGCAAGATAATCTGAAAAGAGCAGATGACCGGTTTTTGCATAATAATCCGCAGTCCGTTGTTCAAGGAATCTGGGAATATTAGCGGGAATCCGGTCTGCATGTATTTGGAGATGGGGATGGATCAGCGACCCGCCTGCTGAAGGCAGATGGTTCTGGGTGATGGCCAGGTAGACTGCTTTGTTGTCGGTTTCCCGAACTTTTTTGAGGTAATTGCCGCAGTTGATAAAACAGTCAGTATAGGAGCTTTGGGATGCCGTGCCTAGCTCCACGAAATGATGGTTGTCGATGACGCTGACGGCAGAATACCTGCCATAGGGAAAAAGGTTGGGGAAAAGAACCGATTCACCGTGTTCAAATCGTGGAGATTCCGACAGGTTGGTTGCCAGCATGGGCGTTTGTTTATACAATTGAGGGCGGCAGAATGGACATGAAGCGGTATTGTTCGCACCGGGTGGCGGCGTCGGGAATGATGACTCTCCAGATGCTGCTTCTTTTGCCCTGGCAAAGGTTATCCGGCAGTTTCTGCCGCTAATGGGGTTAGTGCGGATTTCGATGGGCTTTTTTGCCAGGGTGCCGTCAGGTTCGATGATTTCTGACGTGATTTTTCTTTTTTGAAACGCCAAAGAGTTTCTTTTCGCCTGATTCATCGAGTCTTGTTCCTGCATTCGGTCAAAGATTTGTGGATTATCAATGTCTATCATCTGGTTTCATTTCCTGTCAACGGCTAATCAAAACACCGCTTTCTTGACTTCTCCGGGGAAAGCCATTATTTTGCCGTCTGGCCATGATTTGAGCATGGTGAAAAAAGACCGGCTGGCAGCTGCTTGTTATTGAGGAAAGCGTTGATGAAAAAAGAGCCTTTTTTCTGGGTAACTATTTCCTGTGGCTTGGTCATTATGGCTTTTATCCTGCTGCCACTGGTGGAGATGGTTACCGCACCCAGTGCTGCCGTTCTAAAAGAAACCATTCAGGATAAAGAGGTCCTGCAGTCAATTTGGTTGAGCCTCTACACGGCCGGGGCGGCCGCCCTGATTTCGGTCATTATTGGTACCCCGTTTGCCTATCTGCTGGCCCGCACTACTTTTCCCGGTAAAAACTTGGTTGAAGCCATTATCGATATTCCCATTATCATTCCTCATCCAGTGGTCGGCATCGCTCTGCTCAGCATCGCCGGTCGTAATTATTGGTTGGGGAGAGTTTTCAACGCCCTTGGTATCAGGATTATGGGCAGTGTTACCGGTATTATCATGGTGCTTACTTTTGTTGGCCTGCCCTTCTACTTAAATGCCGCCCGGGAAGGTTTTGTTTCTATCTCGCCGCGCTTGGAAGCGGTGTCCCGGAGCCTGGGAGCGTCACAGGTCAGTACCTTTTTCCATATTACCCTGCCTCTGGCCTGGCGCAGCATCCTGATTGGGGTGGTCATGTGCTGCGCCCGGGCAATCAGTGAATTTGGGGCGGTGGTTATCATTGCCTATCATCCGATGATTGCTCCTGTACTCATCTATGAGCGCTTTGAATCCATGGGCTTGAAATATTCGCAACCGGTGGCCGTCTGGCTGATTTCTCTCTGTCTGCTGCTTTTTTTGCTGCTGCGGGTTTTGACCCTGCATCAGAAACGTTCTGCTTGAAAGCAGAATACATTCGTGATTTTATGATGAAGGAGAAAGAGGATCTTCTTTGACTATGATCAGTATTCGTAATCTGGCGGTTAATCTGGGGCAATTTCAGCTGGCGGATATCACGCTTGATATTAAGGAAAATGAATTTTTTGTCCTCATGGGACCTACCGGGGCCGGTAAGAGCGTTTTGCTGGAAGCCATTGCCGGTCTGGTGACGGTATCCAGTGGCAGCATTAAGCTGGGTGAAAAGGAGATTAGCAACCAGCCACCGGAGAAGCGGGGCATCAGCATCGTCTATCAGGATTATGCTCTTTTCCCCCATCTTACGGTTCAACAGAATATTCATTATGGACTTCGTTACCACCGGTCCGCCCGGGATAATTTCCCGTCCCGCATCCACAGATTGATTGATATCCTGGCCCTCGAACCGTTGCTTGGCCGTTTCCCCGGGACGTTAAGCGGCGGTGAGCAGCAGCGGGTGGCACTGGCCCGGGCTCTGGCCATAGATCCGGCGGTATTGCTGCTCGATGAACCTCTGGCTGCCCTTGATCCCCGGTTTCGGGAAGACTTGCGCCAGCACCTGAAAACCCTGCACCAGAAAACCCATACCACTTTTTTCATGGTTACCCATGATTTTGCTGAAGCGATTGCTCTGGCTGACCGGGCAGCGGTTATGAACCAGGGTCGCCTGGAACAGGTGGGTACCATCCAGGAGATTTTTCAACGGCCGTCATCGCCCTTTGTTGCTGATTTCGTTGGCATGAAAAACCTCTATGCCGCCAGTTTCAGCGGTACATCGGCGATCATTGACGAAATCTCCCTGGAATTAGGACATCCCAGTACCTCTGCTACAGGATATGTGGCCATCCGGCCGGAGGACATCGTCCTGAGCCGGGAGCCGCTGGTTTCCAGTATCCAGAATTCATTGAAAGGAACGGTAAAAGCTGTTCGACCATTGGGATTTCATTATGAAATTGAGATTTTGGTTAAACAGGTCCCATTCAAGGTCCTGATAACCAAGCAAGCCCTTTTCGACCTTCAACTTCACGAGGGCAGCGAAACAGTCGTCTCCTTCAAAGCCACGGCAGTTCATCAGCTACCTGGGGCTCCTGCCTGAAAAAAATTATCTCAGGCCGGTTTCCGAGGTGCGCGTCGCGAATCATCAATGGTGGACAGTTTTAAAAACTGTCCCCACCCAGGCGGCCAAAACCGCTTAGAGCCAAGCCCGGACATCCCGGATAATTGTTCCATAAACGCAGAATAAACGAAAAAAAGCCAATAATAGTAAGGTGCTACAGTTACTTACTCAGAAATTGTCATTAATAGTATATTGGATATATTATAATTGACATATGTTTGTAAGAATTGTATTGCAACCTGAGTTCTCACGTTGCGGCAAACTAAGCTTTGCGGCGTTGTAAAACGAGGTTTTAACGGTTGACAGCCATCGGATTTTCGTTCTTTTTTGTGACCGTCAGGATATAAAGGGTGTTAATGAGGAAGATCAAGGTAATTGTTTCAGCCCTCAGCCTGATCATCATTGGGTTAGTGGCGGTAATAATCATTTTAAAATCCCACCTGCCGCAACCCACCTATCCCATTTCCCGGCATTTTCGATACGCTTATATCCTACAGAATAGCACAAACTGGAGAGTAAAAGATGTAGAGTTCTGGGTTTATGCCCCGGTAAAGCAGACCGCCACCCAACGCTGCGTTCGCCTGAAAAGTTCGCACTCATACCAATTGCTTGCTGATGATCTGGGCAACCAGATCCTCCATTTCACCTTTGATTTTTTCCCTCCCTATGCAACCAAGATTGTAACCATTGAAACGGACCTCTTATTTGCCGACCAGGCAAATCAAATGGTGGTGGATAATTTTGCGATCTTTCTCCGGCCGGAAAAATACCTGGAGTCCGATGCTCCCGCTCTGAGCCGCCTGGCCCGGGAACTAAGGGCTGCCGAATCTTTGCAAACCGCCGAGAACATTTTCCGCTGGGTTGCCGACAACGTGCGCTATACCGGCTACTCGCGTGAAGATCGCGGGGCGCGTTATGCATTAGTGCATAAGGAGGGCGACTGCACTGAATTTATGTATCTTTTTGTGGCCCTGTGCCGGGCTAACAAGATCCCGGCTCGTTGTGTCGGTGGCTATGTTTATGGGGGAAGTACTATTTTACACCCGGAGGACTACCATAATTGGGCGGAGTTTTACGCCGACGGTGCCTGGAGGATTGCAGATCCACAAAAAAAGGTTTTCATGAAAAACCGGTCCAGCTATATCGCCATGAGGATTATTCCGGCGGTAGGGGACGGTTCTATAGCGCAATTCAATCGATTTCGCTTCAAAGGAAGCGGCTTGCAAGTGAAAATGAATTAAGGCAATTTTTCAAAGTGCCGTTAATTGGGAGATGGAAATGGGAAAGCTAAATGCCTTGAATGAGCAGGTCGCTCTTTTTTTATGGCCTTTATTTGCAGTGCTTATTTTCAGCCAATTACTGATGTCGCCGGCCTTTTCTTATGCGGCTGATGATTCCCAGTGCGCCGTGGTCAAGATTGAGATCACGCAGGAATTAACCCTGGAACGCCAGGCTTTTGAGGCTCACATGAGGATCAGCAATGGTCTTTCCCATATAACCCTGGAAAATGTAGATATCGACGTTGTTTTTGCTGACGAAGAGGGCAATAATGTGCTTGCTAGTTCAAACCCTGATAATACCGAAGCCCTTTTTTTTATTCGGGTGGATGTCAAGGAAAATATTGACGACGTAGATGGTGCCGGAACCGTAGGCCCGTCCAGTTCGGCAGATATTTACTGGTTGATCATTCCGGCTCCCGGCAGCAGTAATGGCCGGGAATCCGGGACTCTTTACTATGTTGGTGCAACCCTTACTTATACCATAGGTGGCGAAGAGCAGGTTACCGAAGTTACCCCCGATTATATCTTTGTCAAGCCGATGCCGGAACTTACCCTCGACTATTTTCTACCAACAGAGGTTTATGGTGATGATGCTTTTACCTCGGAAATCGAGCCTCCGGCACCTTTTTCTCTTGGCGTGCGAGTAAAAAACAATGGCTTTGGCGTAGCCCATAGTCTGAAAATCGACTCCGCCCAGCCGAAAATTGTGGAAAACGAGCAGGGGTTGCTGGTTGGTTTCGTCATCGAAGGTTGTGAAGTCAACGGCCAGGTGGCAGCCGAAAGTCTGCTGGCGGATTTCGGCGACCTCGAACCAGACGCTTCAGTGGTGGCTCGTTGGCAGATGAGCTGTTCCCTCTCGGGTCAATTTACGGAATTTACGGCCGATTTTTCTCATGCCGATGAACTCGGAGGTGAGTTAACTTCTCTTCTGGCGGCGACTAACAGTCATTTTCTGGATCATGATGTTCTGGTGGATCTTCCCGGACGGGATGCCATCCGGGATTTTCTGGCCAAAGATTATGATGTCAGCCGGGTTTATGAGTCTGAGGGTGTCGATACCGAGGTTCTGAATCAATCTGCGGCGGCCGCAATTCAGTTTACGGGACAATATGGATCCGAAAGTCACCACCTCCTATCACTGCCTGCAACTCCAGGTTTTATGTATGTTCAATTACCCGATCCGTACAACGGAGAAAAGGGTATAGATAGAGTAATCCGTTCTGATGGCAAATATGTCAAGGTGGAAAATTTCTGGCTCTCAAAGAGCCGCGATGTGGATCACAATTGGCAATACTTTGTCAATCTTTTCGATGCAAAAACGACTGACTCATATACCTTCGTTTTTGCTGACGTGGCAGTGACGTCACAGCCACCGGTTCTTCAGTTTATCCCGGCTCGGTCAGGAGATGAGGGTGAAGCTTTGTCTTTCATCATCGAAGCGAGCGATCCTAACGGAACGACACCAGGGCTTTCGGCCGCTCCCCTGCCAGCTGGTGCCGGGTTTGCCGATCAGGGGGACGGTACGGCTGTTTTTGCTTGGACTCCGGTAGCGGGTCAGGCGGGCAGCTACGAAATCACCTTTAAGGCCTCCGATGGTATTCTGGAGGATTCCCAGCGGGTGATTCTGACGATTTACTCTCTTGGTGATAGTGATGGTGACGGAATGCCGGATGGTTGGGAGATGCAGTATTTCACCACTCTGGCTCAAGATGGTCTCGGTGATTTTGATGGTGACGGAATAGTGGACCTGAATGAATATCTTTATGGCACTGATCCGATCGCCGACGATAATGCGCCGGGTACGCCCCTGATCCAGTCACCTGTTGCCGGGGCGGAAGTTAATACTCTTTCGTCGGAACTGGTTATCGAGAACAGTATTGATCCTGATGGTGATCCGCTAACCTATGAATTTGAGCTTTATACGGATTCGGGTATGAACAGCTTGGTCGCCAGTGCGCAAGTTAGCGAAGTGCCGGGCAACACTTCGTGGACTGTTTCTGAAGAGCTTATTGATAATAGTCGGTATTACTGGCGAGTCAGAGCCACTGATGGAACCGCATACAGCCTCTGGTCCTACGGCAATTTTTTTGTCAACACCGAGAATGATTTTCCGGGGAATTTCAGGATTAGCGCTCCCCAAAATGATGCTGAGGTGGATACCGTGACTCCGATTCTGGAAGTTTCCAACGCCGGCGATAGTGATGAAGATTCGGCTACTTATACATTTGAGGTTTATGCAGATAACGGCATGAGCACCATGGTGGCTTCAGCGGCCGGGGTCCCGGCCGGAACGGATGGGGTTACGGCTTGGACGGTGATTGTCGATCCTCCTTTAATTGACCAAAGCCGCTATTATTGGCGGGCGCTTGCTGTAGATGAGCACGGAGCCCAAACGGAATCGTCTTTGGTTTCTTTTCAGATTAACTGCACTAATGCGGTCCCCGGTGCCCCCAGTATCGTTTCGCCGGTCAACTATAGTGAAGTGAGTCAGCCGGAGGTCGAGTTGTTGGTTAATAATGCAATGGCTGGGGATGGCGACCTCCTGACCTATTTTTTTGAACTGGATCAGGTCAAGACCTTTAATAGCGGAGACCGGCTGATATCTGGTGCAGTTTCAGAAGGGTTGAATAGCACTAGTTGGCAGGTAACCGGCCTGAATGACAATACCCGCTATTATTGGCGGGTTAAAAGTAGTGATGGATTGGTGGCAAGTGGTTGGCAGACGGGAACTTTTTTGGTGAATGTCGCCAATCAACCTCCAGCCATACCGACGATCAAAAACCCCGGGGAGAACGCATGGGTGTCCACATTGACTCCTCCCCTGGCAGTTCATACAGTTTCAGACCCCGATTATGATGACCTTATCTATAACTTTGAGATCTATACCGATAGCACCTTAAACAACTTGGTTGTTGATGGTGAATCTTCTGAACCGGTTTGGCTTATGCCGCAGGGGTTGGTGAATAATACCAGGTATTACTGGTGCGTCCGGGCCATCGATAAGCACGATTTGGCTGGCGGCTGGTCGGCGGTTGTCCCTTTTCTGGTTAGAGAAAACGGGGCGGTTGATCCGACTAAATTTCAAGTCAGGGTAAGAACCGATAAAGGCCGGGAACTTGCCGGTCTGAAGATTTATGCTTTTACGTCGTCAGGGTCTTATATCGGAGAAAATTCCGTTACCGGCGAGGATGGTATTGCAGTTTTTGATCCAGAGGCGTTCACCGCTGACAGTTACAAGTTTAGGGTTGATTACCTGGAGCAGCATTTTTGGTCCGAGGTAGTGGCAATTCCGGATGTGTCATCAGTTAACCTGATTATCGCGGAGGAGACGGCGGTAGTTATGGTAACGACGGCCAATGGCCTGGTCGCCGGCATCAAGGTCTACCTCTTTAGTGATGCAGGGGGTTATCTTGGCCTCTCTGGTGAAACCGGGGTCGATGGAAAGATAAGTTTTGCCTTGCCGGTGGCGACGAATTTCAAGTTCCGGGTCGACATATTGAGCAATCAGTACTGGAGTGGGGTTGTCCAGGTCAATGGTGGTGCAAATAACAACTACACCATTGATAGCGGTGGCGGTTTTTTACAGGTAATTGTTCAAAAAGATCCCTTAAATCCCATGGTTGGAATTAATACCTATCTTTTTAATGCATCCGGCACCTATCTCGGCCGATCTCAGGTGACTGATTCCTTTGGCATGGTAGAGTTCAATCTTCCGGCCGGAACCTATAAAGTTCGAGCCGACTATCTCGGATACCAGTTCTGGGTCCCGGAGACTCCAGTGAGTGCCGATACCTCAATAGTGCTGCCTATTGCTCACCAGGAGGTAAAGATCACGGTTAACAGCATGTTCCAGGATACCCCGGCATCTCTTGAGGGCCTGAAAGTTTATCTTTTTAATCCCGCCGGTGCTTACCTGGATCAGTATCTGGAAACTGACGACAGTGGTCAGGTTTCTTTTTACCTGCCCGCAAAGGGCTATAAAGTAAGGGCCGATTTTCTGGGCCAGCCGTTCTGGTCAACAGAGTTCAATGCACAAGATACGGTTGTAAATGTGCCGACGGCGGAAGCCGAGGTTGTTGTTAACTTGAACGATTATCCTCAGGAAGGGGTGATGGTCTATCTCTTTTTGGCGGCTGATTCGTACTTGGACCTCTCCGCACCGACCGATGCGGCCGGTCGGGTGCTCTTCCGTCTGCCCGTCGGTACCTACAAGTTTCGGGCCGACTACCAGAGCAGCCATTACTGGAGTACCGAGACAATGCTTGTCGTTGACCAGGTAAATCCGATTACGATCTCGACTGGCGGAGGTTCTTTCAATTTTACGGTTCTGCGGACAGTAGACGAACCCCTTATGGGGGCCAAATGCTATCTCTTTAGTGAAAGTGGGAGCTATCTGAATATTTTCGGGACGACCAATAACAGCGGTCAGATCTTCTTCGAGCTGGCTGACGGCAGCTACAAGGTTCGGGTGGATCATTTGGGTTCCCAGTTCTGGACTGATGTGGTTAGTGTGCCCGAAACCCTTGAATTGACAATGGATCTTGATCATCAGGAGCGCACGATTAAAGTGGAAGGCAAACTTGCGGGTGATTCCCGGCCGCTGGTCGATATTCCGGTATATCTCTTTACTCCTTCAGGTTCATACCTTTCGCTCAATGCCCTGACCGACGGCAGCGGAGAAGTGTTGTTCAACCTGCCGCAGCAGTCTTACAAGGTTCGGGCCGACTATCTCGGTTGGCAATTTTGGTTGGATGAGTTTACTCAGCAAAATTACACACTCTCCATTCCGGAAGGCACCGCTCAGGTTCGGGTAAGTAGTGCCGGTCAGGATATTCAAGGGGTACCGGTTTACCTCTTTTCATCCTCGGAATCCTATCTTGGGGTTCATGAAACGACTGCGGCCGGCGGTATCGCCGAGTTCAGGTTGCCGGCTGGGGTCTACAAGTTTCGGGCCGACTACCAGAATAACCAATATTGGACCACTGTAGCTATTGTTGAAGATCTGGTTAATAACGTCGAGATCAACACCGGGGGTGGGGAGTTTGCCCTCACCGTCGATACGGGTGCAGGCCCGCTTATCGATGCCAGGGTATACGTTTTCAATTCCGCAGGGGCTTATCTCGGCCTTTATGGAGAGACTGACGATAGTGGTCAGGTCTCCTTTAATCTGGCCGACGGCAGCTACCAGTTTCGGGTCGATCATTTGGGCAACCAATTCTGGACCGAGGTCTATGCCTTACCAGACACCCTCTCCGGTGTTTTCACGATCCCGCATCTGGAGGTCAGTATCACCGTGGCAGGTTTATATTTGGAACCGGAACTATTAGCCGGGCTTAAAACTTATCTCTTTACCGCTTCCGGTAGTTATTTGGGACAATACCAGATAACCGATGTGGATGGCCGGGTGAGCTTTATCTTACCCGACCGGGAGTACAAAGTCAGGGTTGATTATCTCGGTCGGCAGTTCTGGACAGATGTTTTTCAGCCCGGGGAAAATATGCTTACAATCAACCGTGGACTTGCCGAACTCCATGTTCACCGGTCGGGAAGTGATCTGTCTGGAGTCAGGATTTATCTTTTCAGTGAAGGCGGTTCATATCTCGGGTGGTACGAAAATACGGATGCCGCCGGTATGGCCGAATTTCTCCTGCCGGCATGTCCGTTTAAATACCGGGTTGACGATGGTGGCAATCAATACTGGAGCCCAGTGATAGAGATTAGTGCCGGTGAAAAAAATATGGTGGAGATGGACCTTGATTAGAACCTTTATTATCATGGTGATCATTATCTCATTGTTTGGCGGGGGTGGTCAGTTGGCAGCGGCTTCTGGCCCTCTTCAAACTCCTTCAGATGTCGCTGCCGGAGGTTTGAAAAAGCGCGATCCCTCCCTGATGATCTCGCTGGATGCTCTATTGCAAATGTTGGATAATGGTCGGGAGATCGTGATAGTCGATATTCGGGATCGCGCGGAATTTAATCGATTCAGAATTCCCGGTTCCATCAACGTTCCCTTGCATTTCATCAAGACAAAGCTATTTTTTAAGACCAAATCTTTGGTGCTGGTTGATGAAGGTTACGCTTACAGTCAATTGGAAAAAGAGTGTCATAACCTGAAAAAGGTTGGGTTTACGGTTGCCATCTTAAACGGCGGTCTGAACTGCTGGCGCCGGCATCAGGGACCATTACAGGGTGACCGGTTGGCTCAAAGAAGTTTAAATATAATTCCGCCATCGGCCTTTTTTCAGGAAAAAGAGTACGATCACTGGCTGGTGATCGATGTCTCGGAATCGCCACTGGTGGAGGCCAGCCGTTTGCTTTACGACGTGTTCCATATTCCTTTTTTGAATGATTCGGAAAAGGCGATTGGGCGGTTGAGCAAAATAGTTGCAACCGTTGCCAAACAGCGGAAAACTCATTTTTTTTCCGTCCTGATCTTTAATCAGGATGGGGAAGGTTATGACCGGTTTGAAAAGCTCATCGAGAAAACCGATGTGAAAAATGTTTTTTATCTTCAAGGCGGTCTCAAGGAATACCGAAGATTTTTGCAAAATCTTACCCTTTCCCAGAAACCGAAAAATAAGCGAATTAAATCATTGAGAAAATGCAAGACTTGCGGTCGCTAGGATTGTAAGACACGACGAGGAAATCATGGGATTGAAAAGTTATCTTAATAGCGAAGTATTTGTCCATCAGAAAGCAAACCGTCAAGTAAATCCGTCAAATTGTTTTGGCATAAGAGGATTTTTCTTAGCCATTCTCTTCTTCGTTTTTTGTGCCACGTTGTGTTTTTGTCAGAGTCCGGCCTATGCCGATACAGATGTCAGCGGGGTCATTAGTGAGAATAGCACATGGACCAAGGCCGAGGCTCCCTATGTCGTCACAGGCGATTTAACGGTGGCCGAAGGTGTAACTCTGACGGTTGAACCGGGTGTCGTGGTCAAATTTGATTTGTCAAGGCGTATGACGATCAACGGCGGTCTCAATGCCGCCGGGACGGTGGAACAGCCGATCTATTTTACATCGTTGCGAGACGATAGCATTGGTGGGGATACCAATGGTGACGGCTCCGCCACCAGCCCGTCTCGTGGTGACTGGTACAATCTCTATTTTACTTCGACGAGCAGTGAAAATATTTTTGATCATGTGGTGA
>Ga0307990_1000339_pt1 | contig 44319 bp, 36 predicted proteins | sample EllFjometagen129_FD_203168 | JGI IMG/M metagenome (GOLD analysis project Ga0307990, IMG submission 203168) | Marine microbial communities from Ellis Fjord, Antarctic Ocean - #129 | ecosystem: Environmental > Aquatic > Marine > Unclassified | place: Southern Ocean | collected 2014-10-08
TGACGGTCAGGAAATTATCATTGAAACGGTGAAGGATCGGCGCGGGAAATATGGTCGCTATTTGGCAGAGATCTGGATCGAGCAGGCGGGCGTTTGGGTGAATGTGAACGACGCGTTGGTCGCTGCGGAGCAGGCGGTGTTTCAGGAGTATTGAGAGCGGAGGCAGAAAGATGAAATATGAAAGATGAATGAGAGCGGCGAAACCCTTTATTTTATAAAGGTCCGCACTGTATTTCATCCGTATACATCAGCGTCATCCGCGGTTAAAAAATGCTTAATTTAGTGCCATTCGGGTCCACCCTTCGCATAAAGCTTCCTTCATGTAGACGCGGTGTCCCCACCGCGTTTCTCTGACTGGAGCTCGGATTTTTTTTGACGGGATAACAGGATTGACAGGATGGAGGCGGGTTTTGGGGTAGGGACGGCTCTCCGAGCTGTCCGCGGTCCGCTCGGAGAGCGGACCCCACCCGATGCATACCGAGTGCGAGGCGGTGCGGATCAGGTTTCGAACCACGAATTCACACTAATTGACACTAATGAGTTTTGCGCGTTTTGAGTCTGAAATGATCCGTGGGACGACCGCGCTTATGGCGCGGTAAACATCCGTGGGATCTATTTTTTTGTGTAAACCGCGAGGCGGTGCGGATCAGGTTTCGAACCACTAATTCACACTAATTGACACTAATGAGTTTTGTGCCTTCTTGTGCTTTTTGTGGCTAAAAAATCTCCCCCTTCGACATGGCTCAGGACAGGCAGGATTGCCAGGATGAAGGCGGGGTTTGGGGTAGGGACGGCTCTCCGAGCTGTCCGCGGTCCGCTCGGAGAGCGGACCCTACCCGATGCATACCGAGTGCGAGCCTGTGCGGATCAGGTTTCGAACCACGAATTTGAACGAGAGCGGATCATTTTTTACAGAAGGTAACGAAGGCGACGAAGGGCCTTACGGTCTGCCATTATTCACCATTGCTCCTGTCCTACTTCGTTGCCTTCTGTAGGATATCTGGGTTTGAAACGCGCTATGTTGCCCTGCAGAATGGCTACCGAAACGGAGCATTGAAACCGTTTCAACTGCGTAGTAGTTTGTCAGTAATAGGATTAAACCGTAACACGCCGGTAACATTCTTTCCGTAGGTTCATTCCCGAACAAGCGGGAATACGCCCGTTCGTGGTAAGTGGAAACTTTAATAGGAGATAGATTATGAGAACACTGAGTAACATCAGAATATTGTGTATCCTCGCAACGGTTACGTTGTGTTGCGGGGCGGTCCATGCCGTCCCGTCGGGCGAACTGTTGCAGCAGGCGCTTTATGCCGAGGAGATTGAAGGCGATCTGACGGCGGCGATAGCCAGCTATGAAAAAATTGTGAACGACGCATCGGCACCGGCCAACCACGTTGCCCAGGCTCTGTACCGTCAGGGCATGTGCTACGTGCGGTTGAAGGACGAGACCAGGGCGGCTGCCGCATTGACCCGGCTGGTGAAAGATTATTCCGATCAGGCGAACCTGGTGGAAAAGGCTAAGCCGGTTTTGGACAACCTGCAATTCTTTGATCCGGCCGCTTTTATGCCGCTCGGAACGTTGGCCTATCTGGAGCTGGGAAGCCCGGGCGGGCAGGTCGAAACCATGCTTGATTCGCTCAAGGGCACGCCTTTCGAAAATCCGTTGAATGCCTTGGCTAAAATGAATTCAGACGCTATGGGCGGCCCAGGACCGGGCATGCTAATGGCTAGTTTTTTAAACCCGAGCATGATGGCGGAATTCAAGAAGATCCGGGGCTATGCTATTGGCCTCGTGGATATTGAAGACGGCGAACCCGCTGCGGTTGCCGTGCTGCATCCCGGCGACAGCGATGCCTTGCGCGGCATGATCATTGCCGGTCTGGGCATAGCCGGCAAGCCCTTGGATCCCGTTGAAGGCATGACCGTCCTGCAGATACAGGACGGGCCGAGTGTTGCTTATGACGATAAGGTTGTCTTTTTGGCCTATCCACGGGAACAGCTGGTTGCCTGCATCAATCTCTACAAAGGGGTGGGTTCCGAACCGTCGCTCGCCTCCGGCAACTCGACCTTCCGGAAAATCGACAAGTTCGAGCGCCAACGCAATGCCGCTACGCTCTGGGTGGATGCAGATACCTTGTATGGCCAGGTACTACAGCAGGCGCCCGATCTTCCGCCGAACGTGCGGATGATCGCGGGCATGCTGGGTGTGGCGGGGATCGATGACCTGCTATTGACACATTCCATCGAGGTGGACAGCAGCGAGCTGAATGTCATGGCGAATCTTAAGGAAGGCGTCCCGAACATGGCCTATGAGCTGATCAAGACTCCGACCCTTGGCAAGGCCGGACTCGAAGGGGTTCCTTCCGAGGCGTTCTGCCTCGTGAGTATGGCCCTTTCGACCAACAATCCTGCACAGATCCAGTTGCTGCAGCAGCAGCTACAGCAGCTGCTGAAGACAGAAAACGGGGAGCCACTTCCCGCTGGATTCCTTGACAACGTTGAGCAGGTGACGCTATTCGCTCTGCCCGGCAAAGCGACCCTTCCAGAGGGAATGCCGTTTCGGCCCGGTGTGGTTCTCACCTGCCGGGACAAAGCTCCGGTGCTCCAGGTGCTTCGGCAGAGGATGGCCGAGTCGTCTGAACTGCCGCCGCTGATTATCGCGGAAACAAACCGCTCGGTTGTGGTTGCCTTTGAGCCGGAGGTTATTGAGGCGTCCATGGCGGCACTGGGGTGTGGGCCTTCGGTGCTGGAAAAAGGGGTGCTGAGCCAGGCTGTTCAGCAGCAAGTCGGCAAAGCACAGAAGATCGTGCTGGTCAGCGCGGCCGGATTAGCCCGGGTGGCTGGCATTCAGGCCACGTTCGATTCCGGAACCGATGCCGAATTGGCTGAAAAGTTGACTGTCGCGTTTGGAAAACTGGCAGAGCAGGTTGAGTCGATGACGATAACGGTTTGTACCGACGAGCGGCCGGAGACCCTGTCGCTAAAGACCAAAGTGAGCGACGTTCCGAGAATTGATAGGGTGCTGGGACCGATTCAGGAGATCTCCCAGCTCAAAGAACAGATCAGTGAGGAGTTGCATCGAAAGGAACACGCGGAACGGCTGGCAAAGCTGGTACCGGCCAAGATCATGCAGACGCAAACGGTTCCCGTACTCGACGGCGATCTGGATGGGTGCTGGGACAAAGCCACGGTCTATCCCGTAGAGAAAACCGTGTCGGGGATTCAAGGCGTAGAACATGGGGAACCAATTCCCGGGAACGCATTTTCCGCCGACTTCCGGATGCTCTGGGATGCGGAAAACCTTTACGTCTTCATGGATGTAACGGATAGCACGCCGAATCACAATTCGCAGATCCTTTGGCCGCTTAGCGACAACACGATCCTGTACATCGATGCCACCGATGCCAAGGGTGAACATTTTGGCCCCACCGACTATGAGTATGCGTTTTGCTGGGATGCCACCACGCCCTTCATGCAAGAAAATAAGCACCAACGAACGGAGAACGTTGTGTACAAAATCAAAACCACGGAAAAGGGCTACCGCGTAGAAGTCGCCTTCCCGTGGGCCACGCTGGGTACGCCGAATCCATCGGCCGGAGCCCTGATTGGCATGGATGTGCAGGTGAGCGACAACCAGGCCGGGCCGCAACGCAATCTGGTGCTCGGCTGGCAGGATGACACCAACGGCACCTGGCAGTATCCGGTGTTGTTTGGTCGTGCCGAACTGGTAACCTCGCAGGAATAAATCATGAATACCGGCTCTATGAACAAAAGCAACCAGCTGCAATGGATAGTGCTCCTGTCCTTGGCCATCGTGCTGCCCACGATCAGCCTGCTCTGGTTCATGAGCCGGGTGGTGGCCAACGAGCGTTTGGTGGTGCAGCAGAAGCTGACCCCCATTTATCAGGAAAAGCTTGAAGATGCAGGAGAGCAGGCCAAGCAGCAGATTCATGTGCGGCTTGATGCGCTTAGCGGGGAAAACTGGGCGTTGAATCCCTATGGTCTTCTGCGCGGGTTGGTGCTGGAGGAAAATTTTCAAGGGGTGGTGATTTGGGATCTGAATGGAGCGCGGGTCTACCCCTCGACCGGTGTTCCATCTTTTTCCAATGACCCGTCGTTGGATACGTCCATGGCCGCAGCCTGGCAGATGGAATTCGTCGAACAGGACTATGCGGCGGCGGCCAGACAATATGAACCGCTGACCGTTGCCGCCGATCCGCATATTGCGCAGACTGCGCTGGCGGGGCAGGTGCGCTGTCTGTCCCGGCTGGAGCGTTGGGAGGATGCCATTGACGCGACGGTGAGCCGGCGCGATCCGTGGGCTGCTTCGGTGAAGCTACTGCTTCTTTCCCTGCTTCAGAAGGCTGAAGTGGAGGACGTGTGGCAGGAACAGATGGCTCTGCTCTGTCGAGAGGTGGCAGGGGACATTTTCAATGGTTCCGGAAAAGAGAGATTGCCGACGGCGCAAAACGTGGTCCTTGCCCGGAAGCTCCAGGAACACATTCAGGACATTGAGTTCCCCGAAAGGGATGCGCTTTCCGAAAGGTTGAGCCGTTTAATCGCAGCGGAAGAGCAGTCGATGGCGGCGCTGGAGACCTTTTCCGCGCCTGCGGGCCCGATTGATGTCCTGGTGCCGGTGTTGATCGGAGGGGAGCGCCGGTATGTCGTCCGCCATCCAATGCCGTTTGGCGAAATAATGATTCTGATGTCGAACGAAGGGCTGGCCTCCGCGCTAGACGGCTATCGGGCTAAATTTACGGATTCGGATGCGCAATTCCGCGTTTTTGATGCGCAAGGCAACCTGATCGCCGGCGAACTTGGAGAGAGGTTCCCGTCCATTGCCTCCGCACCGCTTCCCAAGGGATTCCCGGACGGCCGCGTGGAGCTGTTCTTTGCCGACGGCGATATATTTGACAAAGCGGCCGGGCGGCAGATTGCTGTCTATATCTGGACGGCCGTGCTGGTGATCCTGCTGATGCTGGTGGTCGGCGTTTTCGCCTTTCAGGCGGTGGGGCGACAGATCCGGCTGAACAAAATGAAAAACGACTTTATCGCGACGGTCTCGCATGAACTGAAAACGCCGCTGGCCTCGATGCGGCTGCTAGTGGATACCCTGTTGGAAGGCCGCACCCGCGACGAAGCGCATGCGGAAGAGTACCTGCGCATGATTGCGCGGGAAAACGAACGGCTGACCCGCATGATTGAGCACTTTCTTTCGTTCTCCCGCATGGAGCGGAACCGGAACGCCTTTACCATGGAGCTGGCGTCGCCCGTCGCCATCGTGGAAGACTCCATCCATTCTATTTGCACGAAATACAAAGCCAACGGCTGTCGGCTTGAAACGAATATCGCGGATAATCTGCCCGATATTCCGGTCGATCACGATGCGATCGTCACGGTCTTGATCAACCTGTTGGACAACGCCTGCAAATACACTGCGGACGATAAGCGGATCAAGCTGTCCGTCTTCGTCGCAGCCGACGAGGTTTGCTTCGCGGTGTCGGACAATGGCATCGGTCTGTCCGGAAGGCAGATCAAGAAGATTTTCGACAGTTTCTATCAGGTCGACAACTCGCTGGCGCGCACCACCGAGGGTTGCGGGCTGGGATTGAGTATTGTTCAATTCATCGTAAATGCGCATAAAGGGCGCATCGAAGTTGAAAGCCCGCAGGATCAGGGAAGCACCTTTACCGTGCGCTTGCCAATCAATCGGAAAAACGGAGCATAGACACCATCATGGAAACGATACTCATTGTTGAAGACGATCCCTCCATGCTCACCGGGCTGAAGGACAACTTTGAATTCAAGGGGTACAAGGTGCTGACGGCCGCTGACGGCGAAAAAGGGCTTAATACCGCGCTGAACGCCAAGCCGGACCTGATCATCCTCGATATCATGCTCCCGAAGATCAACGGCTATGAAATCTGCCGTCTGATCCGGGCAGAGGGACTGAAAATGCCGATCATCATGCTCACGGCCAAGGGCGAAGAGTCGGATGTGATTCTGGGGCTGAACATCGGCGCGGACGACTATGTCACCAAGCCGTTCAGCATCAACGAACTGCTGGCCCGTTCCGCCGCCCTCCTTCGCCGTTCGAAAAAGGATGAGGCCAGCGAGGTGGAGGAATTTGGCGACTACCGGTTGGATCTAGCGTCGCGGCGCCTGACGCGCGACGGCGAGGAAATCCAGCTGTCGCCCAAGGAGTTCAACCTGCTGGCTTATTTCATCGAAAAAACCGGTCGCGCCCTGACGCGGGACGAAATCCTCAACGCCGTCTGGGGTTACGACTGCATCGTCACCAATCGCAGCGTCGACCGCTTTGTGACGACCTTGCGCAATAAGATCGAGCCCGATCCCGCCACCCCGGTTTTCATCCATACCGTCCGGCAGGTCGGCTACCGGTTCGATCCTCCGCAGGGCTGATTCCTTCATGTAGACGCGGTGTCCAACCTTCGCCTATGAACAAGCCCGCTTAGTCCGAGCTTTTATGCAGTAGGGTTAGTCAGCTGTTCTCTAGATTTTACCGTGTAAGTGGCAATAACTATTTGACATTTACACGGTTAGTAGTCATCTTCTCGTTATGTGGATTGATCGAAAAGCGGAGGAAGAGATTCGGGAGTTGTTAGAACTGTTTCCGGTGGTTGCCATTCTTGGGGCACGCCAGAGCGGCAAGTCATCATTGGCACGACGGTTGATGGCGGGATGCCCCGGAAGTATTCAACTCGATTTAGAACGGCCTTCTGATTTGCGGAAGCTAGATGATGCCGAACTGTTTTTTGAGGCAAACAGGGGGAGTACAGTTTGCCTAGATGAAATTCAGAGATTACCGGAGATGTTTCCGCTTCTTCGTTCTGAAGTGGATGCTTGTCGTACTCCCGGCCGTTTTTTGGTTCTCGGTTCTGCATCATTGGAATTGATTCGTCAGGGTTCGGAAAGTCTAGCTGGCCGAATTGCATTTCATGATTTGACGCCATTTCAGTTTCGGGAAACAGATATGGATAACGATGCGCTGCGCCGACTTTGGTGGAGAGGAGGCTTCCCAGATTGCTATTTGGCGACATCGGATCGCGCCTCGATATTGTGGCGTGAGAACTTCATTCGAACCTTTGTGGAACGTGATATTCCTCAGCTCGGTTTTCGTATCGATAGTGCCCGGCTCATAAAGATGCTGACACTTTGTGCCCACGAACAGGGGCAGCCCCTCAATTTATCTAAAATGGCACAGTTTCTTGAAGTGACCGGACAGACCGTCCGGAATCATTTTGATTTGTTGTCCGGCACTTTTTTAACGCGCACGCTGCCCGCTTTTTATGGAAACACCAAAAAGAGGTTGGTCAGGGCACCGAAAGCTTATTTCCGTGATCAGGGGCTTTTGCATCATCTGTTGGGAATCGAATCATTCAACGATCTGATGGGACATCCGATGCAGGGGGCTTCATGGGAAGGGTTTGCGATTGAGCAGATCATGATGGCCCGTCCAGATTGGAATTATTCCTACTACCGCACTGGGCATGGCGCGGAAATCGATTTGATCATCGAGACGAAAGATCGTCTGATGGCCGTGGAGTTTAAGTCCTCCCAAACCCCGAAAGTCAGCCGCGGGTTTTATAATGCGCTTGATGACCTCTCCATCGAAGATGCGTGGGTGGTTATTCCGTTGGAAGGCATTTATCCTTCCGGACGTTATCAGGTTGCTGGGCTCGGCGATTTCATTCGCCATATTGTCGCGGTGTAATCACGTGGGATCTATTTTTTTGTGTACACGGCGAGGCTGTGCGGATCAGGTTTCGAACCATTAATTCACACTAATTGACACTAATGAGTTTTATGGGGTGGAGTGGGATTTTTTTTGACGGGATAACAGGATTGACAGGATGGAAGCGGGTTTTGATGGAGGACAGAAAAGGGAGGGAAAGCGGTTCGTCCTGGACGAATGTTCCACACGGTGGAACTAGGGATTGAAGTTGCCTCGGAACACGCAAGCTTGTTTGCGTTTCCGGCAGCGTCTTCCATTCCATATCGCTTTTTTGTCTCACGTTCTTATTCGTGTTGATTCGAGTGATTTGTGGGCAACTCTTGCAGTAGATGGTTTTGTGCCTTCTTGTGGCTAAAAGATCTTCCCCTTCGACTTCGTTGTCGCTTAGGACAGGCCCTTCGACTTTGCTTCCCTCGACATTGCTCGGGACAGGCAGGATTGACAGGATGGAGATGGTTTCTGTTTGAACCAGTAATGATCCGTGGGACGACCGCGCTTATGGCGCGGTAAACATCCGTGGGATCTATTTTTTTGTGTACACGGCGAGGCTGTGCGCTGGCAGGGTGAAGCCCTCGATTTTCGCGGTGTTCAGTTCGAGTTTCCAAGCAGGTTGATCCTGTTCGGAAAGAGAGAATGGAACATCCTGTTGCTCGTTGTTGATGAGGATGAGGAGCTCGTCTTGGGGTAGGGACGGCTCTCCGAGCCGTCTGCGGTCCGCTCGGAGAGCGGACCCTACCAGATGCATACCGAGTGCGTGGCCATGCTGCCAGTCGGGTTTGTTGCCGTCCGGGCCGATCCATTTGATGTCGCCGTTGTCGGTGAAATGTTTTTTGCGGCGCAGGGCGGGGTGTTTTTTGCGCAGGGCGATCAGCTGTTTGGTAAATTCGAACAGCTCTCTGTTTTTTTCGAGCAACGACCAGTCGACCCAGGAGATGTCGTTGTCCTGACAGTAGGCGTTGTTACTGCCTTTCTGTGTGCGGCCGAATTCGTCGCCAGCGAGGAGCATGGGGACACCCTGCGAGAGGAAGAGGGTGGCGAGCAGATTTTTCTGTTGTTGTAAGCGACGAGCCTGAATTGCTGGGTCATCGGTCGGGCCTTCAACGCCGAAGTTGATGCCGTCGTTGTGGTTTTCTCCGTCGCGGTTTTCTTCGTCGTTGGCTTCGTTATGTTTGTGCTCGTAGGCAACGAGGTCAGCGAGGGAAAAGCCGTCGTGCGCGGTGATGAAGTTGATGGAGTGGAGCGGGCCGCTGTTTTTGTGTTCGTACAGATCGGCGCTGCCGGCCAGCCGGGTGGCGAGTCCGCCGACGGTCTGGTCGCGGTTCCAGAAGCGTCGGACGTCGTCGCGGAATTTTCCGTTCCAGTCGGAGAAGCGTTTGCCGGGGAAGTGACCGACCTGATAGCCACCACAATCCCACGCCTCGGCGATGAGTTTGGTGTGCTTCAGTGCTGGCTCGGCTTCGATGGCTTTGATGAGCGGCGGGTTTTTGATCAGCTCCCCGTCTTTGCCGCGGCAGAGCGCGGTGGCAATGTCGAAGCGGAAGCCGTCGACGTGCATTTCTTTGGCCCAGTATTTGAGGCTTTCGACGATGAATTGTCGGGTGACCGGGTGGTTGGCGTTGACGGTGTTGCCGCAGCCGCTCCAGTTGGGGTAGGTGCCGTCAGGGTTCTGTAGGTAGGTTGCGTCTTCGTCGAGCCCGCGGAAGCTGTAGATCCCGTCGTTTTTTTCTCCTTCGGCGGTGTGGTTGAAGACGACGTCGAGGATGACTTCGACGCCTGCGGCGTGAAGCGCTTTAACCAGTGTTTTGAATTCGCTGACCGCGGCGCCGGGTTCGGGTGAGGCGGCGTAGCGGCTCATGGGGGCGAAGAAGCTGAGGGTGCTGTAGCCCCAGAAGTTGAGTAGGTGTTCGCGCGATCCACCGGAGAGGAAAAATTCGAGCTCGTTGAATTCGAACAGCGGAAGGAATTCGACGGCGGTGATGCCGAGTTCTTTGAGGTAGGGAATTTTTTCGATGAAGTCGAGGTAGCCACCGCCGCCGGTGAAGCCGCGCAGGTGTGCTTCGTAGACGATGGTTTTTTCGAGCGGCGTATACGGATGTTTGTCCGCGCCCCAGTCAAAACGGTCGACGACGATGACTCCCTTTGGGAAGTGTTTTCCAAAGGTTGGAAAAACACCGGCGGTGAGTCCAGCGGTTTCGCCCCAGCCGCGCGGGAAGTGAACGGCTTTGGCGCAGGGGTCGAGCAGCCATTGGTCGGGATTGTCTTGGGTGCGGTAGAGGTAGAATTGTCCGGGTTTTGCATCGGGAACGTTTGCATGAAAAACGGATTCTTGGCCTCTGACCCCTGACTTATGAATTCGGGTCATTGCGATTTCGCGCGCAGGTTTTTCTGCCTCCGCTGTATCGAAAAGCATGAGAATCATGGAGTCTGTCGTGCTGTGAACCGCAAACTCCATGTCGTGTTTATGTTGGGTCGTTCCTTTTTTCATTCGCGGCAGTGTAGCGGATGCGGCAAAAAAGGAAACCTGTTCTTTATTTAGATTTTATTCTCGCAACAGAAAAACGGGACTCTATCATTTCCGGCACATGAAGCAGTTTACCATAGCTTTGGCGGGAAGTCCCAACTGCGGGAAAACCACGCTGTTTAACGCATTGACCAGCTCGCGCGAACGGGTCGGCAACTGGCCCGGTGTGACCGTGGAGCATTTCGTGGGCGATTATTCGTTCAGTGATGTCGATTACCGTGTGGTCGATCTGCCCGGCATCTATTCCTTCTCTGCCGGATCGCCTGATGAAGTCGCTGCCCGCAATTATATTCTCAAGGAAAAGCCCGATGTCATTGTGAATCTCATCGATGCGCGTAATGCCGAACGCGGGCTCTACCTGACCGCGCAGCTGCTCGAAATGCGTGTGCCGCTGGTTGTGGTGATCAATATGGGGAATTTTGCCCGCCGCCGGCATATTGAGGTGCAGATCGATCATCTGGCTCAACATCTGGATTGTCCGGTGCTTCAGGTGGAAGTGATCCACAAAGAGGGGATTGACGGGCTCAAGCAGGCGATTGAAACCGCGGTGGCGGAGCGGCCCATCAGCCGGACGCATATTCAATATGATGCCGAAGTCGAGAAGGCGATTAGTGAACTGATTCCGGAAGTCGCCCCGGCCGCTGAGCGCGTGGATGTGCCGGCTCGCTGGCTTGCCATTAAACTGCTCGAGCGCGACTCAGTGGCTGAAGAGCTGACGATCGGTGTCTGCGATGAACTGCTGGCGGTTCAAATCGATAAAATTGAAAAACATATCGGGGAAGAGATCGAAATTGTGATGGCCGATGGCCGCTACGGCTTTGTCCACGGTCTGGCGCTCGATGTGGTGCGCCGCACCGGAGAAATGCGCAAACGAATGTCGGACGCCATCGACCGCATCGTCTTAAGCCGCGCGCTCGGCATCCCGCTTTTCATGGCAGTTATGTATGCTGTATTTTCGATCACCATCACATTCTCCGGTCCGCTTATCGACTGGTTCGACGCTGTTTTTGGTGCAGTGCTCGTCGATGGCCTCGGCGGCTGGCTGACCGGGATCGGCGCGCCGATGTGGATGAAGGTTTTGCTGGCCGACGGACTCGGCGGCGGCATTCAGACGGTTGCCACATTTATTCCGCCGATTTTTTTCATGTTCCTCTGTCTGTCGCTTCTTGAGGAATCCGGCTATATGGCCCGCGCGGCGTTTGTGATGGATCGTAGCCTGCGGGCGATCGGCCTGCCCGGCAAAGCTTTCATTCCCATGCTGGTCGGCTTCGGTTGTAATGTGCCCGGCATTATGGCCGCGCGCACGCTCGACAACGAGCGCGACCGCACCCTCACGGTTTTGCTCAATCCGTTCATGTCCTGCGGCGCACGGCTCCCGGTGTATGCGCTGTTCGCTGGCGTGTTTTTCCCCTCGTACGGTGGCGCGGTTATCTTTGCGATCTACCTTATCGGCATTCTGTTGGCGGCGGGTACCGGGCTGCTGTTCCGCAACACCATCCTCAAAGGCGACGCTTCCACTTTTGTCATGGAGCTCCCGCCGTATCATGTTCCGCGGCTGGTCGCGATTTTTTATCACACCTGGGAGCGGCTCAAAGAATTCATCCTGCGCGCCGGGAAAATTATTCTCATCCTGGTGCTTGTACTCAGCGTTCTCTGGTCGATCGGAACCGACGGCAGTTTCGGCAATCAGGAAAACGAAAACTCGGTGCTTAGCGCCACAAGCCGCGCCATCACCCCGGTGTTCCATCCGATGGGCATCACCGACGACAACTGGCCCGCCACTCTCGGGCTCGTCACCGGCATCTTCGGCAAAGAGCTGGTCGTCGGCACGCTCAACACCTTCTACGGCGCGGACGGGGCTGACCCCGAAGCCGCTATGCGGGCCGCCTTCGACGGGAAAGCCGGCGCCTTCGCCTATCTGCTGTTCGTGTTGATCTACGCGCCGTGCGTCGCCGCCATTGCCGCCATTCAACGCGAAACCGGCTGGAAATGGATGAGCTTTAGCGTCTTCTACCTCACCGCACTCGCCTGGGGCTTCGCCACACTCTTCTATCAGGCCGCCACCTTCCACCACCACCCGCTGCAGTCGGCGAGCTGGATCAGCATTATTCTTGTGGCCATGCTTTCCTTTGGCGGAGTGCTTAAACTGGTTTCGATGAAAAGGGGATAATCCATGTTCAGACGGTTTAGAAAACGGAAATGCAACCAGCGCTGCGGACGCGAGCCCGGCGAAGTGCTGGGAATCTGTTGCGCTCATCCGCTCAGTGACTTCGCGCAGGACGCCAACGTGATGGTGGTTTCTAATAGCGATCGTAAAACCCTCGAAATGGGACTCTTTACCGGGGCGCTCGTCACCGTCATCAAAAACCGGCCGCACGATGCCAACATGCTCGTCGCCACCGGCGAAAGCCGCTACATCATCGCCAAAGAAGCCGCGGTTAAGATTCTGGTGCGATGAGGAATGGAATATGGGAAGAATGGAATGTTGGAATAGAGGAATGTTGGAGTAATGAGAATTCTGAGCCTGCTTTTTTAATGATGGCTTTCCACTAATCCATCACTCCACTAATCCAAGAAGGTTCTTATGTTATCGGACATTATAAAACTACTGAAAGAGCGCGGGCCGATGTCGCTCGCCGAAATGGCGCGTCACTTCCAGAGCGACGTGCCGGCGATGGAGGGCATGCTCGAAACACTCGAACGCATGGGCCGCATCCAACGGCTCGACACCCAATGCTCCAAATGCAAAGGCTGTGTCGAAGTGAAACCCGAAGACGCCGCCATTTTCCAATGCTTGGAAAAAACGGACTGATTTTTCCGGAGTTTGGAAAAGAAAAGCAAGCCGTCATGCAATGACTTCCAAGGTTTGGGAAAAGGGGCAGCCTTCGCGAGGCGAAGCCCGGTGCTCCGACGCAGTCGGTTCCAAACCTTGAAAGAAGAGGGCGGGTTAGAGGGCCTCAAGGATGGCGGTGCAGTCAGGCGATCCGCTGAGGAGTCCTGAGAAATCTTTTTTACTCTCAATAGCGTGTTTGATTTTCGCGGCCGGTTCAGTGCCACCCAGCAGAATGGCGCCGACCATCTTTCCGTCCTGAAAAACAAAGTGCCGGAAATCCGTGCCGGTTTCTTCTTTGATTACCCGGTAGCTTCCATCTTCCGGAGTGAACCGACCGATACTCAGCATATCAATGCCCAGCACCTTGAGCGCGTTGGAGCGCGGGACGCCGCCGAATGCTGTGGAGCCGCCCAGTGCGTTGAGCCCGGCGATGGTTCCCTGAAACTGGGAGGGCCCCCAGATTCCGTAGACCACGCCGTTGTGTTCGGCCAGATCGCCGGCCGCAAAAATATTCGAGTCGGAGGTGCGCAAGTGGTTGTCGACCACTACGCCGCGGTTGACCTCCAGTTTTGCTTTGCGCGCCAGGCAGGTGTTGGGCCGTACGCCGGTGCACAGGATGACCATGCCGCAGTTGATCTGTGTTCCGTCCTCCAGCAGAACGCCGGAGATCTGGCCGTCAGTTCCGATGAGCTGTTTGGTTTGCGCGGATTTTTTCAGCGTTACGCCCAGGGTGCCCATGTGGCTTTCAAGCCGCTGTGCGGCTTCCTGATTGAGTTGGCGGGGCATCAGCCACTCGTGGCTTTCGAGCAAAGTGACCTGTCCGCCGCGCTGCGCCAGCGCGCCGGCGGTTTCGAGTCCCAGAATTCCACCCCCGATGCAGACACATGAAACACCGCTTTCGAGCTGTTGAATAATTCGATCGGAGTCGTCTGCCGTGCGCAGGGTGAAGACTCCGTTAAGATCGGTTCCGGGAATTGGCGGGACGAATGGATGAGAGCCCATTGCCAGAATCAACCGGTCGTAGGGCAGAGAGGTTCCATCATCCAGTTCAACTGTTTTTCTGTCGGGTGATATGGTTTCGACATGTTGCCCGGAGAGCAGATTGATCCGTTGGCTTTGATACCACTCTTCCGGATGGATCATCAGTTCCGCGGAATCAAGTTCTCCGGCCAGATGACGGGTCAGGTTCAGTCGGTAATAGGGGTTGATGGGTTCGCCGGAGATGAGAGTAATGGACGATTCGGCCGATGCGCTGCGAACCGATTCGGCCGCAGAGACTCCGGCAATGCCCGCGCCAATAATAACGATCTGCGCTGTTGCGATTTGGAGTGGTGTATCGGTTCCCGCTTTTTCAAGCGGCTCGAACCGTTCCGGTTCTGCTCCACAGACCGGGCACATCTCGGGTGGATTGTTGCCTTCGTGCAGATAGCCGCAGTCGATACAGCGCCACTGGTTGGCAGTGGGTTGCGCCGATTGCAATGCCGGTTCTTCATAGGGCTCAAACTCGGCGGCGGATGCGCCGCAAACCGGGCAGGACTCCGGAGCAACTTCGCCTTGATGCACATATCCACAGAGAGTACATCGCCATGCCGTTTGAGTTTGAGTCATAATAGAACTTTCGGCTATTTGATTTTTGCGTTCGCCTCACTCTGCAGGCGATAAAAACCAACTTTCCGCCTGTCTTTTAGAAATGTCAAGACGGGTGCTTTTTGTATGCGTTCCAACCATTGGAAGCAGGCTGAGCCTGCACCCGAAAACTTTTCCAAGCATTGGGAAATGAACATTGTGTATTGAGCATTGAACATTCCCGCCTGTCAGGCCTATGCTTTGGTCTTTGGAGATAATCATGTTTGAAACCATTTATGCAAAAATCGGACCGGCTGGAGCGGTGATCGCCGTCCTGTCGTTCATCAGCCTCTACTTTTTTATAGCGAGCGCTGTTTATCTGGCTGTGGTGCCGGTCGGATTCCGCCGGTTTGTGGCCGCGCTGAAAAAAGACGAGCCGGTCGTCACCGAAGAGGCGGCGGCGAAGAATCCGATCTCTCAGGTGCTCTGGACCGCGCTCTCGCACAAGACTCCGCGCGCAGAGTTGCAGGGCGAGGTGTCGTACCTCTTTCAGCGCAATTTCAGCAGCACCTATGTATCGCTGACGATTCTCCGGCTGATTTCTGTGATCTCCCCGCTGCTCGGTCTGCTCGGAACCGTGCTGGGGATCACGCGGGTGTTTCGTGAAATGTCGCTGCAGGCGGCGGTGGATAACGCCGCGCTGGCTGGCGGCATTTGGGAGGCGCTCATCACCACTATCATGGGGCTGACGGTTGCCATTCCGACGCTTGTTTTCTATTACCTGCTCCGCCTGCGTACCCGTTCGCTGATGATTGAAACCATCGAGGCCGTCCGCGATCTGATGAGAGACTAAGAAGAAAGAGGTTAACCACGGAATACACTGAAAACACGGAAGGGGGTATTGATGAGTAATTTGATCTATGAGGAGTTGACCTATAAAATCCGCGGCGCTTTATTCGAGGTCTATAAGGATAAAGGGTGCGGTTTTGTAGAAGGAGTTTATCAGGAATGTTTGGAAATTGAATTTGAGATGCAGGCGATTCCTTTTGTTGCTCAATACCCGTTAAAGCTTTCGTATAAAGGGCGGCCTTTAAAGAAAAAATTCATCCCCGATTTTATTATTGATGGAAAAATAATCGTCGAAATTAAAGCGGCGAAAGATATTACAGATGAAGACCGGGCGCAGGTTCAAAACTACCTGAAAGCAACCGGATATAAACTGGGGCTACTTATAAATTTTGGGTATTACCCGCAACTTCAGATTGAGCGCATTGCTAATTAGATTTCCGTGTTTTCTGTGACGCGAAGCGAGGCTGTTCGCAGAACAGCAACGAACGAAGTGAGTGGCAATTCCGTGGTAAAGACGAGTTTCACATTATGCTTGAAGATTTTTCACTAGATAAAGAGTTTGATGAGGAGATTGATCTGACGCCGTTGATCGACGTGGTTTTTATTCTGCTCATTTTCTTTTTCATTACTTCGACGTTCATTCAGCCGTCCCTGCCGGTTAATCTGGCCAAGGCGGCTTCTGCCGCCGCCTCGACGGAGCGCAAAGAACAGTTGGTCATCACGATTGATGCGGGTGGAGCGCTGTTTAACGACGGGGTGCCGATGGGTCGCGAAGAGGTGCCGGCCCTGATCCGGTCGAACCCCGATCTCGGCATCAACCTGTTTGTCGACCGCTCCGCTCCGTTTGAATCGTTTCTGGCGGTAATCGATGAGGCGCGTTTGCTCGATCGCGAAGACATTTCGATTACAACCCTGCCACAAGACCGTGAATAAGCCCTGCACATTTGAGCGTTGGATCCGTCTGTTTGCATTTGTTTTCAGCCTGCTCCTGTATGTGACGGCTGTTGGCGTGATCTGGCTCTGGGCCGACCGGCTTTCGGATGATAGGTCCGTCTCTGTCTCTGTAAACGCGGTGAACCTGAGTTTCGCGCAGATGGAACTGGCCGAGGAGACGCCGCAACCCTCAGAAGAGCCGGAGCCGGAGATCGTGCCGGAGCCGGAAGAGCAGGCGGACGTGGTGCTCGAAGAGGTTGTTGAAAAAGAACCGGAGCCGGAGCCGGAACCCGAACTGATGCAGGGCGAAGCGCAGGTGACGCAGGCGGCCGCCGCGCCGGAGCTGGCGGTGAACACAGAGGGTCTTCAGGCCTGGATTTTTGAGCAGATTGAGAAGGAAAAATATTATCCCCGCTCGGCGCAGCGCGCCGGGCTGGAGGGATCGTTTGACGTGATGATGACGGTCGATGCGGACGGGACGATCCTCTCCGCGGAAATTTTGTCGGGAGAAGGGCACCTATTTTTACGCCATGCGCTGGAAAAAACGCTTAAAAAGCTTTTGGGGCGAGAGTTCGGCCGTCCGCTCGGGCAGGCCGTGGAAATTCCCATGGGGGTTGATTTTGATTTGCAGTGATTTTCCACTGGATTGGAAAACAGGGGGGTGTGAGGCATGAATTGGGGCGTAATTAGAGTGTGGGCGGCGATTATCTTGCTGCTGGATGCGTCGTTCGGGCTATGGAACTGCGACCGATTTGCCAAGATCGCGCCGAAAATCAATATTCGCCGGGTTGCATTTGTTGAAGCAGGCGTGGCAATTTGCCTGTTGATGGTTCATGTCCTGTTTTAATTGACAAGGAAGGGGTCGGTTCTTATGGTTCCTCGCTTCTCTCGGAAGGGAGGAGTGTTTTTTTAGTGTGAAAAAGGGCTGCCCGATAGTGTAATGGTAGCACACAAGATTTTGATTCTTGGTGTCCAGGTTCGAGCCCTGGTCGGGCAAGATCCATTTTTTGGGCGAAGGAACCCTTATAGTAAGGAATAGACGTTGTGAAAATTTTGGCAGGAACAGCACATCGGGATCTGGCAGAGCGCATTGCCAAAGCGGCGGGCACAGAACTGTGCGGCGCCGAGATCAGCCATTTTCCGGACGGTGAGATTTTCGTAAAGATTACTGAAAATGTCCGCGGTCGCGATTTGTATATTATTCAGCCGACTTCATTTCCGCCCAATGACAATTTGATGGAGCTTCTGATTATGATCGATGCGGCGAAGCGCGCGTCGGCCAGTCGCATTACGGCCGTTCTGCCGTATTACGGTTACGCCCGTCAGGATCGCAAGGATCAGCCGCGGGTTCCGATTACGGCCAAGCTGGTGGCCAATCTGCTGGTGGCGGCCGGAACCACCCGCCTGTTGACGATGGATTTGCATGCACAGCAGATTCAGGGCTTTTTTGATATCCCGGTAGATCATCTCTACGCGGCACCGGTGATTGTGAAGTATTTACGCGAAAAAACACCGGACAATCTGGTGGTTGTTTCGCCGGACACCGGCGGGATGAAACAGGCGGCGGCCTATGCCGATATGCTTGGTGCAGGGGTCGCGGTGGTCGGTAAGGAGCGCAAGAGCGCTGAGAATGTGGAAGCCACCCATCTCGTAGGGGATGTGAAGGGTTGCCACACGGTGTTGGTTGACGATATGACATCGACCGCCGGAACGCTGGTGGCGGCGGCCAATCTGCTGGTTGACGCGGGCGCGGCTTCGATTCGCGCGGCGGTGAGCCACTCACTGTTGAACACTCTGGGAGTGGAGCGTTTGAATAATTCACCGATTGAAGAGCTGGTGGTGACGGACAGTGTGCCGCCGCGCTGTGAGGTGGGACCGAAGGTGAAGGTGCTTTCGATTGCCGAGTTGTTGGCCGAGGCGCTTTGTCGCATTCAGGACAACAATTCGGTGACATCGCTTTTTAAAATTACGTAGAGGAGAAGAAAATTATGGACGCGAAATTAATTGTAAAGAGCCGGGACGAGAAGGGCTCCGCCAACGTGCGCCGCATGCGCCGCGCAGGACTGATTCCCGGAGTGATTTACGGTGACGGCGGCAAAGCCCGCGAAGTCACCCTTCCTCAGCATGAGTTTAAGCTGATGCTTCATCATCACGCCGGCGAGCAGATGATGGTTGCCATTAAACTCGACGGGAAAGACGAATCGGTTTTGCTGAAAGATGTTCAGCACGCTCCGCTGTCCGGTGACATTCTGCACGTGGACTTCCAAGAAGTGTCGCTGACCAAGAAACTGAAGGTCCAGATTGCCATCGAGCTGATCGGTGAGCCCGAGGGCGTGACAACCGAAGGCGGTGTTCTCGACCACACGCTCTACTCGGTTGAGGTGGAATGTCTGCCGGGCGATATCCTCGAGAAAATCGAAGTGGATGTGAGCGCACTCACCATGGGCGACGTGCTGACGGTGAAAGACATTAAGATGGATGTTTCTAAATACGAAATTCTGCTCGATGAAGATACCGCCATCGCCTCTGTTCTGCAGCCGCGTGTCGCAACGGAAGATGAAGAAGGTGAAGAGGGTGAAGAAGGAGTCGAAGGCGATTCTGGTGAACCCGAAGTGATTACCGAGAAGAAAGAAGAGGGAGCAGAGTAGCAGAAGATCGGAACGATGGAATCGTGGAGTGCTGGAAGAATGGAAGGCGCAGATTGGCAATTCGGTTTCTTTTGGCAGCCCAATAATCCAATGATCCGGTATTCCATTATTCCGCGTCCGAAGGACGCTAGGAGAGTTTGAGTGAAGTGTGTTATCGGGCTTGGAAATCCGGGGCGGGAGTACGAAACGACCCGCCACAATATTGGGTTTTTGGTGCTGGATGAACTCGCAGCCCGGAACGGCCTTTCTTTTCGCAAAAGTTGGTGGCATCCCGCTGAGATTGCGAAAGGAGCTGTTGGTGATGAAAAGGTCTGGTTGGTGAAGCCGCAGACTTTTATGAACCGGAGCGGTGCGGCCGTGAGGCCGGTTTTGCGCAAAATGAAGGGCACGCTGGCCGATTTACTGGTGGTGTTTGATGATACAGCTTTGGAATGGGGCCGTCTGCGTGTTCGGACGCAGGGATCCGCTGGCGGGCACAACGGAGTGCAGTCGATATTGAACATGTTGGGGGACGGTGCTTTCGGCAGGATTCGGGTTGGCATCGGTTCGAAACCTGATAAGGTGTCGCTCTCAGAGTATGTTTTGGGGCCGTTTTCAGCCGCGGAGCGGCGGGAATTGGACGAGGTGGTCGGCCGGGCGGCCGATGCGGTGGAGATGGTCTGCGGCGAGGGAGTCGCGCGGACAATGAACGTTTTTAATTGAGGATACAGGAGCAAGGAGAAAGAAGTTGAAAGCATTATACGAAGGACTATTTATTTTTCCGGAGACGCTGGATGAAGAACAGCTGGATCAGGCGATTGACGCGGTGAAGGGTGAACTGGAGAAGCTCGACGGCTCTCTTGAAAGCTCAACCCGTCTCGGCAAACGCTCGTTTGCGCGTCCGATGAAAAAGAAAAAGGCGGGAATCTACGCGATTATCATGTTCCGTATCGATGGAGCACAAATTCCCGCGCTGAAGCATCGCCTGAAACTCGGCACCAATGTGTTTCGTGCGCAGTTTGTGAAGAAGGATGAGTTGGAGGTAGTGCAGGAGGCGTAAGATGTCGACATTGAACCGAGTATTCCTGATGGGCAACCTGACCCGTGATCCCGAAGTGCGTTATACGCCCTCGGGCACGGCGGTGGGTGACCTCGGGCTGGCCGTGAACGAGACCTATAAAAACAAAGCTGGCGAAAACGTCGAAAGCACTGTTTTTGTGGATGTAGAAGTCTGGGCCCGGCAGGCCGAAACCTGCGCCGAATACCTCTATAAGGGGTCGCCGGTGTTTGTGGAAGGGCGTCTGAAACTCGATCAGTGGGAAAACCAACAGGGCGAAAAGCGCAGCAAGCTTCGTGTGCGCGCCGACCGGGTTCAGTTTCTCGGATCGCCGAAACGGGCGGACACAGCCGAGGCGCCGAAAAATGAGGCTCCGGCTTTGGAGGCCCCTCCGGCTCCGTCTGGAGATGATGAAGACATTCCGTTTTGATAAGGAAAGGATAGTTAAATGGCTTATATGGGAAATAAAGAGGAACAGAGTAGCGGTCGCCTTCTAGAAGGCGTGACCGAAATTGATTACAAGGATGCTGAACTGCTTCGCAAGTTCATGACCGAGCGAGGAAAGATTCTTTCCCGTCGCTACACCGGCGTGACTTCCAAACAGCAGCGTCAGGTGAAACGGGCCATCCGCCGTGCGCGGGTGATGGGCTTGGTTCGCTAAGGAATTCAGAGGAGAAGAAAATGGCTGTAGAAATTTTATTGATGGACGCGGTTCCCGGACTCGGAATCGAAGGCGATGTGGTTCGCGTGGCCGATGGCTACGCCCGCAATTACCTTTATCCGCGTGGAATCGCGGCGGAAGTGACCGACGGCAAAAAACGCCAGGTTGAGAAAAAACGGATTGAGCGCCTTGAGCTCATGAAGAAAGAACAGTCTGCTGCAGAAGAGCTGGCGAAGAAATTCGCGAACATTTCCTGCACGATCGCGGTGAAAACTTCTGAAGCCGGAAAACTATTCGGCTCGGTAACAGCGGCTCAGATTATTGAAAAACTGGCCGAACAGGATGTCACCCTTGAGCGCAATCAGATCAAGCTCGCCGCTCCGCTGCATGAGCTCGGTGTATTTGACGTGGAAATTAGCCTTCACCCAGAAGTGAAGGTTGCGCTGAAGGTTTGGATTGTTGAGGAATGAGTTCTATCGATCAGAGCGGATATCGTCTTCCGCCCTATAGTGAGGAAGCCGAGCGTGGGGTGCTCGGTTCCGCTCTGATTGATTCTGAAAAGGTTCTCGAGCTTTGCTCGGACAATCTGATTGCAACCGATTCGTTCTACGTTCCCGCCCACCGGCATCTTTTCGAACAGCTTCGGGAGATGACTCAGACCGGCAAGGCGGTCGATCTGCTCACGGTCGGTGAGCATCTGAAACAAAGCGGTCGTCTCGACTCCGTTGGCGGTTACGCTTTTCTCGAGGGGCTGATCGACAGCACCCCGACGGCGGCTCATGCCGAATACTACATCGGCTATGTCCGCCAGAAACACCTGCTTCGCAACATTATTGACGAAGCCACCTCCGCCATCGACCGGTGCTATACCGAAACGGATGATGATGCTGAATCCATTCTGAACCGGACCGAATCCGCCTTCTTCGATCTGAGCGGCCAGCAGGTCAGCAAAACCGAGGACTGGAAGGTCACGGTGAATCAGACGATGGCGAAGATTGACGGCAAGCAGTCCTATGGCGTGCCGACCGGCTATGTCGGTCTCGACAAAAAACTGCGCGGCCTCCATCCCACCGATATGATCGTGCTTGCCGCCCGTCCCTCCATGGGAAAAACCTCTCTGGCAATGAACATCGCCGAAAACGCCGCGCTCGGTAAAAATAAAGAGCATAAGCCCGCTTCAATCGGGGTGTTCAGTCTCGAAATGTCCCAGGAACAGCTGGTGCGTCGTATGCTCTTTAGTAAAGCGCGGGTTCCGGCCTGGAAGGAAGATGGAATCAGACCTCACGATCATGCGGCGCTGGTTAGTGCGGCCGACCAGCTCGGCAAAGCAAAGATGGTGGTGGACGATTCCGCCGGTTTGGACGTAATGGATCTCTGCTCGCGCGCACGCCGCATGAAACGGCTCTACAATATCGATCTGGTTATAATCGACTACCTTCAGCTTTTGCACGACAAGCGTCGCATGCGCGACGGCCGTCAGCAGGAAACCGCATCCATCTCCAACAGCATTAAAAAGCTGGCGAAAGACCTGAAAATTCCCGTGCTGATTTTGAGCCAGCTCAGCCGCGCACCTGAACAGGGCGGCCGCGACGGCAAACCGCGCCTTTCTGACTTGCGTGACTCCGGTGCGATTGAACAGGATGCCGACGTAGTTCTTCTTTTGACCCGCCCTTCCTTTAATGATGCTCATAAAGGGGAAGTGGACGAGGATGATCCGTTGGCTGAGGTGATCATTGCCAAGCACCGTAATGGACCCACCGGCGAGGTGAAAATGAATTTCTTCAAGGAATATACCCGCTTCGAAGATCGCGATGAACACCACACGGACGAAATGGAGTAAATGATCTTATGACGACCGCAACAAAACGATTTCTCAGTTTGCTGATCCTTAGCTTCCTGTTGTCTGCGACCGGATGGTCCGCCGTGATCATTAATGACATTCGAATTGAAAACCCGGAGAAGAGCGAACTCGATCCCGCGTTTGTCCGCGCTTACACGTCTCTGAGGGCTGGGCAGGAAATTGAATCGGAAACCGATCTGAACGCGGCGGTTGCGCAAGATGTTGACACCCTGCGCCGTTCTGGCCGATTTTCCTATGTGCGTGCTTCTGTGGAACAGACGGAGGACTCGTTGGTTCTCGTCTACAGCGTGACCCCAAGACTGCGCCTGCGCCAGATTGAAGTCTCCGGAGCGGATGGAGTTGGCAATAAAAAAATTCAAAGCCAGTTGGAACTCGAACTCGGCGATTATGTGGATGAGGCGATCGTGGGTGAAAAGGTCCGCAAGGCCGAAGCCTACTGTCGGCAGAACAAATATCCGGACGCCGCTGTTTCATGGACTCTGACCGGTGATGAGGAAACCGGTGCCGCTGATTTGAGGATCACCGTGGTGGAAGGGGAGAAGTTGCGTGTCAAAAAGGTGAATTTTGAAGGCACTCGTTTCATGAGCGACCGCCGCGGTGCGCGGATGGGTCGTTTCTTCGGAAAGCTGATTCCCGGCGAGCCGGACTTGGAAGGGAAGAAACTCCGCTTCGAAACCGATGAGCTGCGCGCACGGCTCAACCAGAAAAAAACATTCTGGATCACTTCCTGGTTCGGAGCCTATCGCCCAGAAATGATCGATCCGGACATGGCTATTTTGCGCAGGTTTTACATGAATAATGGATTTCTCGATGTGACGGTTGATTCTCCGGATGTGAAAAATCTTGGGCGCGGCTGTTTGGAGCTGATCTATCGTATCGATGAAGGGGTGCAGTACAACGTCGGGTCATTGGAACTTGAAGGTGCGGAGATTTTTGCCGCCGAGGATCTGAAAAAACAGATTCGTTTGACAACGGGGGATGCTGCCTCTCAATCTGCTATCGACGCCGCGGCTGCGACCGTGCAACGTTATTACGGCAACCGGGGGTATATTCGTACGTACGTGGAACCGGTAATCGAAAAAAATCCGGTTGAGCAGACCGCGAATATTCTGCTGCGCATTCATGAAGGAGCGATGGCTTATATCAATCTGATCGACATCCGCGGCAACGAGAAAACCCGTGATGAGGTGATTCGCCGCGAGTTGGTCGTTGTACCGGGCGAAATGCTCCATCAGCAGAAGGTCGAAACCAGTGAGCGCCGGGTGAAAAACCTGGGCTATTTTGAAACGGTGGACAGCACCTATGTTCCGGCGGAAGGCACCAACACCTATGACCTGGCCTTCAAGGTCAAAGAAAAGGCGATGGGAAGTTTCATGATTGGTGCTGGATTCTCCAGTGTGGACAGTCTGGTCGGTTTTGCTGAGATGTCGCATGGCAACTTCGATATTCGCCACTGGCCGCCAGTCGGGGATGGGCAGAAAATGAAAATCCGCGTGCAGGCTGGCGCCGAGCGTCAGGACCTCGAGATGTCATTTGTTGAGCCGTGGTTCATGGATCGCAGGCTGGCTCTTGGGGTCGATCTGTACAGCCGTGATGCCGGTTACTACAGTGATTATTACCAGCTGCAGACGGTCGGCGGACGGGTCTCGCTCAGTAAGCCGCTCAGTCCGTTTATCCGCGGAACCCTTAGTTACTCGCTAGAAAGTTTTGATGTGTATGATGTTTCGACGACTGCCCCAACAGAGATTGCGGCCGAAAAGGGGGCTCGCACAAAATCGACCGTCGGTGTCTCCATTTCCCGTGATACGCGCGATCAGTTCTATATCCCCACCCGTGGTAACCGGACGACGGTTTCGGTCGAGCTGTCCGGCGGTCCGCTTGGCGGCGACACGGAAATCTTTTTTCTGGAGGCAAAAACATCCCACTTCTGGCCGCTCTGGAAAGAGCATGTGCTAAACGTCAGGGGTGAGTTCCGCACGGTGGACTCGTATGGTGATGGAGATGTTCCGATTTTCGACCGCCTGTTTCTGGGTGGGCCGCGTTCGATCCGCGGATTTGAATATCGCGATGTCAGTCCACGTTCCAACGATGTTGGTTCGGATGAGCCGATCGGCGGCAAGAGCAGCTACTTCGGCAGCGTGGAGTACACCGTTCCGCTGTGGAGTAAAATCCGCGGAGCCGCGTTCTACGACATCGGCGCCGTCGCGGTGGGGGCGTTCGACTTCTTCACCCCAGATATTAATTCTAGCTATGGGTTCGGTGTTCGGCTTGACATGCCGATGTTCCCGTTGCGTCTGGACTATGCTTTTCCGCATCTAACGGATAAAGACAATGAGGGAGCCGGCCCGCGCTGGAACTTCCTGCTGGGATACACATTTTAATTAGGAGGGAATCATCATGAAAAAGATTTTTTTAGCCGGAGTCGCTTTGTTCATAATGGCCGCGTCAGCCACAGCCGTGGAACGCATCGTTTTTGTCGAGCTTGAACACGTTTTTAATGAGTTCTACAAAACCCAGTTGGCTAAAGCCAAGCTCGAGGTGCAGCGGCAGGACATTGAGGATGAGCGCCAGCTCATGGTGAACGAAATGACCGCGATGGGCGAAGAGGTTGATACCTTCAAAAAAGAGGCACGTGACATCACCCTGTCGCAGGAGATTCGGGACGGGAAACGGATTCTTTACGAGGAACGTCTGCTGGAACTGCGCGACAAGGAAAAAGAGATTGTGGACTTCACCCAACGCCGCGGGCAGCAACTGCAGTTGCAGGTTACCCGGATGAGCCAAACCATTATGGACGAAATCCAGCAGGCGGCGGTTGAATATGCCAAGCAGGAAGGGATGCTTGCGGTCATCGATAGCTCAAAACGCGGCTCCGTCATGGGGGTTTTCATTTATACCCATCCCGATGTCGATATCACGGAGGCGATGCTGGTCATGCTGAACAGCAAGCGTCCGGATGTGTTGGAAGAAGATGACGGTTCATCCGATGACACAGTAACAGAGCCTGTCGAAGAGAATGTGCAAGAGGGAGCAGAAGAAGAATGAAGCTCTCCGAGTTAGCTGAAAAAGTTGGTGGGGCCCTGGACGGTGACGGCGACATCGAAATCCGCGGTGTTGCGGGAATTCAGGACGCCGTTGCTGATGAGATCACTTTTGTGGCGAACCCCAAGTATGCATCAGGTGCTGCAGCCACATCGGCCGGAGCTATCATTGTTTCCAAAGATTGGAACTCGCCCTGTCCGGCTGCCATGATTCGCACCGAAAATCCGGACGCCGCCTTTTCCGTTGTGGCCTCGCTGTTTTATGAACCCGTTTCGGCGCCCGTCCCGGGAATGCATCCAACGGCTGTTGTCGCTGATGATGTGGAACTGGAGGAGGGCGTCAGCATTGGTCCACACTGCGTGATCGAAGCAGGGGCCGTTATCGGCAAAAACACCGTCATTTCGGCTCAGGTCTATGTCGGTCATCAGGTTCGTATCGGTGCGGAAAGTTTTCTTTATCCTCAGGTGTCGGTCCGGGAATCGTGCGTGATTGGCGACCGAGTGATCATTCACAACGGAACTGTGATCGGGAGCGACGGCTTCGGTTATTCAGTTGACGACAAAGGGGTTCGGACAAAAATCCAGCAAATTGGAATTGTGCAGATCGCCGATGATGTGGAAATTGGTGCAAACGTTACCATCGACCGCGCTCGTTTTGGGAAGACCTTCATTGGTCGCGGCACAAAAATTGATAATCTGGTTCAGATTGCTCACAACGTAACCATCGGTCAAAACTGCGTGGTGATCGCACAGGTTGCTTTAGCGGGAAGCTGCACACTGGGAGACCGGGTGATCATCGCCGGTCATTCCGGCGTTGCCGGTCACGTCAAGGTTGGAAACGATGTGGTCATTGCCGGTAAAACCGGTGTTACGAAAGACGTTGCCGATGGGCAGTATGTCATGGGAATGCCTGCGATGCCGGCGGCAAAATATAAGCGGATGTTTGCCGCACCGATGTTGATTCCGAGATTAAAGAAACGAATCGCCGCGTTGGAGCAGAAACTGAATGATCTGAGCGAACAGATATAGCAGTTACAAAATTGTATTTTTACAGGCAAATCAGGCTACATAAATGTGCAAATTTTTTATTTTTGTAATGAAAAGCGCCGAGAGAGTTTCTGATACAAGTAGTTCATAATTAGATTTTTATATTTATATAATCCTGTAGTTCATGTGGCGGCATACTTATTGCTAAAAGGGTGGTCTCCTCTCACTTTTGTGATGGGAAGAGGGTTGAATTTGTTTTAATGAGAATGCGCAATGCGCAAGGAGAGAAAAATGGTAGATCCTAAAGAGTTGTTCGGAGAAAATGTCTTCGGGTTCCAGGCGATGCAGGCGCATCTTTCTGACGCAACCTTCGAATCCCTGAAAGAAACCATCGATACCGGAAAAATGCTGGATGCAAGTATTGCGGATGAAGTGGCTGAAGCGATGAAAGAGTGGGCCATGAGCAAGGGTGCCACCCATTATACGCATTGGTTCCAACCGCTGACCGGTGCAACCGCTGAAAAACATGATTCCTTCATCTTCCCTGACTTTAAAGGCGGCATTGTCACTCAGTTCTCCGGTGACGAGCTCATCCAGGGTGAACCCGATGCCTCCAGTTTCCCGTCCGGTGGCCTGCGCGCCACTTTTGAAGCCCGCGGTTATACCGGGTGGGATCCGACCAGCCACGCTTTCATCAAATACGGCGAAGCGGACGCAGCTACTCTTTGTATTCCGACCGTCTTCTGTGGATACCACGGTGAAGCGCTCGACAAAAAAACTCCGCTTTTGCGTTCCATGAAAGTGCTCTCCGAGCAGACCGTGCGTCTCGGCAAGCTCTTCGGAATCGACTGCGGCGACGCCATGGCCAAAGCCACTCTCGGTTCGGAGCAGGAATACTTTCTTATCGACGAAGAGCTCTACGCTGCCCGTCCGGATCTGATTCAGACCGGCCGCACTCTCTATGGCAAACCGGCCAGCAAGCATCAGCAGCTCGATGACCACTACTTCGGGGCCATCAAACCTCGCGTTGCCGCCTTCATGGCCGACCTCGATCGTGAACTCTGGAAACTCGGGGTTCCGGCCAAAACCCGTCATAACGAAGTGTGTCCTGCGCAGTTCGAACTGGCTCCGGTTTTTGAAACGCTCAATATTTCCGTTGACCACAATATGATCACGATGGAAGTGATGAAAACTCTGGCTGAAAAGCATGGGTTCGCCTGCCTCCTGCATGAGAAACCCTTCGCCGGGGTCAACGGTTCCGGTAAGCACAACAACTGGTCCATTACGGGTCCGGACGGAAAGAACTGGCTGAAGCCAGGGGATACCCCGCACGCCAATGCCAAATTCATGACCCTTATCTGCGCGCTCATGAAAGCCGTTGATACCCACGCTGACCTGCTGCGCGCTTCGGTTGCCACGGCGGGTAACGATCACCGCCTCGGTGCTAACGAAGCCCCGCCGGCTGTTGTTTCCATCTTCCTCGGCGACCAGCTCACGGATATTGTTAACCAGATCGAAGCGGGCGGAGCCAGTAGTTCCAAAGACGGCGGACAAATCGAGTTGGGTGTCGACCTGCTTCCGAAACTGCCGCGCGGCAACACCGATCGCAATCGCACCTCACCGTTTGCCTTCACCGGCAACCGGTTCGAATTTCGTGCGGTTGGTTCCAACCAGAGTGCTGCGGGTGCGAATGTTGTGCTCAACACGATCGTTGCTGAATCCTTTGACTACGTCTGCACCAAGCTCGAAGAGGCTGTTGCGGAAGGGAAGGAATTTAACACCGCTCTGCAGGTCATCCTCGCCGACATTATCACAGAGCACAAACGCATCCTGTTCAATGGTGATGGCTATACCGACGCATGGCTCGAAGAAGCGGCCAAACGTGGCCTGCCGAATCTAATTAGTTGCGAAGCCGCCCTCGAGCCGTTGGCCACTCAGAAGGCCAAGGATCTTTTCGCGAAGTACGGTGTACTGAGCAATGACGAGCTTGAATCTCGCTACAACATCTATACGGAAGCGTACGAGACCTTGATTGGCATCGAAGCGGCTACCGCGGCTGATATCGCAAAAACCATGATTATTCCGGCCGCGGTCACTGCGATTACGGAATACTCAAAGGTTTCAGCCGTTAAGAGCATTGAAAAAGAGATGTCTTCGCTCCTCGAGAAGGTTGTCCGTGAAGTTGTCACGCTTGAAAAAGCGGAAGAAACTCACGAGAAGATTGCAGCCATGAATGAACTTCGTGCATCTGTTGATGCGCTCGAAGCCATCGTTCCGGCGGATCTCTGGCCGATGCCAAGCTACGCTGACATGCTCTTCATTTCTAATTGAAGAACATGGATTCTGAAAGCCCTCTGCGCGAGCAGGGGGCTTTTTTGGGTAAAAACAAACCCAAAATAGAGCCGGAAAGCTGCATTCCATCAAAAAAACAGTCAAAAAACTGATGCAGGCCGAAAAAAGGCAAGTTGCCGGAATGGATATCTTTGACAGCGTTGTAATCTATTGCTAAATTCCTGCAACACCGCAGGTTGCATTTACGCGCTATAGGCGCATGCGGGGATCTTGATCTGGATAGGAGGCAATGTTATGTCAGCTTGGGCGATTGTTTTAGCATGTGGCAAGGAGCAGGAAATCACATCAGGAGTGGACGTCGGCTTCCTCGTATTGGGCGACCGACCGGTTCTGGCGCATTCTCTGCAGACACTTCAGCAGTGCGAACTGATTGAAGGCATTATTCTTGTTGTTAAAAAATCGCGGGTTGATAACACCCTCCAGGTTGTCCGGTCGTATGGGCTCAATAAGGTGAAAAGCCTCGTGGCGGGAACCGGCTCAAGAATCAGCAACTTGAAAAAAGGGTACGAACAGCTTCCGGACGATGCCACCGCCGTTCTGGTTCATGCGGCTTCCCGTCCCTTTGTTGAGCTTGACGTCGTTACCGAAACCATTAAGGCCGGCAAACGCTACGGCGCGGCCATAGCCGCCGTTCGTAGCACCGATGCGGTCAAACTGGCCGAGAAGGGGCAGAAAGTTACCAAGTCCGTCGATCGGAACACTGTCTGGATTACGCAGACCCCGCAGGTCTTCAAACGCGATGTGTTCGAAAAAATGCTCAAGAGCGGTGTGAAGCTGGTGGATGACGAATCCGCGCTACTTGAAAAAATCCGTCAGGAAATCCATTTGGTGGTTTCTTCGGAGACCAACATGAAAATCAGGACCGCACAGGAGCTAGAACGGGCCAGTGCACTGGTGAATCTGAATCAGTAGGCGACCCCGAACTGCTTAAACTCTCCCGTTGGTGCCGAGCGGCGAGCTAGCTCGTTGGTAATGGTTTGATCGAGATGTGAGTTGCGTATGGCCTGCAGCAGAGACATTAGTTGAGCCTCTTCGCCCTCCGCCACCATCGACACACTGCCATCGAACTCATTTTTCACCCAGCCGGTCACAGTGAAGTTCTGCGCCAGATTCACCACCGTGAACCGGAAGCCGACTCCCTGCACCCGACCTTCATATCGAACGGTTATTCTCTGATTCATCTGCGAGGATATAGAAATTGAAACTCTGCTCCTTTGTGCCTCTGTTCCTTTGCCCCTATTAAAGGGCAAAGTAATACGACTGCGGGTGATGGGTGATCAGCGCGAGAGTGGAGACCTCTGGGTCGCACATGAACAGCTCGGTGGTGCGCAGGTCAATGCGTTCCGTGTCGAGCAGATCGCAGACGACTTTATTCATTTCCAGATCGGGGCAGGCGGCATAGCCGAAACCGAAGCGGCTCTGGTCGAGCTTGCGATCCCAGATCTCGCGTAGCGTTAGCTCGCCTTCATCCGATCCCCACTGCAAACGCACCTGCCGATGCATATACTCGTTGAGCGCCTCGGCGGTCATAACGGCGAGGCCGTGGAACAGGAGGTAATCCTGATAGTTGTCGGCATCGCGCAGCTCCTGCTCCTTTTCCATCACCTTGTGGCCGATGGTCACGGCGGTTAGCGCGCAGACATCTTCGTCTGGGCGGAAAAAGTCGGCTAGACAGTGGGACGGTGCTTTCTTCTGGCGCGGGAAAGGCATCGGAGTTTCTTCGCCCGTTTCCGGATTGGTCAAATAGAAGGTGTCGTCCTCCGCGCGGCATTTAAAAAAGCCGTGAATGGTTTTTGGCTCAAAAATTTCCCGGGCCTGCTCTTTGATTTTTCTAAGGTTTGGGAAAACCTCTTCGTCGAGTAGCTTCTGATATTCCTTGTCAGTTAGTTTCCCCTGCTTATAGCCCCAAGAGCCTTTAATCAGTCCGTTCATATCCAGATACTTCCATATTTCATCAAGATCAAGATCGGTGGAGACCCATGTGTTGAGCTCCACATCGGGAACCGGCACATCCTTGGCAATCGGTTCGGTTGCAATTGGTTCCTCTACAGTGTCCGGCACATCGCAGCCGATGCCGTCGCGCGTCGGCGCGACGTACTCGGGAAGCTTTCCGGTATCCTTCAGCACCTGCATCGCGGCCAGACCTGCGAAGGCGTCTTTGCAGTAGAGCACACCGGATGTGTAATGCGGACGGCAGGCTTTGTCGACAAACTCCTCAGACAGCGCCGCGCCGCCGAGCAGCACCGGTGTGGTAAACCCGTTATGTTCGAGAATCTTTATGTTTTCGGCCATCACAGCAGTGGACTTCACCAACAGTCCGCTCATGCCGAGCGCGGTGGCATCGTGCTCCTTCACTGCCGCCATCATTTTTTCGATGGGAACCTTGATGCCGATGTCCACGCAGTCGAACCCGTTGTTCGACAGGATGATGCCGACCAGGTTTTTGCCGATGTCGTGCACGTCGCCCGCGACAGTTGCCAGAATGCACAATGGCGGCCGTTCGCCCGCCGCGCTCTTTTTCATGAACGGTTTGATCATATCGACCGCGTGCTTCATCACTTCGGCGGATTTAAGCACGAAGGGCAGTTGCATAATACCGTCGTTAAAGAGGCGTCCCACCTCTTTCATCGCCGGGAGCAGTATTTCATTTAAAATGTCTTCTGCGGTGTGCTCTTTGAGCAGATCCGGCACCGCCGGATCGAGCCATGGAATTTTTCCGCGGAGTATTGCATCGGTCAGCACCACATCGGCGGGGCGGGCGATCATCACTTCTTCGGGTTCCTCCTCGATGGTCTCGAACAGATTGATGTAGTTTTCGAGCGGGTCGCCGTCGGTCTGGTCGTTGGCCAACAGGGCTTCGGCACCCTTGCGCAGCTCTTCCGGGATCTGGTTGAGCGGAACGATCGACGCCACGTTGATAATGCACGCATCCATTCCTGCTTCGACCGCCTGATGCAGGAAGACTGCATTGATGATTTTGCGCAGTGCGGGTTTGAGTCCGAACGAAATGTTCGACAGCCCGAGCATCGTGCGTACGCCCGGTAGTTCGGCTTTGATGCGCCGGATGGCTTCCAAGGTTTGGAACGCCGCGTCGCGCAGCGTTTTGTCGCCGCTGCAAATGGTGAAGGTGAGCGGGTCGATAAAAATCTCGGTGGCTTTGAGTCCGCGCTCAACGCAGAAGTCCACCAGCCGCTTGGCGACGGCTAACTTTTCTTCGGCATTCATGGCCATGCCTTTTTCATCGATGGTCAGCGCAACCAGGGCCGCGCCGTAGCGCCGTGCCATCGGCACAACCCGTTCGGCGCGCTCGCCGCCGTCTTCAAAGTTGATCGAGTTGATCATCGCGCGTCCACCGTACAGCTTGAGGGCATCCTCAATCACATCGGCCGAGGTTGAGTCGATCATCATCGGCGCCAGACACTCGCGCGCCATGCGCGGAACGAGCACGGCGATATCCTTGCGCTCGTCGCGCCCGGCATAGCCGCAGCTCAAGTCGAGGATGTGCGCGCCGGTTTCTTCCTGCTCGGTGAGAATGTGGAAAGCATTTTCGTAGTCGTTGGCCAGCAGGGTGTCGCGGAATTTTCGCGAGCCGGTGGCGTTGGCGCGTTCGCCGATGTAGAGCGGGGCGGGGTCCTGCGTCAGATCGACGGCCGAGAAGAGGCTAGCCACTTGATTGGTTGTGGGGCAGACATTCTTGTCTGCCCATTTGCTGGAGGGTGAGCAGACAGGAATGTCTGCTCCACATATCTTTTTACGCAACAGACGAATGTGCTCCGGCGTGGTGCCGCAGCATCCGCCGACAATGGAAAGACCGTGGTTGCGGGCCAGGTTGGCGACTTTTTCGGCAAACTCAGTTGGCTGAAGCGGATAGTGGACGGTTCCGTCGACGCGTGCTTCGGGCATGCCGGCGTTGGGCATACAGGCGAGGCGCGCAGGCCACAGTTCGGAGAAGGTATCGAGGTGGTGCTCCATTGCGTCGGGGCCGGTGGCGCAGTTGAGGCCGAGCACGTCGATCGGGTAGGGTGCCAGAATGGTGGCCGCCGCGGCCGGGCTGGTGCCGACCAGCAGGGTGCCGGTGGCTTCTACGGTGACGGAGACGTAGCGCAGGATATCGCTGTCCGTTCCGAGAAGGTCGTCGGCGGCCGCCAGCGCGGCTTTAATCTGCAGCGGGTCCTGACAGGTCTCAATCATCAGTCCGTCGACTCCGCCGTCGAGCAGACCCTGAATCTGAATTTTGTAGCTGTTGCAGAGGTCATCAAAACTGATTTGGCTGAGGGAGGGCAGCTTGGTTCCCGGGCCAATCGATCCGAAGACATAGCGCGGCTGTTCGGGAGTCGAAAATTTGTCGGCACATTCACGGGCGATGGCGGCGCCGGCTTTATTGATTTCGTAGGCGCGATCGGTCAGATCGTATTCGCCGAGCGTGGCGGGCGAGGCGCCGAACGTGTTGGTTTCGACCACATCGGATCCGACTTCTAGGTAGGCGGAGTGCAGGCCGCGAATTATGTCGGGCGCGGAGAGGTTGAGCCACTCGTTGCAGCCTTCGACATCGCCCCATTGCTCGGGGGTGATGGTCTGTCCCTGCAGCCAGGTGCCGCCTGCACCGTCGAGGAGTAAAGGGCCGGCTTTCAATTGATCTTTGATTTTCATGGGCAGGAATCTAACAGCTTCGACCAAGTTTGGCAACTGATACATCCTAAAATCCGGATAAACGGATGTTGTGAGCTTCAATCACTTCAGCGGCAGGGTGATGGTGAAGGTGGTTCCAAGGGTTGGAACGCTGGCAACTGCGATGGTTCCGCCGTGCGCCTCGACAAGGCTCTGGACGATCGAGAGCCCGAGCCCGGCACCGCCCTGTTCGCGGGAGCGGGATTTATCGACGCGATAGAATCGCTCGAAAATATGTGGCAGGTGTTCTTCAGGAATGCCAATCCCGTTATCAACAATCTCAATAATTCTGCCTTCTTTCAAACGAATGGTGATTTCACACCCTTGCGGATTGTGCTGCATGGCGTTAGAGATCAAGTTCATCATCACTTGGTGAATGCGGTCGCTGTCGACGTCTACTTCCAGCGGTTTTCTCCCTTCGACTTCGCTCCCTTCGACATTGCTCAGGACAGGCAGGACAGGCAGACATTGGAAATCTATCGAATGTTTTTTCGAAAGCAAGGAAGCCGAATCGACTGCATCGGTGAGGATGGTGTTTAAATCATACCGCTCTTTGAAGAGCTCAAACCCGGTTGTGCTGAGGCGGGTTAGCTCTAGTAGACTGTTGGCCATGCTTTTCATGCGCCGTCCGGCGCGCAGGCAGGCGTTGAGCACTTCTTTATATTCTTCAGGCGAGCGGTTGCGTTTGAGCGCCGCTTCGGTTTGCGCGATGACCACGGCAATCGGTGTGCGCAGTTCATGCGATGCATCAGCCGAAAAACGCTTCTGGTTTTCAATCGACTCATGGAGGTGATCGAAGGTGTTGTTCAGCGTATCTGCAAGACCGGACAGCTCCTCGGGCGCATCGGACAGTTCAATTCGTTGTTGATGATCTCCCTCCGCGATGGTTTTGGCCGTATCGCTGATTTTTTGAATCGGTCGAAGCGCCCGGCCGATGATCAGCAGTCCGCCCATAAAGCCGATGGCTAGTACGGCTCCGCCGATCCCGATCAGATAAAGCCGGGTTGCAGAGAGCTTGGCATAGACCTCGGTTAACGGGCGGCCGAGCACGATCACATTCTTTTGGTGCGACTGAATCAGCTCCCGGTTTCCATCACGAATTACCTTTTGGGTTTGCTCCGCAGCCTTCGGCATATCATTGGCCAGAGATTCTGGAACCTGGCCATACCGCTCGATCCCGCGCGCATCCTGTACCGCCAGATAAAGGTCATGTTGTTCCAACTCAGCAAGAAACTCCGTGGTTTTTTCGTCCACGGGGCGCTCAAGCTGAGGAAGCCGTTGTCGTGGAGGCGGACGGTCATTCGGAAAGCGCATGTCGTCACGGGGCGGCGGCATACCCAGCTGCGGGTCTCCCTGCGGAGGAGCAATTCCCGGCATCACAACCATCAACGCCTCCTGAAGCTCGGCGTCAACTGCCGCAATCAGATCTCGCTTTTTCAGCTGGTAATGGAGTGTCAGCAATGTAAGCAGCACCCCAGCCAGTAGAATCATCTGCCAGACTAGCAACCGCCATCGAATGGATTTAAATAATTTCATAAACAACCGTTTTAACCGCGAATAGACACGAATTTACGCGAATAGACTTTTGAAACCGCGAAAGAACGCAAAAGTAGAATGGATGAATAGCAAAAAACAAACGAAGCCATAGGCGATGAGCCTATCGGCACGCATCGATTTGAAGATGAAAAATTTCCCGCAAACCAGTTTGTGGAGATTTTTTTAATCCAATCGACCTCATTTGTTTTCCTGTCATTCATAAATCCTGTTTATCCTGTAATCCTGTCTAAAAATTTCTTTTTCGTGTCCATTCGTGTGATTCGTTTTCTTCCTGCGGTCTTCGGATGTTTCGAGTTTCCAATTTCAGATTTTCCGCCTTTGGCGGATCTGCCATAGGCATGACAAGTTTCTAGTTTTAACTTTCTCCCAGAATATATCCCTGTCCTCTGCGGGTCTGGATGAAGCCACCGCCGAGCTTGCGGCGCGCATTGCAGACATGCACATCGAGTACGTTTGAGAGCGAATCGTCGGTTTCGTCAAAAAGATGTTCATAAAGATCGGTGCGGGTGACGACCTGATCGCGGTGCATCATCAAATACTCAACTAGCGAATATTCAAGCGCGGTCAGTTTGACCGGCTTCCTGTCGACGGTTGCACTCTTTTTCGCCGTATCAATTTCCAAAGTGCCTGTCGCGCCGGAGCCTTGCGAAGGCGGATGGAAACTCAGCAGCGTCGTCGCCTTGCCGGCCGAGCGGCGGATCAGCGCCCGCAGGCGGGCGGCCAGCTCCGCCATCTCAAACGGTTTCACCAAAAAGTCGTCCGAGCCGAGATCGAGCCCTTTCACACGGTCGTCGAGCTCGCCGCGTGCGGTGAGGATCAGGACGGGGGTTGTCTTTTCTTCGCGCAGTCGCTTGAGCACCTCCCAGCCATCCATCTTCGGCATCATAATATCGAGCACGATGGCGTTGTAGTCCCAGTTCAGCGCTTTATAGAGACCTTCTTCGCCGTCTGTGGCGGAATCGATGGCATAGCCCTCATCGGACAGCCCCATCGTCAGCGCCTGCCTCAGATCTGCCTCGTCCTCTACAATTAAAAGCCGCATATGCTCTCCTTAACCTGACTGTACGGTATCGTTTATACCCCAGCCAACCTTAAGATTGGATTAAGGCGCCGCGCAATGCACGGCGGTTATTAGTGATCAGTGATCAGTTAATGGGGAAGCACTCCATTCCTTAATCTGTCAACGATTCTGAGCTGGGTCAATTTTTGACGGGATCAACAATATGGACTGGATAAACAATCTTGTGAATCAAGCGGAGGAATTTGATCAACCGGCTACAGATTTCTTTTTATGAAAATCCTGTTTATCCAGTTCATCCTGTCAGAAACAGCCACGGATCGGTGCTGTTGAAAAAATGTGCCGCCATGCTATGGCCCTTCATCTTTACTTAAGCTTCGGTGCGCTAATCTGCTCGCGAAATCAGAACGGCATAATCACACGCGGCACAGCCGCAGAAAGGTAGGTACATCATGAAGGCACAGGTAGCAATCCTAACCCTGCTCATCGCAGGAGCCGCAATGGCACAGAGCGAAGACGGCAACCGGCAGCAACCGCGCAAAGGCGGCGCCGACTTCATCAAGCAGTTCGACAAGGACGGCGACGGCAAAGTTTCGCAGGCCGAATTCAACGGGCCGGCCGGACCGTTTGCTCATATGGATAAAAACGGCGACGGCTTCATTAGTGAAGACGAAGCACCTAAAGGCCCGCCGCCCAGACGTGGCAACGATCAACAAGGTTCGCAAAAAGGCGACGGTTTTGTAAAACGTCTTGATAAAGATGCTGACGGTAAAGTTTCTCTGGAAGAGTTCGACGGCCCGGCCGATCACTTTTCGCATATGGATAAAAACGGCGACGGCTTCATCAGCGAAGACGAAGCACCCACCGGCCCGCCGCCCGGAAAAGGAAAGGGAGGACGGCCATAGTTTATAGGTCTGGTTCACGATGGGGCGCTTCGAAAGAAGCGCCCTGTTTATATTTTTGAAACCTCACCACAGAGGTCGCCGAGACACAGGGAGAATATTTCTGACTAGCCGTCGCCAACAGGCTATGGCCTGGCACGCAGGATTTACAGGATCACCGCCTTTCGGCAAGTTCGGGACAGGCGGATGGGAAGGGGTAGGTTTTACTTGTCCGCCGTAGCCTTGGCGAAGGAGGAACCACTAATTAACACGAATCATCTTCCTGTAGACGCGGTGTTCTCACCGCGTTTCCCAATGGTTGGAAAATCCGGGTGGGAAAGTTCCAACCCTTGGAAGAAAATGTTCCAAGCATTGGAAAATATCCGCGTTCATCTGTGGTTAATTCTTCCCCTTTGAATCTCTGTACCCGCTGTGATAATTAATTTTCGCCTTCATGCTGGCTTAAGGTTCGGGGTGCTAGCCTTCATGCATCATTAAGAAATAGGAGACGTACTATGATGAAGCAGACTTCAGTTGCGCCCTGGGGCACATCAAAAATCAAGGCACAGGCCGCAGTTTTTGTGCTGTTTTCTATGCTGCTGGCTATGAGCAGTAGCGCTCAAGTGGTGATCAGCGAGTTCATGGCTGCCAATGATGAAACACTGATCGATGGGGACGGAGAGTATTCGGACTGGATTGAGCTGTATAACACGAGTTCGAATTCTGTCGATCTGACGGGCTGGTATCTCAGTGACGATACAAACAATCTCACGCAGTGGGTGTTTCCTTCCAAAAGTATCGCGGCGGATGAGTTTTTGGTGGTCTTCGCTTCGGGGCAGGAAACGGTTGATTATACAGACAGTCTCGGCTATCTCCACACCACCTTCAAGCTTAGTGCGAGTGGTGAGAGCGTTTTGCTCACGCAATCGGACGGAACGACCATTGAACATTCCTTTGTCGATTATCCGGAGCAGGACGACGATATTTCATATGGGTTGGCGCAGGACTCTAGCTATTCCTATCTGATCGCGGAAGGTGAAGATGCCACGGCGATTGCTGGAACAGCGGAACCATCGGCTAGTTGGAATACGGCCAGCTTTGATGATTCTAGCTGGACTTCTGGCAGTACTGGGGTCGGATACGATAAAGGGTCGACTTACGCGTCGATGATCAACCTAGACCTGGAAAGCTCTATGTTCATCGACGGGATGCCACCCACCACTTATGATTCGGCCTATATTCGGGTCGAATTTGATGTGGCTGACGCAACCGGCATTTCACAGCTGGTCTTGCGGATGAAGTATGATGACGGTTTTGTTGCCTATATCAACGGCAACGAGGTGGCTTCGGCCAACGCGCCGGCGTCTCCAACCTATTCCTCCTCGGCCCCGGCCGAGCACACGGGCACGGCCTATGAGGATTTTACCCTGTTGAATGCGGGAAACTATCTTCAAACCGGAGCCAATGTGTTGGCCACTCATGGATTGAATAATGAATTTGATCCGCAGAACGGCTCTACGGGAGACCCGGACTTTTTCATCATGCCGGTGTTGTCCGGAATTACCGTCGGGAGTATTCAGACAAACTCCGCGATGTATTTCAGCACACCCACTCCCGAGGCTGACAATGTGTTTGGCGTGCTGGGTTATGTGAGCGATACCTCGTTCACGGTTGATCGCGGTTTTTTTACCAATTCCTTCGATGTGGCAATCAGCTGCAACACCGCGGGCGCAGAAATTTACTACACCACCGATGGCACCACTCCGGCCACTGACAATGGAACGCTTTATGCAAGTCCGATCACCATCAGTAAAACGACGGTATTGCGGGCCGCTGCCTTTATAACCGGCTATCAACCGAGCGACACCGATACGCAGACCTATATTTTTCTCGCCGACATCATCGCGCAGGGAACAACTGTCTCATCGTTAGACCCCGAATTTCCTGCCAGTGCCGTTAATGGTCAGGATTTCGACTATGGAATGGATACCGATGTCACGCAAAGTTCAACCTACTCCAGCCAGATAGAAGGTGCATTGCTGGCGATTCCGACCATCTCCATGGTCACCGATCCGGACAACCTATTCGATGCTTCGAGCGGTATTTATGTGAATGCCAGTCAGGAAGGTGAGGCCTGGGAACGCGAAACCTCGGTGGAGCTGATCAACCCCGATGGAGCCAAGGGATTCCAGATCAACGGCGGCCTCCGCATTCGCGGGGAATCGAGCACAACAGCTTCGAATCCCAAGCACTCCTTCCGTTTTATTTTCGATTCGGAATACGGAACCTCCCGCCTGAACTACAAGCTGTTCGGCGATGAAGGAGCTGATAGCTATAAGCGTATGGATTTGCGGACCGGGCAAAACTTTTCATGGGCGAACCAGACCCCGCAATATGCGACCTGGCTCTACGATATCTTCACACGCGACTCCCATCGCGATATGAACCAGCCTCATACCCGCGGCGAATTTTATCATCTCTACATCAATGGCATGTACTGGGGGCTTTATCAGACCGAAGAACGTTGCGAATCCCGCTATGCGGCATCCTATTACGGGGGAGACAAGGATGATTTCGATGCGGTCAAAGCCGATGGCGATACGGGAGACATGTATGCCGTAGACGGAACCCGTGACGCGTATGAAGATCTGTGGACGGGGATGACTGCTGGAGTCAGTGGCAATGCCGCCTACTTTGCCCTGCAGGGGATGAATGCCGATGGAACCGAAAACAGTAGCTACACCAAACTGCTGGATGTCGACAACGTCATTGACTACATGATGCTGATCTATTTCACGGCCAACCGCGACTCGCCGATCGGCCCGCCCAATCAGAACACCATGCCGCGCAATCTGACGACGGTTTACAACCGGGCTGATCCCGACGGATTCAAATTCGTGGCGCACGACAACGAACACTCTCTGGAAATCAGTGAGGGAGTGAGCCACAACCGCTTCAGCCAGACACTAAGCACTGCGTTTGACGGAATCGACCGAATGACGCCGTGGTGGATGCATCTGAAACTCATGGGTAACGAAGAGTATGCGTTGCGTTTTGCCGATCATGTTCATGAGCATTTCTTCAATAACGGCGCTCTCACCGCTACGGAAACCGCCAGCCGGTTGGAAGTTCGCAAGAATGAAATCTATGCGGCGGTGGTGGCCGAGTCGGCCCGCTGGGGCGATAGCACGGGTACGCTCTACACCCGAGATGACAACTGGGAGACGTGGGCCAACTGGTTGCTTAATACGTATATGTCGCAGCGCACTGCCATTGTGCTTGGGCAGATTGAAACCAAGGGCTGGTACCCTTTGGTGGACGCGCCCGAGTTCAATCAACATGGCGGCAGCATCGATTCCGATTTCTCGCTTTCGATCTCCGGCAGCGGCACCATTTACTACACGACCGATGGAACCGATCCGCGTGAAGTGGGTGGCAGTGCTGTCGGCTCGACTTATGGTTCCGCCATTACGTTGACTAAATCCTTGCAGGTTAAAGCGCGTGTGTTGAGCGGGGGCACATGGAGCGCGCTGACCAAAGCCACCTTTGTGCTGAACGAAGAGTCCCCGTTGCGGGTGACGGAAATTATGTACAACCCGATCGGGGGAACCAACTACAGCTCGTCGGACTTCGAGTTCATCGAAATCCTTAACACGAGCGATGAAACCATCGGGCTGGCCGGAACCGAATTCTCGGAAGGCATTCAATTCGATTTCACCGAGGGAGACGAAAGCACCCTCGACCCCGGCGAATATGCGATCTTGGTCAGCAACGTTGAAGCGTTCACCAATCGCTACTCCAACTGGGCGTCCATCAAGATCGCCGGCGAGTATCACGGTAAGTTTTTCATCGCCACCGGTGCGCTCGATAATGGAGGCGAGGACCTCGCGTTGGTCGACGGACTCGGCAACACTATTTTGGATTTCGAGTACGACGACTGGTACGACGTCACCGATGGCGAAGGCTATTCGTTGACGTTGATCGATGCGACGGCTGCGACCAACACGTGGAGCGATAGCACCTCTTGGCGGGCGAGTAAATATACTGGCGGCACACCGGGTGAAGGGCCGGAAGAATTTCTTTCGCCCGATGATTTGGTCATCAACGAAGCCCTGACGCATCAGGACGATGACACGCCCGGCGACTGGATCGAGTTATACAACACCTCCACCAACACGCTCGACATTAACGGATGGTATCTTAGCGATGATGAAGACAACCTTGATCTCGTGGAACTGAGCGGGCTCTCCTCCATTGCACCCGGCGGTTACCGGGTGCTGACCGAGGCCTCCCATTTTGGAACCACCGTGGCCGGAACCAACGGCTTCGCGCTGAGCGAGCTGGGCGAGGGGATCTATCTCTCCTCCGGAGAAAGCGGCGAACTCACTGGCTACCGGGTCGAGGAGGAGTTCGGTGCTGCCGAGCGCGATGTCACCTTCGGGCGGCATGTGAAGAGCGACGGTACAACCGACTTCACCGCCCAGAGCGAACAAACATCAGGCGCCACCAATGCAACTCCGTTGATTGGCGATGTGGTCTTTACCGAGATTATGTATCATCCCGCCGATAGCAACGGATACGAGTTCGTCGAAATCTGCAACACGGGGTCGGCAGGCGTGCCGCTCTACCACTCCACTTATGCGACCAATACCTGGAAACTCGAAGGCGCGGTTGAATTCACCTTCCCGGAAGGGCTTGTACTTTCCGCCGGTGAATGCCTGTTGATTACCGAGACAACCGAAGCAGCGTTCCGTAGCTATTATTCCGTGGATGCAGGCGTCACAGTACTCGGCCCCTACGACGGCGCACTGAACAACGACGGGGAAGACCTCATGCTGACACGTCCCGGTGATCCAGAAGCGCTAACGGGAGAAATCCCCTACATCCTTGTCGAATTCGTCGACTACAACGACGTTGCCCCGTGGCCGCTTGCGGCCGATGGACTCGGCTCTTCCCTTGAGCGAGTCGACGCCACGCTCTACCCGAACGACAGCGAAAACTGGATAGCGAATGCGAGCCCGACTCCGGGAACAGCGGATATTGACGTTGTAGACACCGATTCCGATTCAGACGGCATGCTTGACAGCTGGGAAATCACCTACTTTGAATCCATCGATGCTGAAAATGGCGAAGCCGATGACGACTGGGACAAGGACGGATCGTCGAACTATGATGAATACATCGCTGGCACCGACCCCACCGATGCGGACTCTGTCTTTGCGTTTCAAACGGTGGGCGCCGGTACGGATTACGTACTCACTTGGTCCAGTGCAACAGGAAAAATTTATTCGCTGTGGGTTTGCACCAATTTGGTTTCCGGAGAGTTTGCACTCACCAATTTGGCCATCTTGGCGACCCCGCCGGCGAACACGATCACAACAGGTGTGGATGGTACGGAATGCGTTTTTTACCGGCTAACCGTCGAGAACGAGTAACTCGATGATCGCATCATTAAAAAAAGGCATAACCGCAGATGCGGACTTCTCTACGGAGCTGGATTGCTTTGAGGCGAAGTACATCATTTCGCATCAGCTGGTGGAGCCGAAGGCTCGGTTCAACACACGAAAGGCAGTTTTTACCCTGAGCGTAGCGACGGATAATTTCCGAAGGAAATAACGTAGTGGTTCAAGTCATGGGAAGGTGCGGTTCAGGGGTTTGCCACAAAAGACGCCACAAAAAGAAATCTGGAGGGTCGCGGGCCTCCGCGACCGGGGATGAACCGCGGAAACTATGCGGGTTCGATTTTTTGATCGCAAAGAACGAAGACGCAAGGGTAGGGATGGCTCTCCGAGCCGTCCGGAGCGGGTTTTTTTTGACAGGATTACAGGATCAACGCGGATGGGAAGGGTCAATTTTCACCACAGAACACACAGAACACACGGAAGAGGATTGTAGGGCGGGGGCCATGACCTCGCCGTGCGGGGCAGTTTTTTTGACTGCAAAAGAACGTAAGGAACGCAAAAGCATTCTGGAGGGTCGCGGGCCTCCGCGACCGGGGATGAACGCCCTTCGGCAAGCTCAGGACAAGCGGATGGGAAGGGGTAGGTTTTACTTGTCCGCCGTAGCCTTGGCGAAGGAGGAACCACTAATTAACACGAATCATCTTCCTGTAGACGCGGTGTTCTCACCGCGTTTTCCAACCAGTGGAACCCAAATCCTTTTCATTCTGCGAATATGGATAAAATCTCTTAAGCCTTCCTCTTTCAGATTCTCTTAAATTCGTGTACCATGACCGGTATATTTCGGGGTTGAACTGAGAGGCATCAGCCGTGGGCAAAAAAATGGATCAAGGAAAAGGAATGGATTCTAAAATTCATTGGTCGACCCCTTTCTCCTTTCCCTTTCGCCCTTTCGAGTTGCAGCCAAAGTTTAGAATTACGGAATAAAAAAAGTAAAAAATATAAGCAAGGAGATGGCGATGAGAGGAATCATACTAATCTGCGGAATCATGTTATCCGGAGCGGTTTTTTCCGCACCGCTTAATGACCAGTTCACGAATGCGGTAGTCATCATCGGAAGCTCAGGGTCGTCGGCCGCAGTCGACACAGCCGCGGCCACGGCTGAAGCAGGAGAGCCAGCGCATGCTGGAAGCGCTGCATCCCATTCGGTCTGGTGGAAATATACGGCTCCGACGAATGGCGTATTGATCCTCGACACATTGGGTTCGAATGAAAATCTTGATACCGTCCTCGGAGTCTATACCGGCAGTGCGGTCAGCGACCTGACCGAAGTCGTATCCAACGACGACGATCGTGGCGATGACTTTTCTCGCAGCAAAGCCCGGCTAACGATACTCCCGGGCGAAACCGTTTGGATTGCGGTTGATGGGTATGGCGGCGATACCGGCAACGCCGTGTTGAGCTGGGATTTCCTGTCAATCGGGGCCGGACTTGGAAGCGACGCTTTTGCAGATGCTACGACCCTCAACGGTAGCGACAGATCATCCGCCGTGACCGACACAGGTGCCGCAACCGCTGAGACGGGTGAACCGGTCCATGCCTACAGCGACGCATCCCATTCGGTTTGGTGGAAATACGTGGCTCCGGCCGACGGGCTGCTGACAATTGACACCTTAGCTTCAGATGAAGATTTTAATACCGTCCTCGGAGTTTATATCGGCAGTGCGGTCAACAGTCTGACCGAAGTCGCAT
>Ga0307990_1000340_pt1 | contig 44212 bp, 22 predicted proteins | sample EllFjometagen129_FD_203168 | JGI IMG/M metagenome (GOLD analysis project Ga0307990, IMG submission 203168) | Marine microbial communities from Ellis Fjord, Antarctic Ocean - #129 | ecosystem: Environmental > Aquatic > Marine > Unclassified | place: Southern Ocean | collected 2014-10-08
CCAAATATCCATAAATACTGGTCGGCAAGAGTTGAATAATTCTCAAAATAAATATATGGTTTAATAATACTTGCTACTTCAGGGTCTGCTATAAATTGTGCATGTGGTGTAGGATGTACTGTTATCATATTCGGTATTGTTAATTTACTTTCACATCCATCGTAAGAAGTTACGGTTAAAGTTACATCATAAACACCGGGATCATCATAAATATGTACAGGGTCATCGTCAAATGATAAATTATCAAAATCATTATCTCCAAAATTCCATAAATAATACTCGTAAAGGTTTGGATTGTTTTCATGGAAATCTACAGTCAATGGAGTACATCCTGTTGAAGGATATGCCTGAAATTCAGGAATATTAACAGGATATATATAAATTGTAATACTATCAACTGCAACTGAGCCACATTGATCTGTAACATAAACTATGTATTCCGTTTCTTCTGTTTGGTTTACAATAAAAGGAGTGGAAATTACAGAGCCATCATCTAATGTCAAATAATAAGGCGGAACTCCACTCAAATAATTAGCATGTATATAAACAGGGTCACCCGGACATACAGTATCTTGATTTGTAAATAATTCTAATGTTACTGCAGGGGAAACTAATACATTAATTACTTCTACAGATGTAAAACATCCATTATCATCAAAAACAAATAAAGTATAATCAGTAGTGACGGTAGGGGAAATAACAATTGAAGGAGTTGTTGTAGTATCTCCATTCCATACATAATATAGATTACCCGTACCACCGCTTGCATTTGCAGTTAATGTTACACTTTGCCCATTACAAACACTTTTATCTAATGGTGGGTTTAACACAATAGGAGTAGGCTCAGAAATTATTATATAATCAATTAATGTACATCCATTATCATCAGTAATAATAACATTATAATTACCAGCAGCCACATCAGATATATCTTCGTTTACACTTTGGTCTGACCACAAAAATGCATATGGCAATACACCACCGGAAACAGTTAAAACAGCAGCACCATTTAGTTCTCCAAAGCATAAAATGTCTGTACCAATTATATTGCTAGACAATTGTTCCTGAACAATTACCTGAGAAGTGTTTACTGTTGAAACACATCCATTTTCTATAACTTGCAAACTCAAATCATAAATGTTTGTAGTTGTATAATTCACATATTGAGGTCCAATAACAGTTCCTCCGGGAGTTGCACTTCCTCCACCATAAGTCCAATTAAAAGTTGCAGAACTATTTGCAGTTCCTGTATATGTAAGGATTGCATCATCACCAAAACAAAGAGGTTGAGTTATTGTAAAGTCTGATGTTGGAGTAGGATAAATATCAACTTGCTGAGTAGTAATAAGTGATGTGCAACCATTTTCAGTAACCTGAAGCGTTATATCTGCTGTTCCTGAAGAATTCCAGTTTACAGCATGAGGACCTTGTCCTGTACCTGGTGTTGCTGTACCACCATCAAAATTCCAAGTATAAATTGCAGTTGGTGAACCAGTGCCAGTATATGTAATACTTGCATCATCACCTATACATACTGCTGCCGGATTTACCATGAAATCTGAAGTAGGTGTATAATTAAAAGTAATTGTTACATCATCAGAGTCTACACATCCATTATTATTTTCTGTCCACGTAAATATATATGTACCCCATGTACCAACCGTTACTGTTGCATTAGTGGTATTTGCACTTGGCACAAAACTGGCAGTACCGGGTCCTGTATAAGTCCATGTTCCTGTTCCAGCGCTTGCCACAGCAGTAAATGTATAATTATCGCTACAATATGAACCTCCCGAACCAGCATTTGCAATAGGTTGCTCATAAAAAATAACCTGTACATCATCACTATCTATACATCCATTATTATCCTCTGTCCATGTAAATGTATATGTTCCTTCTACTGTAACAGTAACTGTTGCAGTTGGCGAATTGGCATTTGGATTAAACGATGCATTTCCCAGACCTGTATATGTCCATGTACCTATTCCAACACTTGGAATAGCATTTAAATCAAAATCAAAATCGCATTCACTTCCTCCAGTGCCTGCATTAGCTATAGGAGTTTGATAAAAAATTACTTGTACATTATCCGTAGTATAACATCCTGCTGTACCTTCAGTCCAAGTAAAAATATATGTACCATCAGTATCAACATTAACTGTAGCTGTAGGTGTAGTTGTATTAGGAGAAAATGTTGCATTTCCCGGACCTGTATATGTCCAAGAACCACCAATAGAAGTTGATCCATTAAGAATAAAATCCCAATCACATTCACTTCCTCCTGTGCCTGCATTGGCTGCACCCGGGTCACTAACCACTACCGGCATTGTTGAAGTAGAAGAACATCCATAAGCGTCTGTTACTGTTAGTGAAACAGTATATGTATTAGCGGTTGTCCAATAAACCTGATATGGTCCCTGACCTGAACCCGATACAATAGTTCCTCCATTAAAATTCCATCCATAAGTATCACCTGCACCACCATTACCCGTATATATAATATCAGAGTTATTATTTATACATACATCAACAGTTGTAAAAGTAGAAGTAGGTGATGCATGAACAGTTGTATTCTGAGTTGTTGTAAATGAACATAAAACAGTTGTCCCTGCAGCATTATATTGATCCCATGTATATGTAATTGTATGTGTTCCAACTCCTGCTACTGCAGGATCAAAGGCATTACCTGAAACACCTGGCCCTGAGAATGTACCTCCAACAGGAGTTCCTGTTAAAGGATATACAGGGTCAGCAGTACAAAAATCTGCCTGTATTGAAAAAGATAAAGTTGGTGGTTGATAAACAATAACATCAAAAGTTTCTACATCAGAACCTATTCCATCATCTATTGTGGCTGTTATTGTTGTGCTGTTTGTAGGACAATAAGGTGGTGGATCACCAATAGTTGAAAATATTGTATTTGTATAACTGTCGTGCCACTCTATTGTCACATTTGGTGTAGGACAATCAATTACAACGTTATCTACTCCCCAATGATCACAAGTTGCACTTGTTACTTGTTCCTGATGCCATTGAAATTGTGTGTTCATTCCTGTTGCTGCTGCAGGAACATTAAAACAATAGTTATTCCATACAATAAAATCAGAACTACAATTTTGACTTACAGAAGTTCCCTGACCTACCCATATGTTTGATGGATATAAACAACCATCGGGGCTAAAATAAATTATATCAGTCCATGTAGTACCACCATTAGTTGACCATTGAAGAGAAACACCTTCGTCAACTTCGTCAGGTCCTTCACATGGAGATCCTCCTGCTCCTCCAGTACCTTGTACTGAAAATCTTAAGTCAAAACATATTTGACATTGAGCTGTAACAGAATAAGCTACCGTTGTTAAATTTCTGGGAAAACTGGCAGAACTACCAATCCACAAATGTGGAGTTCCATCGTTTCCATCACCGGCAGTTTCACATGGATTTGTAAACGAAGGATTTGCATTTGACACCCAGCCTGTTCCAATAGTTTGACTATTAAAATCATTGTTCATCAACACAACAGACTGGTCCCCATCTGAATACGGTTCAACGCAATCGCCAAGGCAAATTTCTAATGGGTCAACTGTTACAATATTCCAATATGCTTGTCCAAATAAACTTACATTAAATAATAATAGAACAATAAAAAAAACTACTTTGTAGAAAATTCCTTCTTTATTTTTCATAATGGTTTGTTTTTGGTTTAGCAATAAATTAAACTTTCTTTAGTTTTTCATAGACTGTGTTTTTCTTTACTTTTCCATAGTATGTGCTTTTAATCCGGTCATTTTAAAATCGGTTAACTTTTTGGTATTATATCTTAATAATTTAGAACAGATATTCAAATTTCTATTAGATTCTTTAGAACAGTTACCTTCAATACTTTCTCCTGCTTTAACAAGCACCTTACTAATATATTCTTCACTTTCTGATTCACAATTAAAACATTCATAATTATACCATATTTCTCTTTTCCACTGAACTTTTAAGTCTTTCTTTGTTGTATTAATAATTTTTATTAATACATACTCAGCATGTTTGTCATATTTAATGTCGTGACATTCAGTTTTTTGAAAATAAATTTCAACACCAGATATTTCCTGATATAATGTCCATTCATCTAATGGATATTTTTCAATTGCGTTTACATTTTGTGAAAATGATATTTCTGATGTTAGTATTAAAATAAGCAGACTGAAAAAAAATATTGATAACTTATTTAATCTTCTCATAATTCATCGGTTAATTTATAAAAGGTTTATTTTTAAAATTAATCATTTTATCATAGACGAGTAATTTTAAAATTGGTTGCCTTATTTATTGAAAAAAATAGCATTAATCCATAAAATTAATCATTTCATAAACAAAAACAAGCATTTTGTCAAAAAATATTAAAAAAAATAAACCTTTTTGAAACATATTACGTTTTAAAGCCTTTATCGGAATAATTAAAAACAAATCCAATAAGCTGTGTTTCAGTAAAAAACGATAAGTAATTTGAAATAAATCTGTAGAATATAAAATTATTATTGTATTAAAATTTCTATTTAAAATCAAAATATTTGTTAATAAGCTTATTTGCAGCAACAAATGAACTAATTTTATTTTCAAGAACTAATTTCTCTAATAGTGTAATTTCTTTATTAACAGAGAAATTGTTATAAAAATTCGTTTTCAATTTTTCATTTATTGTTTCATACATCCAATAAATTGATTGCTTATTCCTGTTTTTATCAAAAAATAAATTACTCTCGGAATGTTTAATATAATTTTGAATTTTCTCACAAACCTCATTAATACCACTATTATTTATTGAAGAACAAGTTAAAACTTTGGGCAAGCAACCTGAATCATGTAATGGAAAATAATGCAATGCTCTTTCAAATTCATTTTTTGCTTTATTGGCATTTTCAACATTATCACCATCTGCTTTATTAATAACAACCATATTAGCCATTTCCATAATTCCTCGCTTTATTCCCTGCAATTCGTCTCCGGCACCCGCTAACATTAATAATAGAAAAAAATCAACCATAGAATGTACAACTGTTTCAGACTGCCCTACCCCTACTGTTTCAATAATAATTGTATCAAAACCGGCTGCTTCACATAAAATAATAGTTTCTCTTGTTTTACGTGCTACACCACCTAATGTGCCTGATGAAGGTGAAGGTCTCACATAAACATCATCTTTAAGTGATAATTCTTCCATTCTTGTTTTATCGCCAAGAATACTACCTTTTGAACGTTCACTACTAGGGTCAACTGCTAATACTGCTATAGTTTTTCCATGCTGTAATAACTTTTTTCCAAATGATTCAATAAAAGTACTTTTTCCTACACCTGGAACACCAGTTACACCAATACGAATAGAATTACCTGATAATGGCAAACAATTTTCAATAATATTCTGAGCAATTTTAAAATGTTCTTTTTTATTACTTTCAATCAGAGTAATTGCTTTACTTAAAATAGTTCTGTCTTTATTTTTTATTCCATCAACATAATCACTAACTGTGAAATGTTTCTTTTTTATCTTTTTAAATTTATTAACAACATCATTGCTGACAGAGGGAGGTTGTTCAATACCATCATTTACACTTAATGCACTTTTAAATTTAATATGTTTATTCTTTTTTGAAGACACTTTTAAATTTTGAATTTACAAATTTTTTATCAAGATCTTCTGCTATTTCAGAAGGATTTGTAATTGGCATATTATTAATATGTTTTTCATATTCAAGAAAATCACTTTTTCTTTCATTGCTTAAATGAGGCATAAAACCCCTAAAAGTTGTTTCAACATATTCTCCATTTTCATTAATAATATTTATACAAGGATAAAAAGAATTCTTTTTACCAATAAATTTCTCCATAATCTCCAATGCTTTGTCAAACTCTTCTCTTGATGCTCTTCCCAATGCTTCATAGTTCTCAATTTTTCTGGCATCCCAAGTAGTAACATTCGCAGAACCATCATAAATATTATCTTCAATATCAGCACCTACATTTATTGTATCGTGTCCACTTGGCATTAGCAGAACTTTACCTCCGCCTCCTTCAATGTTAGCAGCAAATGATGGTTTATATGTGCCGGAAAGCCATCCTTGAAAATGTTTAATATATATTTTTCCTATTTGTATCGGGGTTATAAAATGTACTAAACCTCGTTCTTTATGGCATTGCAATAAATAATATGGCTCAACACCGGACCAAGCCATTCGTCTGAATGTTTCACATAAAGTTTTAAAATATGCATTTACATGTTTTAGCAATACTGTTTGATTTAGAACAGAGTAACCGTGAGAACGAATTCTTTTTATAGCTTTTGCAAAATCTTCTGTAATCTCATGATGGTGATTGACATGAATCATAAAATACACATATTTATCTATACCATCATTATATTTATTTACAGATTGAGCTATTGTATCAAGTAATTCTTCAGTAACACCCATTGGCATTACCACTGGTACTCTTGTTGCTATTCTGATGCTTCTTATATGTGGAATTCTGCCAAGTTCTTCAAGAACGTATGCAAGTCGTTTTTTTCCTATACGCAATGCATCACCTCCTGTAACAAGAACTTCATCAATATTTCTATTTGATGAAATATAGAAAAGACCTTTATTTATTTTTTCAAGTTTTATTTGTGTTTTTGCGTCTAATGATTTTGTTCTTTGACAATGTGTGCAAAAAGATGCACATGAAGTGTTTTCAGCAACAAATAATGCTACTCTGTTAGGGTATCGCTGATATGCTGCGCCATAACTTCTGTTTTCTTCATCCATAGCATCCTCAACTCCTGTATTGGGAAATAATAGATGTGCTGGAGTAGGAACACTTTGTAAAAATATAGGATCAAGTCTTATTTCTTCTTTTTCGCCGGGATACATTTTTGGATTAAACACATCATATTGCATTATTGATGCATAGTATGGAGTTATTCGCATAGGCTCTTTACCTTCGCTTTTCATTTGAGAAATAACTCGTTTTATTTCACTTTTTTGATAATTATTTAATTTAATAACCTTGTTAAGATGCTCTACATCTTTTATTGAATTTTTATCTTGCCATATTGGATCATTCCATTCTGTTTCTGAAACATTTTCCCAAATTTTAATGTCTTTGAAATTTCGTGGAGAATAAAAAAAATTATTATTTTTCATATATTTGAATACGCTTATTAAATTTAGGGATGCAAAGTTAATATTTATCCTGAATTAATCAGACTTTTTATAATTAGTGTCATTAAGAAAACTTACAAAATTCGTCATCACAAGGAACGAAGCAATTTATAACTAACTAATTACTACCAATATTGAGATTGCTTCACTACGTTCGCAATGACGTTTCAAAGTGTTTTCTTATGTGCGCTAATAAGCCTTTTTTTATACTTAAGTTATCGCATAAGATTTATTGTTCCTTTTTTCTCAGCGATTATATTACTATAACGAAGCACTTTTACGTAATATGCATAAGTATCTATATTCTGTTTTTTACCATTATAAGTTCCATCCCAACCTTGTTTAATATCATCGGTAAAGAATATTTTTTGTCCCCACCTGTTGTAAACATTAAATTCAATAAGTTGTTTTATTCCCCAACCTCTAACGTAAACAATATCATTTACGCCATCACCATTAGGGGTGAATGCCATTGGAAGATCTACTGAATACTCTTCAATAACTGTTACCATAATATCAACATAAGGAGAAAAACATCCTGCACTATCTTCATATATTATTGTATATTCTGTATTTTGTAAAGGCATATCAGTATAACCGGAACAATTTGCACAAATAGTATTATTATCAATTTGCCACAGAAAACTCACATTTGATTGATCTGCACTTATATATAAATCAATAATTTCTCCAATTATTATTGATGTATCGGGACTATAATCAACATTAGGTTCTTGTTGAACAGTTATTGTAATACTGTCGTTATTGGTACAAAATTTTGGTGCAAAATCTGTTATCTCAGCATACAAAGTAATTGTAGAATCGGGTATAATAAAAGTATTATATGCATAAGGATTAAGTACAGCAGTATCGGGTATCCAATATACAGTATTGCCACCGGTAACATAAAGACTTACTTCTTCTCCCCTGCAAATAAATTTGTCTTCGCTTATTGTAATTTGAGGGTCTGCATAAACAGTTACGTTCTGACTTGAAATATTTAAACAACCAAAGGTTAAGTCGGAAACTGTTAATTGAACAAGGTAAACAATATCAACTGTATCAGTATTGTAAAATGTATGAGAAGGTGGAGTATATCCTGTATGAGATTGCCCATCACCAAAATCCCATTCCCATAAATCTGCATCTGTTGTATCTGGAACAAAATTCAAAATGAATGGAGCACAATTTGATAAGGATAATGTGCCGCTTGTATCATAAACGTTAAAGTTTGAATATACATCAATAATTGTAATTGTTTCTTCAAATTCATAATTACATCCACCTCCACCAAATAAATAAACCCTAATAGTTTTATTTCCAACAGTATTATAGGAATGAATAAAATTCACTAAATTAAAAGTTGTGTCATTACCATCACCAAAATCCCAATAAACGCTATCAATATCCATAGTATTGATTAATGAAAATACAATATCTTCATTAACACAAAAAGAATCATTATCTAATTGTAAAACACCCCAGGGTCCGTCAAGTCTTATCGGCAACGAATCCTTGTCTACACATCCATAAGTAGTAGTTGCCTCAAGACTAATATAATACTGACCTGGTTGACTATAATTGAAAGTTGGATTTTGTAAAATAGAACTACTCCCGTTTCCAAAAGTCCAATACCATTCCATTGGTCCATAATTAGTACTGGTATTATTCGTTAAAACACTAGTATCAATAACAGCACTAACAAAACATGGAAAAGTATCAGGTGAAAGAGTTATGTTAACAGTTACACCTTGCACATGAACTAAGGAATCATAAGCTTTAGTATCTCTACAACCAAGTGTGTCATATTCTACAATTAGTTGCGGTGAAAAGAAACCTGTATCACTATAAAATATTTCAGGATTAAAAATTGTTGAGTCGGTTGAAGTTGTCCCATTTCCATAATCCCAATAATAATTATACACATCATTAGTATCTGCATTAAATTGAACTAATTGTCCTGTACAAAGTGTAGAATCACTGATATAAAAATCTGCATCTACTCCATAAACTGCAATAAGATTTGTCATTACTATGTTGTCATCACATCCATTTATATCTGTTATTTCTAATTGTACAGTATATATACCGGGATCTTCATATATATGTGTTGTATCATAAACAAAAACTGAAGGAGTACCATCTCCAAAATTATATTCGGCTATATATGAAGAATCACTTATACTTGAATCAGTAAATGAAACTTCAAAAGGAGCACAACCATATAGTGTATCTACAACAAAATCTGCATGTATATTAGTAACATATATTTGTCCATAAACAGTGTCTTCACAATGATGCATTGTACCATCATGAACAATTAAAGTTATATCATAATATCCTGAAATGGAATAAGGATGAGTTGTGGTTGGGGAAGTTAGCCAACCTGAATTAGTAGCATCACCAAATTCCCAATAATAATGCGTAGCATCTTGCGAAGGAGATCCATCAAAATCAGCTGTTCCGACACAAACCAATGTATCAATATCCATTTCAGCCTGAATATCTGCAACAAGAAATGGTGGATTTGTAACAGTATCGAATGTACAACCGGTAATTTCATTGTACGCAGTAATTGAAACTTCATAGGTTCCTGTTGAAGAATATGTATATGTAATGGGATTTATTACAGACGAATCAATAGTTGTTCCATCATCAAAATCCCAGTCCCAGTATTCTGCGTCTGTAATATCTGCGTTAAAAGTAAACACATAAGGTGAATCGCAATTAAAATCAGGTGTAATATGGTCAACTATTGGTCCATAAATATACAAAGCAGAATCAACTGTTAGTGTATCGTAACAACCGTTGTATTCTGTAATTAATTGAATCTGGCAGTAACCGGTGTCGCTACACACACCATCATGATAGAGATACAGATCTTCAGGTTCAAATTCAGTTGAGAAAGTCCAGTCCCATGAGTCAACCAAAGCAGAATCAACTGTAAGATTAATAAATGAAATAATATCTGAAGCACACTTAGCAGTATCAATTATATCAAAATCAGGAGTAATAGGAATACCTACTTCTATCGTAAAATAAGCTGTATCAGAACATCCTTCATCATTAGTTATCACAAGCATAACATCAAATTCACCATCCGAGTTAAAAGTAATAGTTGGAGGAAATTCTCCACTAAATACCGCAGGAAAACCTCCCGGAAATGTCCAATCCCAATTTGTAATTTGCTCATTGGAAAAACTATTATCAGTAAAATCAACAAGCAGTGGAACACAGCCTTCTGTTGGAGTTCCAACAAAGTCAGCATCAGGAAATTCAATAACCACATCATTTGGAATTATCAAAACATCAATACAGCCATTTGCAGTTGTTACAATTAAAGTATCATTATAACTTCCATGTGAATTATATGTATGAGTAGTTGATGAATTAGAAAGTGTTTCAATACTTCCATCTCCAAAATGCCACTCCCATGAAACAACATTTGAAGAAGATGCACTTGCATCATAAGCAATAATTGCAGGAACCTGACAAGCAGTTTGAGGGTCTGCAAAAAAATCGGCTGTTGCTTCCTCAACATATACTGTTTGTACAATTGTATCAGCACATAAATCTCCAGGGGCAGCAATTAAAGTAATATCATAAAATCCCGAAGAAGAATATGAATTATAATCAGATAAACTGTCAGAATGAGAAATTGTATTCCCATCACCAAAATCCCAGCTACAATATATACCTGAGGTATTATTAAATTCTGTTAGAACATTAACACAAATTGTGTCACCGTCAGGAATATCAAAGGATGCAGTAATACTACTTATTTGAATAAAATCAGGGAATGTATCAGTGCTAACACATCCATATGGGTCGGTAACTATTAATATTATATCAAATGAACCCAAATCGGTATATTCATGTACAGGAGTTTCATCAGAAGAAGTTCCTCCGTCCCCAAAATCCCATTCATAAGTACATCCTGTACATGATGGTATATTATTAAACTCAATATCTACCGGTACAGCACAATAATTTGTAATATCAGCACTAATGTTTATATCAGGCAATTCAACAACTTCAACAGTTTGAGAGAGGGTGTCAAGACATCCATTATTATCAACAACTTCATGACTAACATACCAATTTCCTGATACGGTATATGTATGACTAACATTGGTACCTGTTGCAGTATTTCCATCGCCAAAAATCCATGACCAAGTTGATATTGAAGCATCTCCTTCTGTTGACAAACTTTCAAAATCAACGGAAGAATTTATGCATGCGACTAAAGGGTCTATAGAAAAATCAGAATTAGGCCTTTCAAAAATCGTTATTAAATCTGTCATTACTAAAGTATCATAATCTGTTCCATTAGTAACCATCAAAGTAACAGTATAGTCTCCCGGTGTTAAGTAACTTGCTGATGGAGTTGGATTGCCTGTATTCGTATTACCATTTCCAAAAATCCAATGATATTGCAAACCACTTCCTGTAGAAGTACTAACAAAATTTACAACTAAAAAATTACAACTAGTTGTATCTCCAACTACATAAAAACTTGCTGTAACTTGTGCTTTTGCAAAGGAAAATGAAAAAATTAAAAGTAATCCTAGTATAATTTTTTTAAAGTGCTGCATTAAATATAAGTTTATATCTTAATTTACAAATATAATATTTTAAATTAAAAAAATTAAAAAAATTTGATAAATCGGGTTTTTTTCATTTAAATGTAACCTTTAAAAATAATTTGCGTAATACTAATTGTAGTGGGCAAAACTACATAAAGGATTTTTTTCATAATTAATTGGGTTAATGCAAAAAAGGCGACAATGTCGCCTTTTTTTATTTGAAAAAATGGATATATATTCTGAATATATATATAATTATAAATGCAGAAATTATTAGATAAAACATATATATTTTTGCGACATCTAAATATTTATTTTTAAAAATCAAACTAATTATTTCAATTAATAAAAGGGCAAACAAAGGAATAATAACAAAATTTAATTCAATTGCCTGTTTAAAATCTAAATGTATAAACATATAAACAGACCTTGTTAACCCACAAAGGGGGCAATCAAAACCTAAAATCTTTTTATGCAAACAAATACTATTTGCTTCATTCATTATGTAATTTTCATGCAGAAAGAATAAAACAGATGTAGTAATTAAAATTACAATAATTGTAATAATTCTATTTGATTTATTTTTAAATAATTTAAACTGCATTAGGTAGATATATAATTTTAAAATATCGAAATAAATGTTTGTTGATAGTTAATAAATTCTAATATTAAAAATAATTTATCAGACATATTTTTTACATCTTTGTAATTGTAAAATTATAAGATTTTATTAAAGTTTGAACAAATTTAATTTTTAAAACATGAAATTTGGTGTAGTAATTTTTCCGGGTTCCAATTGTGATGAGGATATGATTTATGTTATTGAAAAGATAATGGAACAAAAAGTGGTTCGTTTATGGCATAAAGACACAGATATTAAAAATGTTGATGCAATAGTTTTACCCGGTGGTTTTTCTTATGGCGATTATTTACGTTCCGGTGCAATTGCCCGCTACTCTCCTATTATGGAAAAAGTAATTGAATTTGCAAATATGGGCAAATATGTTTTTGGAGTATGTAATGGTTTTCAAATTTTATGCGAAACAGGTTTATTACCGGGCGCATTATTACATAATGCTAATCAAAAATTTATTTGTAAAAATATTTATATAAAAGCTGAAAACAATAATTCTTTTCTAACATCAATGATCACTCCCGGAAAAACCTTGAAAATCCCTATTGCACATGGCGAAGGCAAATACTATGCAGACAAGGATACTTTAAGCAATATGAGATTAAATAATCAAATAATTTTCAGATATTGTGATAAGAACGGGAATATGTCGATGGATAATAATCCTAATGGTTCTATTGAAAGTATTGCCGGAGTTTGCAATGAAAATAAAAATGTATTTGGAATGATGCCTCATCCTGAGCGTGCTTCAGATAGTAATCTTAACAATATTGATGGAAAAGTAATTTTTGAATCAATGTTGAAAATTTTAAATTCTTAATTACGCATTTGTGTCAAGATATTTTGTTAAACAAATGAATATTTATTTTTTTCTAACAAATCCAACAAGAAAATTTCCCTTATTGTTTAATTGTTCCTGATCTGCATTTAATTCAATTTCTTCGGCTTTACTTAGATTATTTTTACCATCAGGAAATAAGGCACATCCTTCAATTTCAGGTTCACCAATAACTTTTAATCTTTCATACAAACTGGCGTTAGCAAATGGTGAGCAATTTTCAAAAACAGAATTATTTTCTCTTTCATATGCTAATGAGCCATATGCATTTATAGCACCTATTAACAAACAACCATCTTTTTTTAAAACTCTGTATATTTCATCAAATGCCTTATTTTTATCTGCAACAAATTCAAGTGAGGTTACTGCCACTACATTTTCAATTGTTTCACTGTTATAAGGCAATGAAAGTACATCACTATTTATAAATGTCGTAAAAGGAATATTTTTACTGTTTGCAATTTCAATCAGTTTATCGGCAATGTCTATACCAAGAACAAAAAATCCATTATCGCTTAAAAACTTTGACCAGTGCCCTGTACCTGAACCAATTTCCAAAATAGTTTTAGAAGAAAATTTGTCAAGATATTTTTTAAAAACTCTTTTTTCGAAAAAATCAATTTTTTTACCAAAATCGGTATTATACCAATTATCATAAGTATCGGCAGCATTATTAAAATCGTACTTTGACATTTATGAAATATTTATTGTTTTAATATTTCCTGATATTTCTTTTTATTGGTGATTATCTCAATTGCTTTAATATACGCCTCACTGTCTTCATTATATATCTCATAAAATTCACTTTGTCGCCAAATATTTCTCGCAATTATAGCTTTTAAATCCTTACAAATATTTTCTTTTGCTTCTTCTATTTCTTCTTCTTTTTTCTCAATTTCTTCTTTTTCTGCAGCAACAATAAGCTCATTAATCATTTCATCGGTAATAACAAATTCCTTTTTATACTTTTTAAAATTCGGATATTTTTCTGAAAGCTTATTCCTGTTTTTGTCCACATAATCAATAGCATATTTATTTAAAACGCCTTTTCTAATTATTTTTTTATAAAAATCATTATCTTTAAAAGAAGTATCTAATGGAATAAAAATATCGGGCATAATACCTCCACCACCGTACACTATTCTTTCGTTTTTAAGAGTATTATACTTTAACGAATCAGGAAAATGAATACTATCTGCATTTGCTAATTCCCCATGATTATATCTGTTGATAATATCACGAGCATAATCTTTAATGCCATTTTCATATGATTTCTGGATCAATCTGCCTGTTGGTGTATAATACTTTGCAACGGTTAAACGCATCATAGAACCATCTGGCAAATTGAACGGACGTTGCACTAATCCTTTACCAAATGTGCGACGACCAATTATAACTCCTCTATCCCAATCTTGTACTGCTCCCGAAACAATTTCGCTTGCCGATGCACTACCCTCATCAACCAAAATAACGATTCTTCCTTCTTCAAATTTTCCGGTACTAGTTGCATTATAGTTTTTTCTAGGACTCTTAACACCTTCTGTATAAACTATCATTCTGTCTTTTTTCAGAAATTCATCGGCAAGGTCAATTGAAGTATTCAAATATCCTCCACCATTTCCACGTAAATCAAGAACAAGATGTTTGGCTCCTTGAAGTTTTAATGTATCAGCAGCTTTTACAAATTCTCTCATTGTAGTAGCAGCAAATCTGTTTAGTTTTATATAGCCTACGTCAGAATTTATCATATAAGTTGCATCAACACTAAAAATTGGGATTTTATCACGTGTAATAATATAATCAAGATTTTCTTCAACACCTTTGCGTTTAATGATCACTTCTACTTTTGTTCCTTTTTTACCTCTTAATTTTTTAACTACATCACTATTCTTTAATCCTACTCCCGCCACGTTAACAGTATCAATTTCAATTATCCTGTCGCCTGCTTTTATACCAAGCTTCTCTGATGGTCCACCCGGTATAGTTGCTACTACCATTAATGTATCATCGAGAATATTAAATTGAATTCCTACGCCTTCAAAATTACCTTGCAATGGTTCGTTCATTTCTTTTACTTCTTCTTCTGAAACGTATATTGAATGTGGATCCAGTTTTTTTAACATTCCGATAATTGCATTTTCTATCTGCTCTTTTTTATCAACAGAATCAACATAATAAGTACTTATTACATCGTAAACTCTTTTAAATTTAAAAACATTTTCATCGAAAGTTTGTGAAGAAACTGATTCTGAACTTAAAACAATAATAATAAAAGGAATAATAAACTTGAATAATTTCATTTGTGCAATTTTAATTTTGGTAAAGATACCAAAATATACTTACACTATAAAACATAAATAACATATGAAGTGTTAATAAAACTTAAAATGTATTTGTAGCAAAATACACTTTATAAATCTTCCCAAAATGTCAGAAAACAAGGTTAAATCATTTTTTATTTTATTGCAGAACTATTTTCTTAATCGTAATGCCTTTTGTTTCAATAATTTTTACAAAATAAATTCCTTTTGGTTCTTTTCTTAAATCAACATTGAATTCATCTGATGACTTCGAGTCATCTGATGAATAATATATCATTTGTCCACTAATATTTGTTATTTCAATTGATTTAATATATTTTCCATTAATAGTAAATATTCCTGTTGAAGGATTTGGGTAAATTCTTAAACTAATATTCTCAATATCGTTAATATTAACATCTATCATAGTCGTGAAATTCCATTCTGTTGACCAAGCACTTTCCTGCGTCCCATCAGAAGATTTTACTCTCCAGAAATACTGTGTATCATCTGCTAATCCAATTAGAGTTTTATCGGTAGTACTTAATGTTTCGCTTGTAACGCCAGTAGTAAATGTATTATCGGGACTTATTTCATAAATATATTCAGATGCTCCAAAAACCGAGTTCCAATCTAAAGTAACACTATTAAAGTCTATGCCTGTTGAGTTGTTTAATGGCGAAACCAATATAGGCTCAGTAAGTATTACACTTTCGGTAGTAAATTGCCATATAACAGACCATGGAGAAAATCCAAATCCATTCCCTCCTCTCACTCTCCAATAATAAATTGTATTTGGGTTTAAACCGGAAATTGTTCCTGTTATTAATGATGTTGAACCACTATTAACTCCACTAGAAAAAGTATTGTCAATACTATATTCATATTGATATATTGTTGCTCCTGTTATTGATGTCCATTCCAACCCTGTTGATGTATAAGGGATATCTATACTTCCATCAATAGGGCTAACAAGATTTGGAATTTCTGTTAATTCATAAGCAGTAGTAAAATGCCAAGTATTAGACCAATCTGAAGTATCAACAGCATTTTTACAAGCTGCACGCCAATAATACATGGTTCCGTATAAAAGTCCGGTAATATCAACTTCCGAAACATTATAGACAGATTCAACTATTTGATATAAACCTGAATTGAAATTTGGAGATGTGTCAATTTCGCATAAATATCCATCATTACCTGTAACATATGTCCAATCTATATTGGGGTCAATTGAAATATTTGCAGCACCATTGCTTGGGCTTACATTTGTAACAGTACTTATTGTAGTAAAACTCCATGTTGATGACCAATCTGATGTATCGTTAACACTTTTCGCACATGCACGCCAAAAATAAGTTGTCCCAAAATATAAATTTGAAATATCAACATTCGAAGTATTTAATACTGTATTTCCTTGAAAAAATAACGGAGAACTAAAATCGGATACTGTATCTAATTGATACATATAACCATCATTTCCAGTAACACCCGACCAGTCGACATATAGAAGAATAGCTTGATTAGTAGCACCATTGCTTGGGCTTAGATTTATAACAGTATTCTTTGTTGTAAAACTTGTTGTTGTTGACCAATCTGAAGTATCGTTAACACTTTTTGCACATGCACGCCAGTAATAAGTTGTTCCAAAATATAAATTTGAAACACTTGCCTGTGAGCTACTGACTGCCGTATTATTTTGAATAAATAGTGGAGAATTAAAATTTGGCGTTGTATCTATTTGATACATGTATCCATTATTCCCAGATATACTAGTCCAGTCTATATTAATGAGAACATCTTGGTTTATGGCTCCATTGCTTGGACTAACATTAGTAACTGCATTTTTCGTAGTAAAACTCCATGTAGAAGACCACTCCGATGTGTCGTTAACACTTTTCGAGCATGCACGCCAGTAATATGTTGTCCCAAAATATAAATTTGAAACACTCGTACTTGAACTACTAACAGCTGTACTATTTTGTAAAAATAGTGGAGAGTTAAAATTTGGAGTAGTATCTATTTGATACATATATCCATCGTTACCGGTTACACCTGACCAATCTAATGTTAACAGCAGATCTCTGTCTGTTGCCCCATTACTTGGTGACAAATTTATTACTGTACTTTTTGTTGTGAAATGTGATATAGTAGACCATTCAGAAGTATCAACAGAACTTTTTGCACAGGCTCGCCAGTAATATGTAGTTCCAAAATATAAAGTTGGGGAATTCACATTTGATGAATTTACAGAAGAGTTCCCTTGTAAAAACAGTGGAGAGTTAAAATTTGGCGTAGTGTCTAATTGGTACATATAACCATTATTTCCTGTAATACCAGTCCAGTCTAAATTTACAAATATTTCTTGACTTACAGCACCATTGCTAGGAGAAACATTGATAACAGTATTCTTAGTTGTAAAATGCCATGCAGATGTCCATGTCGATGTATCTACCGTGCTTTTTGTACATACTCTCCAATAATAAGTGACTCCAAAAAGTAATGTTTGAGTATTAACATTTGAATTAGTTGTGTTACTTTGAAAAAATAATAAAGAATTGAAATTTGGCGAAGTATCTATTTGACATATATAGCCACTATTCCCGGTTACAGTTGTCCAGTCTAAATTTAAAAATATATCTTGATTACTTGCTCCATTACTAGGAGATACTAAACTTGGTGCATTTATTGAAAATGCAATAAAATAACTTGATAAAATAAGTGAAAGTGTAAAAATCTTTTTCATAATTGTAGTTTTAGATTTAATATTTACTATTCAGACTTCATCCAATTTACAAGACCTTTCTTTTCAATGATCTGCATAAGTTTTTCAGGTAGTGCTTCAAACTTGAATTCTTTATCATTAATTTTTATAATACCACCGCTAAAATCAACGTCAACTTTATCACCGGCATTGTAATTTTCTACAATTTCCCGGTTTACTATAAGTAACAAACCCTGATTTATTGAAGAACGATAAAAAATTCTGTTTACCGATTTTACAATAACGGCTTTCACTCCTGCATGTGCGATACCTACTGCAGGATGCTCACGAGAACTGCCACAACCAAAATTATCACCGGCAATTAGTATATCGCCATGTTTCACATTGTCTTTAAAGTTCTTATCAAAATCGACAAACAGGTGTGGCATAATTGCTTCTGCATCGGAACTTAACACATTGTATGTTAAGTTTCCTGCAAACATTTGGTCAGTATTTAAATTATCGATATCGCTATAATTCCATACTCCCTCAATTCTTCTGTTATCATCGTCTTTTATCACCAAAGTAGAGCTTTGGTCTTTCTTATACGGGAACTTATCGTTTGCTGTAATACCACGCGGGTCGGTAATCTTACCTGCAATTGCCGAATGTGCAACCGTAGCAGGTGATGCAAGATAAATGCTTGATTCTTTATTTCCCATTCTGCCCAAAAAATTTCTGTTAGCAGTTGAAATAACATTATATCCATCAGCAGGAATTCCTTGCCCTGTACCCAAACATGGTCCGCAAGAAGTTGAAAGTATTATTGCCCCCGATTCCATTAATGATTCAATATAACCTTCTTTCAACAACTGAAGATATATTTTCTGCGATGCGGGAATTACCAACAACTGAAAGTCTTCTTTTACAGTTTTGCCTTTTAGTATTTCGGCAGCAATTTTAATATCATCGTAACGTCCGTTTGTGCACGTTCCAATTATACCTTCTTGTAATTCAACACCCTGCACTTCTGAAACTGTTTTTACATTATCAACATGATGTGGTGCTGCAACCAATGGCACGATCTGACTTAAGTCAATTTCAATTTCTTTAAAATATTTTGCATCTTTATCTGCCCAAATACCTTCAATATTATCTTTTCCATAAAACTCTGCCAAAACCTTATCGGCAGGGAAAACAGCATTTTTTGCTCCCATCTCCGATGCCAGATTAGCAAGTGTCATACGTTCTGATATACCCAATGTTTTCACACCATCTCCATGATATTCAATACTCATATAATTTGCTCCATCAGAACCAATCATACCAATTATCCATAAAGAAATATCTTTTGCATAAACACCCTGATTAAGTTTTCCTGTTAATGTTACCTTGATAGATTCGGGAACCAAAAACCATGTTTCACCACGTTTCCATATCCCGGCAGATTCTGTTCTGTCAATTCCTACAGACAAAGCATTGAAAGCCCCTGCAGTACATGTATGACTATCACTACCAACAATTATCATTTTTGGTTTAGCATGATATGACATTATCTGATGACAAATACCTTTACCAATATCATAAAAATTCTCTATTCCTTGTTCCTTTACAATATTTCTTATTTCCTGATATTGTGTAGCAATTTTTGCATTTGTAGGTGGAGCATTATGGTCAAGTACAATCAACATCTGATTTGGGTCTGCAATTTTTTCACCACCCATTTTCTCGAAAGTCTTTTTTATACTTGCCGTATTATCATGTGTAAGCACAATATCCGGTTTTTTAAACACAATTGCACCTGCATTAGCATTTAATATTTTTTCAACAAATGTCCTTCCCATAATGATTAATTGTTAATGATTAATTAGTTTTCTTAATAGCTTTAATGATACTTGCAAGAAGTTTGATGATTGCAATAGCATATGTATTAAGACTTTTAAATTGATCCTTAGTTAAATATTCTATTTCATTTAATAATTCGAGCCAATATATGGTTTCATTTCATTGATAATTAATAATTATCCATTAACAATTAAAAAAGTCCTCCGTTATGGAAAATTTCCATTTGCACATCAGAAAAAGGATTTGCCTTAATTGTTTTATTATTTTTCAAATTAGTTATTTCACCTGTTTCATAATTTACTCTTATTTTATCTCCATCTACAATATCTAATTCATCAATATCAGAATATGTGATAATAGGAAATGCTGCATTAATTGCATTTCTTTCATAGATTGCACCAAACGATTTTGCAATAATACAATGAACTCCCAATGCTGCGAAACAATCAACTGCTTGCTGACGCGAACTGCCTGCACCAAAATTCTTGTGTGTAATTATAATATCTGATGGTTTTGCTTTTTTTGCAAAATCTTCATATCCTTTAAGATTATCAAAAGCGTACTGTCCCATTTCATTAATATCGGTAATTGAAAGATAGCGATTATGGAAAATCATATCTGTATCAATATCATCTTCTTTAATATACCAAACACGACCTTCAACTATGGTTGGCTTTTCCTCAATTTGTTTTGCTTGTTCTTTGGCTTTTTCTATTCGTTCCATTTTTTCACCAATATCAAACAAAGCAGGTTCGTTTGGGATATCATCTTTTGTTGTAATATATCCTGCTACAGCAGAGGCAGCAGTATTGGCCGGTGATGAAATATAAACATCTCCTTTTCCTTGTTTACCCGGAAAATTTCTGTTTCCTGTGCTTATTGTTATTTCGCCCGGTCCGTTCTGACCAACCTGACCTGCTGCGCATCCTGCACATCCTGCATTTGAAACCAATGCTCCGGCAGATTTAAAAATTTTAATTATACCTTCTTCAAGACATTGTTGCCAAATTTCATCGGTTGCAGGAACGATCTTTAACACAACGCCGGGAGCAATTTCTCGCCCTTTAAGAACTTTGGCAGCAGCACGCATATCTTCAATTCTTCCATTGGTACAACTACCTATAAATCCTGAATCTATTTTTGTTTTTTTCACCAAATTAATATCAACACTATCGTGTGGTTTACCAGGACGTGATGCCATTGGAACAAACTTTGAAATATCAATAGTTTCATTCAATTCATAAACAGCATCATTATCTGCAATTATTTTTTCTATTTTCTTTCCTGTAGCTTTTTCACTATTTTTTATAATTTCATCACTTGGTGATATTAATAAAATTATTGCACCCATTTCAGTAGCCATTGAAGAAACTGTAATTCTTTCATCTAGTGTTAAAGCTTCTATGGTATCGCCGTATAATTCTACAGAATATCCAAGCAATGTATTTGCTCCATACTTTGCAAGTAGGTTCAGAACAATATCTTTAGCAGAAACATTTTCGGGTCGTTTTCCTGTAAAACTTAGTTTTGCAGATTTTGGTACTTTAAACCAAATTGAACCTTTGGCAAATGTTGCAGCAATATCTTTATCTCCCATTCCTTGTCCAAAAGCACCAATTGCTCCCATAATGTTTGCATGAGAATCTGTTGAGACAAACGTACCACCCGGCCATGTAAAGCCGTTATCAATGGCAAGATGCGTTCCTATTCCTGCATTAATATCATAAATTTTAAAACCCTTTTTTCTTGCATACAAACGACATATATGCTGATTAACCGCATACTTTTGATCTGAACCTGTTGGATTACAATCAAAAGTAAAAAATGTTTTTGAAATGTCATCAATCCCAAGACCATTATCCTGAAGGTTTTTAATAACATTTGCACCCCCAAAATCTCTTGCTACACGAGCATCAATTGTAATATCAATATTTTCTCCGGGCTTTACCACATCGTATTTTGAGTGATTAGCCAGTATTTTTTCAATAATTGTCATTCCCATGATTAATATTTTAAATTTAGCTACAAAATTAAGCTAAATATTATATGAAATTTTATTTTTCTTGAATGTTTTAAAACAATTTATTTTTGGCTTATGAGTTGTTGGTTTAGTTTTGAAAGATTGATGACACAACAATTAATTAATGTTGTTTCATTGCATTACTAAATATTACTCCAGTACCACTTTCCCAACCGAAACACCTTTGTTGGTTGTTACTTTTATTATGTAGATGCCTTTTGCCTCTTTGCTTAAATCAAGCTCATACTTTTGATTTTTGTCTTCATGCCTATCGGCAGATAAATTTGTCTTTTGACTTAATACAAGCTCGCCTTGTATATTCATTGCTTCTATCCTATTTATATCCTCGGCTTCTATTGTTATTTTGCCTGTTGTGGGGTTTGGATAAATTTTAAATAAATTACTATCTGATAATACATCTTCTTCTATTCCAACAGAACCAATAGTAATATCTTCGGAATAAGTTTCAGAATCTCCACATGAATTGGTAATTATAACACTTATAGTATAAGTACCCTCTGTTGAATAAATATGATTAAAAGGAACAAGTGTTGAATATGTTGTTACAACAGCTGAGCCATCACCAAAATCCCACTCATAAGATGAACCCCCAAGTGCAAAAAATTCGATGCTTTGACCTGCAATTGGATTATCTTCATACCACCAAAAATCTCCATCAACAGAAATACCATTACTAATATAAACATAAAAAGAATCGGTAAAACTATTCCCACATCCGTTTGTTAGGGTAAAGCTAACTGTGTAATTTCCGATATTTGAATATGCATGTTTGGCAATGTCAATGATATAACCGTCATCATCAAATTCTGTAGTTTGGGTAGTTGAATTTCCATCTCCAAAGTCCCATAAATAAGAGTATCCATGTGGCTCCACTATAAATAAGAGTGTGTCTCCCGGACAGGCTTCTTCAGGCACAACTCCATAATCATAATTATTTGGATCGGGAAATACATTATTATCAACATAAATAGTATCATATAAAATAGTATCATTACCGCAACCATTGGATAATGTTAAAGATATTGGATATGCCCCTACAGAAGTATATATATGCTCTGTATAGGAATCATTGGAATTGGGACTGCCGTCTCCAAAGGTCCATACAAAGGAACTTGCATCTTCCCCCCAGGTATTGAAATAAACCATATCGCCGGGACAAACAGTATCGAACGAAGTATGTATGTTTGCATCTGTAATAGGCAAATCATTTACCACATATACTGTTCCATTTAAAGTTATGTTATTTCCGCAACCATTGGTTATTGTTACAGTTATTGGATAAGTCCCGGCAGAAGCATATGAATGAGTGGTATAATCATCATCTATATTAGGGCTTCCGTCTCCAAAATCCCAAACAAAAGAATTTGCATCTCCCCAAACATCAAAATAAACTTCATCATTAGGACAAACAGTATTATTATGTATGTTAAAACCTGCATTTGAAACAGGTAAATTATCTGCTACATTAACGGTATCATATAGAGTAGTATCATTGCCACAGCCATTTGTTAATGTTAAAGTTATTGGATATGTTCCTGCCGAAGAATATGAATGATAGATATAGTCATCATCAATATTAGGGCTTCCGTCTCCAAAATCCCAAACAAAAGAATTTGCATATCCCCAGGCATGAAAACGAACTTCATCATCAGGGCAAACAGGATTTGGATTTATACTAAAATCTGCATTTGTTATAGATACATTATTTTCAACATAAACAGTATCATATAAAATAGTATCATTACCACAAGTATTAGTTATTGTTAGGGTTATCGGGTAAGTTCCAGCAGAAGAATACACATGGTCGGCATAGGAATAATTGGAATTGGGACTACCATCTCCAAAGTTCCATATATATGTGCCATAATCTCCCCAAGCCTGAAAACTAACTTCATCACCAGAGCAAACAGGATTAGGAGATATATCAAAAGATGCATTTGTAACAGGTAAATTATTATCAACGTAAACAGTATCATATAAAATAGTGTCATTACCACAGCCATTAGTCATCTGTACCCATACAGGATAGTTTCCTGCAGAAGTATATGAATGATTAAAATATTGATCATTGGAATTAGGACTACCATCGCCAAAACTCAATATATAAGAGACAGCAGCATCTCCCCAAACTTCGAAATGAACATTAGTATTTGGACAAACAGGATTAGGAGATATGTTAAAACTTGCATATGAAACAGGCAAATTACTAACTACCTGAACTGTATCATATAAAATAGTATCATTACCACAGCCATTAGTTAATGTTAAAGTTATAGGATAATTACCTGCAGAAGTATAAGAATGATAAAGATATTGCTCATTGGAATTAGGACTACCATCGCCAAGACTCCATATATAAGAGGCTGCATCTCCTGAAGTATAGAATTCGATCATTGTATTTGGGCAAACAGGATTAGCGGATATATTGTAATATGTGTTTGACACCGGCAAATTATTATTAACATAAACAGTATCGTATAAAATGGTGTCATTACCACAGCCATTAGTCATTTGTACCCATACAGGATAACTGCCTGTTGATGTATAAAAATGGTCAGCATATTGCTCATTGAAATTAGGACTACCATCACCAAAATTCCATATACAAGATACAACATCCCCCCATGCATTGAAATCAACTTCATCGTTTGGACAAACAGGATTTGGAGATATATTAAAACTTGCATCTACTTCCGGGCAAGGTATTTTTTCAACAACTAAATACATACATATTGAGTTATCAGGTTCACAATAATATTCATCTATAAGAATATCATAATTACCACTACTTGTTGGTATAAACAATATTTCTGACTGTGAACCACATCCATAATAGTTATAGTCAATATAGTTTCCGCCACCTTCAGGATATATTGTAATTTGAGAAGTAAAACCAGAACCATCACAAGTAGAAACTCTATATGATTCACCGGCAAGTATTCCTGTTAGTCTAATAAACTCACCACCAAAAATACAATTGGTATAAACCGAATCTCCTATTGTTGCAGGAGCTGCCCAAGTTGCATTTAAGGTGTTGTCATAACTGCATTGAGCATTAGTAAGGTTTGTTATGCCAAATAATAATGCTAATAAAATTACTGTGTTAATTGTAAAGTTTTTCATTTTCTTAGTTTTTAAATTAATTACTCCAAAACAACTTTCCCAACAGCAACACCTTTCTCTGTTGTAACTTTTATAATGTATATGCCTTTTGCATGTTTGCCAAGATCAAGTTCTTTTAAACCTGACAGGTTTTCAAAACCTGTCAGGTATTTTCCTGTAAAATCCAAAATCTCAATTCTCTCCATACCATCTGCTTGTACTGTTATTTCTCCTGTTGTGGGATTGGGGTAAATAGAAACTTCTGTATTTATTGTATTTTCATTAATACTTACTACATCTACATAATAACAAGATGATGTATCTGTACAACCATTATATGTTACTATTACTGCGTAGTTTCCACTAATAGGTGCTATAAACGACTGGTTCGTTTCACCATTAATTGGAGCAAAAGAACTATCACAATTTACCCATTGATATATTGCTCCAACTAAATTTACTATTAATGTATCACCGTTTTGAATAAGTGTAATATTTATTAAAGTCGTATCTAACCAAAAAACCCTTACATGACCTGAAGCAGGTCCCGTCCCATAATTAAAGTGTGCTCCTGAAGCAACAATTAAACCATCTGAACTTAAACTTACAGAATTGCCTGATACATCATTTGCAAACTCACCATCAATATCATTTCCTTTTTGAGTCCAGTTACCACTAATATTTTCATAGACTCTTACATGACCTGCGTCTGTACCATTTCCATTATTAAGAGGAGCACCAATTGCGACTATACTCCCATCTGAATTTAAACATATTGAATAACTAGACCAATCACCAGACGCTTCACCATCTATATCATTTCCTATTTGCATCCAGTTTCCTCCACTATACTCAAATACTCTTACATGACCTGCATCATTCCCATTTCCATCATTATTATAAGCTCCAATAGCCACAATAGAACCATCTGAATTTAAACTCACTGAAATACCTGACAAATCACTTGGAGCTTCTCCATCTATATCGCTACCCATTTGAATCCAATTTCCACTTATATTCTGAAATACTCTTACATGTCCTGCATCAGTGCCATTTCCATCATTATAAAATGCACCAATTGCTACAATAGAGCCATCAGAACTTAAATTTACTGAAATACCAGATCTATCAAGTGTGGCTTCACCATCAATATCATTGCCAATTTGTAGCCAATTACTTCCACCATATTCATAAACTCTTGTATGACCTGAAGAAATTCCATTTCCGTCATTAACATATGCACCAATAGCAATTATTGAACCATCTGAACTTAGACTTACTGACCAACCGGAGAAATCATTTGGAGCTTCACCATCTATATCGCTACCCATTTGTATCCAGCTTCCACCACTATATTCATACACTCTTACATGACCTCTATAAGTATTGGTTGTATCGTTTCCGTCATTAAGGTAAGCACCTATAGCTACAATTGAACCATCTGAACTTAAACTAACTGACACACCTGACTCATCATATGGCGCTTCGCCATCAATATCATTTCCTAATTGTAACCAGTTTCCTCCAATATTTTCATATACCCTTACATGACCTGCGTCAGTACCATTTCCGTCATTATTTATAGCACCAATAGCAACTATTGAACCATCTGAACTTAAACTTACTGAAACACCAGATCTATCATCAGCAGCTTCACCATCAATATCCTGCCCTATTTGTGTCCATTGGGCATTAGTAAGATTTGTTATACTAAGTAATAAGATTAGAATAAATAAAGAAGAAATTGTTTTCATAACCTATAGCTTTATCTTTTTGTAAAAATAGTAATTTTTTTTGGTTTAGCTTATAAAATGTTGAAAAATTGAATTATTTAGCTAAATACCTTCCCCCAAACCATAATTAAGAGGCTTCCTGATGTCAATCCTTACGTTCAGATTGTGCCAGGGAAGCTTCCGAACGTTAATCCTTACGTTCGGATTGTGCCTGGGAAGCTTCCGAACGTCAATCCTTACGTTCGGATTATGCCTGGGAAGCTTCCGAACGTCAATCCTTACGTTCGGATTATGCCTGGGAAGCTTCCGAACGTTAATGTCTACGTTCGGATTGTATGCAGGAAAGACAATTATTAATGCTAAAAGCAGCCTGTTTGCACTAATAAGTATAAAAACATTAATAAAAAGCTTGGGTTTTTCTCTCTCATTATTAGTTGCTTAAATAATTAATCTAATGTTTTTACAATTATTTTTACTTATCACACAATAAAACCGGCTACTTAGAGTTTTAATAGTAGTGTTGTTTAAGTTTAATTCTGCAGAATTATTTTTAACACTTAAACAACTTGTATCTTCTTAAACAACTCAAAACTTAAACCACTCTTCTTGTATCAAAGCGGTACATTGTATATTTTAAATAATAAAATATAGAAATCATGAGTAAAAGTGAATTTAGATGGCATTATTCATACAACCAGTTTGATAATGCTACCGGAAATAGTTTTAAATTAATGAACCTTCTTTCAGCCGACCATAACAGCAAACTTGCTGCCGAAGCACAAACAGGCGAGGTTTTGTTTGTTGAAATGCACGATAAGTTTAATCCACTTAGAGAAGGGTATAATAAAGATTATGCCCTTTGGTTTGAGGCTAAAGGAATGTATAAAGCCCAAACAGTAAGGCTTGCCAATAGTTTTGATGAGTTAATAAATAAAAAAATGCCTAAATGGGATGCCGATATACAGGCTGTGTTTATTGAAAAAACACCCGAGTATATTGAAATATTCCCCGGTGGAAGAACAGCTTTTCAAAAAGGACCTTACGATGTGCGTATTACACGCCTGTATCGTTTGTTTTTGAGTGTAGGCAAACACGATGAATTGAAAAAAGTAAGTGAAGATATTGAAGCGTTTTATAATTTGATTAACAAAACCCGCGATAAACAACAGGCTTATGAGGGTGAGGTAAAAAGAACTTCATCGGTGCTTGAAAAATGCCGTGTTAATATTGCCAATATTATGTACGAGAATTTAGGCAAGTTAATGAGTCATTTTTGTACAGACCCCGATGAAATTCAAAGATTTTTTGAGTTGCAATATATTACCAACAAAGAAATTATTAAAGACGATGAGCCAATTATTGTAGCCGAAGGCACAATTGAGCCCGAAAGCAAAATTACTGTTGATGCCCTTACAGGCAAATTTAACAGCAATACCGAGCTTGTTATTAATAATTTGGGTGATACTGCAATTGAGGTTTATACCACAAAATTGCCAAGCGACAATGTTCCGGGTACAACCGTAACAGTACAATCCGAAAGAATGGCAATTGTTAACTGTGGTGAACTTGGTGCTGAAGAAAATCTGTATCTTATTGTTTATAATACTTCAACAGAAAAAATTGCAAGTTATTCTGTTGGTGTAAATCATTATGGTATAAATCAGGAAGAGATAAAATAATTGTTAATGGTTAATGATTAATTATTAATGACTGCAAAAATATATGTGTGCGTTGTGGTGTCTATTTTGTTCTGTTGATTAAAAGTCCGGGGATATTCTTCGGGCTTTTTTTATTTCCGCTTTGTGTAATTAAGCGGACTCTGCTTATCAGTTGCCCCGACCTTTAGGTCGGGGGTTAAAGTGTAAAATTAAATGAGCTTTAGCACAAAAAGAATTATTAAGAACTTATCCCAACTGCAAAGTGGTTGAGAATGTAACAGGAATGTTTTCATACCCGTGAAAACGGGTATCCAACCTTTAATAACCGGATTCCTGATCAAGTCAGTAATGTATGCTATATTTTGCGGTCAGGGTTTGACTTAAAGTCGAACCCTGACTGCAAAAATATCTTGTTAAAAATGCTAAGCGATGATTATTACTGTATTATTATCTTAGTATTTTTGATTTTATTGTTCTGTTCTATACTAATAATATAGATACCTTCAGAAATGCCCGACACATCAATAGTTTCATTAACATTCTCTAAATTCATTATTTCTCTACCTGATATGTCAAGTACTCTAACATGTGCATTTTCGGCATTTTTAATATAAAGTATATCATTGGCAGGATTTGGATAAACAATAGCATTCGAATTTGCAAAAACTTTATCAATATCTAACGAAAGGTCTGTCATCCAAATTCCGTTATTTTGAGTTCCTAAAAACATCAGGTCATTTATTTTCTGTATAGTATATTTTTCAATACCTGCTAACAGGTCAATATGATTTGAATGTACTTGCTGCCATGTTGCACATTCATCCACACTAACAAAAACACCCTCGTTAGTTGCAAAATACCAATCTCCACTATAATTTTTTAAAACTGTTCCTGTATACATTTCAGAATCAAGTCCTGTTGAAGTGATAAAATCCCATGAAGTTCCGTTAAATTTGTAAAATTGTTGGTTATCCGGATACATATCCCACCTGTTCATAGCTACAATTGCTTGGTCTGAAGCGTTAAAATCAATTGGAATTCTAGCCTGATAATCACCCCAATTTTCAAATAATACTTGAAAATCACCATTATCAAGTCCTGTAGAAATATCTGTCCAGCTAACGCCATTGTTTGTGGACATATATGCCTCATTATTCCAGCTACCGTCAACACCAAACAGATACCAATTGGATGACGATCCATAAAATCCATAATTCTGCTCAAGATTAAGTGCATCAATTGGTGCACTAATATTTGTCCATGTACCACCATCATCCAATGTAAGCTGATATGTATAATTATCTTCTTCTTCGCTATACAACTTTATTATAAAGCCATCGGCATTTTGTCCGCAAAATATAATATCTGTTGAATCGGGCTCAGTTCCAAGAATTGTCCAGTTCAATCCATTATCAGTTGACTTATAAAGGTTATAATTCTCTGCCATTGGGTCATCCTGAGATGAAATATAAAGACTATTGCCGAATTTATATATATCATTTACAAAAACCAAACCTGGTAAAAAAGCATTAAGACCTCCATTTGAATATGACCATGTTACACCATTATTATCAGACCTTATTACTCCTTGTTGATCTTTAAATGATATTAAGCTGTTATTTATTTCAATTAAGCTTGAATGTCTGCTTGCAAGATAACCCGATTGAGATTTTGTCCATGTTGTTCCATTATCGTCTGAATAATAAACATCTTCTAATGGATTCTGTGCAATATATTCATTTGCTCCTATCTGTAATAATTCTTCTAACCAAGGTAATGAACCTAAACCCGGAGTAGATATTAAACTCCAAGTTGTTCCATTATTAACAGACCTGTAAAGATTTAATTCAAGAGTAGGAGTAGCTGTTAATACTGTAATGAATACAGCATTGTCTCCAGAACTCATGCCTATCATCATCATAGCGCCAACAGGCAAACCGCCGGTTATATCTTCCCATATTTCTGTTGTGGTGTTGTAACGATGAACAGTAATGTTATCCTCATCATTATAATACAAGTAATTACCATTTGGCTCACCACAAAACGAATAATCAAAGTCATGTTCAGGTGGAGTAATACCTGTGAAATTAATTGTATCAAGGCTTATTCCATCAGTAGTATATAACAAAGTAGTATCTATTTGTAAATACTGCCTTGTATCATGAAAATTAAAAAGTTCACAATTAAAATACATTGCTTGATTCCCTACGTATGCTCCCTGAGTCCAGTTTATTCCATTTGATGAATAATATAAATAAACATCTTGGTTACTTTCATCAACAACTATAGCATATAATATATCGTTTGCCTCCTGAAAATCTTCAATATGCGAATTAGCAGGAAAACCAACAGGATTTAATTCCATCCAGCTTGTCCCGGTGGTACTAAAAAACAAACCTGAACCAGAGCAAAACAAACCCGCAGAATGAGAACAAATTGCTTCGACATATGTGCCGTGCTGATTATAACCGTTCATAGATAATGACCACGATACACCATTGTTGGTTGAAATATAAATGCCTCCTTCAGCAGCTATAAATAAATTTGCACCATGCTGTTCAAAGTTTTCCAGTCGCCCTCCCTCTAACATGACATCAGTTAATTGTGCCCATTGTGCATTAGCAACAAAGAAAGTGGTAATAAGCAAAGTAATTGTAAATAATTTTTTCATAAGTTTTAAGTTTTAGTTAAAATAAAATAGACATACAAAATTATAATTATATTTTAAATTGTACAACTATTTTATCTAACAAATTCAATAACAATTTCGTGTTTGTTATTAATAATTTAACAGATTAAGAAAAAGCCTCACCCCAGCTCCCGTTTCGTTCCTCTCGGGACAGGCTCTCTCCAAAAGAGAGGGAGCTTGGTTATTGTTTCAGAATTAAGTTGTTCCTGCACTTTATTCGTTTTTTTCATTGTTATTATTTTTAAATTCTTACCCCAATTACACCCTTCGACAAGCTCAGGGTAAACTTTGTATCATATTCTAACGCCTATGATACAAACATCATCAATCCCGATGAAGAATTTGTAATGCTTCGCTGCACTACGCAAACAATTCTAGTTCGGGATTTCCTGCATTTTTCCTTTAATTTTCTTTTACCAATTATAAAAAACCTATTTTATATTTTAACACCCATTACTACCACATCGTCAATCTGCTCAAGTTTTCCTTTCCAGTTTTCAAATGTTTCATCAATTAATATTCTTTGTTCTTCCATTGGTCGATTCTGAATACTAATCAGTAATTCTTTAAATGCCATAGATTTAAACTTTTTTCCTTTTTCTCCACCAAACTGGTCTACATACCCGTCGGAAAATATGTAAATACTATCGGCTTTTTGTAGGTTTACTGTATGCGTTGTAAATGGTTCTGTTAATCTCGATTTCCCTATAGGTTGTCTGTCTGCTTTGATTTCCAGTATCTCACCATTTCTTACTATCCAAAGCGGGTTATGCGCTCCTGCATATTGAAGCCTGTTTCCTTCGAGTGAACATAATGCTATATCCATTCCATCTTTCACTTCTTCTTCGCTCTTTTCAAATTCTTGTATTACAATTTCTCTGGTTTTATCGAGTATTTTTCCAGGTTCTATCAATCCATGTTCCCTAACTGAACGATTAAGACCATTGTTGCAAACCACACTTACCATAGCTCCCGGCACACCATGCCCCGTGCAATCAGCTGCAGCAAATAGTATCTTTCCATCTTTATGCTCCATCCAGTAAAAGTCGCCAGCTACTATATCTTTTGGTTTGTATAATATAAATGAATCTTTTAAATATTCCTTTACAATTTTGCTTGGTGGCAATATAGCCAATTGTATTCGTTTTGCATAAGTAATTGAATCCATTATGTCTCTGTTCTTTTCTTCTATTTCTGCTTTTTGTTCTGCTAATAAAATATTGGCTTTTCGTTTTTGGCTAAACATTCTAAGAAGTATAATAGAAAATACCAGAACTATTATAAACCCAATAATTGCTGAAATTATTATTATTAATTGTTTTCTATTTTCTGCTTTTTGAACTTCAATAGTTTTATTATCCAGCTCTTTTTGTTTTTCCATCTTTTCTATCTGTAATTGCTTTTTCTCTGTCTCGTATTTGGCACCCATTTCGGCAAGGGCTTTGGTTTTTTCTTCGCTAAACATGCTATCTTGTGTAGTAATATATATCTCTGCATATTTTATGGCTTCTTCAAACCTGCCAAGTTTTGTATATGCTTTTTGTAAAACTTCTGCAACATCGTTTTGCATTGGAACAGCATCAATTTCCAATGCCAAATTATAAGCCTTATTTCCATACTCTACCGCTTTATTCAGGTAATTGGTTCTCTGTCTTTCCGATAATGCTGTAGAGTCTGCCAGAATAATATTAAGGCTTGCTATATTACAATAAACCATAGCTATACCATTTTTATCGCCCAGTTCTTCTGTAATTTTTAATGAACTCAGATAATACTCTATTGCCTTGTTATAACTTCCCTGATTCATGTGAACAAGTCCGATATTGTTGTAAGAGTTAGACATTCCTTTTTTATCGCCTATTTCTTCTGTAATTTTTAATGCTTTTAGATAATACTCAATTGCCTTGTCGTAAATTCCCTGTTCACAGTGAACGCTGCCGATATTGTTGTAAGAGTTGGACATTCCTTTTTTATCGCCTAGTTCTTCTTTAATTTTTAATGATTTGAGAAAATACTCAATTGCCTTGTCGTAAAGCCCCTGAGAATAGTGAACCATGCCGATATTGCCGTAACAGTAGGACATTCCCATTTTATCACCCAGTTCTTCGTTAATTTTTAATGATTTTAAAAAATACTCTATGGCCTTGTCGTAACTGCCCTGTTTAGCGTGAACAATTCCGATATTGTTGTAAGAACCGGACATTCCCTTTTTATCCCCCAGTTCTTCGTAAATTTTTAAGGATTTCAGATAATACTCTATAGCCTTGTCATAACTGCCCTGCTCTTTGTTAACACTTCCGATATTCATGAGACAGTTAGACATTCCCTTTTTATCCCCCAGTTCTTCGAAATTTTTTAAGGATTTAAGATAATATTCTATTGCCTTATCGTAGTTGCCCTGATTTTGGTGAACAATTCCGATATAATGTAAAGATTTTGCTGCTAATTTATTATTCTTTGTTTTCTGCGAAAGTTCAAGTGCTTTGTTGTAAAAATACAGGGCTGTATCGGGTATTTGGTACTCAAAGACGTATCCGATATTCAAATAAGTCTTAATACGCGTAATATCCTGTTTTGCCTGTTTAAAGGCTGTCCATAAACTGTCGAGTTTGCCCCTGTCTTGTCCGTATATATTAATACATAAACAGGCAGATAGTAAAAGCACGAGAAGTGTTTTGTATAGTTTCATAATTATAGTATTTGTTTATATATAAAAAGCCTCACCCCAACTCCCGTTTCGTTCCTCTCGGGACAGGCTCTCTCCAAAAGAGAGGGAGTATGAATATTATGTGGTAATTAATAATATTTGTTTCATATCTTCACTCCAATAATACAAACATCATCAATTTGTTCAATTTTTCCTCTCCAGCTTTCAAAATTATTGTCAAGAAGTATTCTTTGTTCTTCCATTGTTTTAATCTGGATACTTAAGAGTAGATCTTTAAATGCTTTGGATTTGAATTTCTTGCCATTCTCTCCACCAAACTGATCTACATATCCATCGGAGAATATATAAAGTGTATCATCCTTTTGCAATTCTATCGTATGAGTAGTAAATGGTTCGGATAATCTTGATTTCCCTATTGGTTGTCTGTCTGCTTTGGTTTCTAGTATCTCTCCTTTTCTTATTATCCATAGTGGATTATGCGCTCCTGCATATTGAAGCCTGTTTCCTTCTAGTGAACATATTGCTATATCCATTCCGTCTTTTACTTCTTCTTCGCTCTTCTCAAATTCTTGTATTACTATTTCTCGCGTTTTGTCGAGTATTTTTCCTGGGTCAGTTAGCCCGTATTCGCGTACAGAACGGTTAAGACCATTGTTGCAAACAACACTTACCATAGCTCCGGGAACACCGTGCCCTGTACAATCGGCAGCTGCAAAAAGTATCTTTCCATCTTTATGCTCCATCCAGTAAAAGTCGCCAGCTACTATATCTTTTGGTTTGTATAATATAAATGAATCTTTTAAATATTCCTTTACAATTTTGCTTGGTGGCAATATAGCCGATTGTATTCGTTTTGCATAAGTAATTGAATCCATTATGTCTCTGTTCTTTTCTTCTATCTCTGCTTTTTGTTCTGCTAATAAAATATTGGCTTTTCGTTTTTGGCTAAACATTCTAAGAAGTATAATAGAAAATACCAGAACTATTATAAATCCAATAATGGCTGAAATTATTATTATTAATTGTTTTCTATTTTCTGCTTTTTGAACTTCAATAGTTTTATTATCCAGTTCTTTTTGTTTGCCCATCTTTTCTATCTGTAGTTGTTTTTTTTCTGTTTCGTATTTGGTGCCCATTTCTGCAAGTGCCTTGGTTTTTTCTTCGCTAAACATGCTATCTTGTGTAGTAATATAAATCTCTGCATATTTTATGGCTTCTTTATACCTGCCAAGTTTTGTATATGCTTTTTGTAAATAGGCTGCTGCATTGTTTTGCTGTGGAACAGCATCAATTTCCAGTGCTAAATTATAAGCCTTATTCCCATACTCTACTGCTTTATTCAGGTAATTGCTTCTCTGTCTTTCTGACAAGGCTGTTGAATCTGCCAGCATAATTTGCAGGTTTGCTATATTGCCATAGCTAATAGCTGTACCATTTTTATCACCAATTTCTTCTGTAATTTTTAAGGATTTCAGAAAATACTCTATTGCCTTATCGTAATTGCCCTGACCCATATGAACAATTCCGATATTGCAGTAACGATTAGACATTCCTTTTTTATCACCAAGTTCGTCGACTATTTTTAAGGATTTTAGATAATACTCTATTGCCTTATCATTATTGCCCTGTACATTGTAAATAACTCCGATATTGTTGTAACAGTTTGACATTCCATTTTTATCACCAATTTCTTCTGTAATTTTTAAGGATTTCAGAAAATATTCTATTGCCTTATCGTAATTGCCCTGATTTTTGTGAATAACTCCGATATTGCCGTAACAGGCAAATATTCCATTTTTATTCCCGATTTCTTCAAATATTTTTAATGCTTTTAAGTAATACTCTATTGCATTGTCATAATTACCCTGACACCAATGAACATTTCCGATATTGCCGTAAGAGGCGGATATTCCATTTCTATCGACAATTTCTTCTCTAATTTTTAAGGATCTCAGATAATACTCTATTGCCTTATCGTAATTGCCCTGATTTTCGTAAACAATTCCGATATTGTTGTAAGAGGCGGATATTCCATTTCTATCGCCAATTTCTTTTCTAATTTTTATGGATCCCAGATAATACTCTATTGCCTTTTCAAAATTGCCCTGTTTTGTGTGAATAATCCCGATATTGTAGTAACAGTTAGCCATCTCTTTTTTATCGTCAAGTTCTTCGCATATTTTTAATGATTTCAGATAATACTTTATTGCTTTGCTATAATTACCCATATACTGGTGAAAAATTCCAATATAGTTTAGAGATTTTGATTCAAATTTTTTATTACTTACTTTCTGTGAAAGTTTAAGTGCTTTGTTGTAAAAATATAGTGCTGTATCGGGAATAACATATTTATAAATATATCCAATGTTTAAATACGTTTTTATGCTGGTAGTATCGTGTTTTGTAGTTACAATTATTTGCTTTAATGAATCAACTTTAGCTTCCTGCTCTGTTGTTAATTGAGCATTCACCAAGAATGGTATAAATAGTAATATGTATAATATCTTTCTCAAATTCTAACTCCAATTACACAAACATCATCAATTTGTTCTAGCTTTCCTCTCCAGGTTTCAAAGTTTTCATCAAGATGCAATCTTTGTTCTTCCATTGTTTTAATCTGGATACTTAAGAGTAGATCTTTAAATGCTTTGGATTTAAATTTCTTTCCATTTTCACCACCAAACTGGTCTACATAACCATCGGAGAAAATATAAAGTGTATCATCCTTTTGCAATTCTATCGTATGAGTAGTAAATGGTTCGGATAATCTTGATTTCCCTATTGGTTGTCTGTTGGATTTTGTTTCCAGTATTTCTCCATTTCTTATTATCCAGAGTGGATTATGAGCTCCTGAATATTCAAGTTTATGGCCATCAAGAGAACAAAGAGCTATATCCATTCCATCGCTTACTTCTTCTTCGCTCTTTTCAAATTCCTGTATTACTATTTCTCTTGTCTTATTAAGTATCATTCCAGGTTCAGTTAGCCCGTATTCGCGTACAGAACGGTTAAGACCATTGTTGCAAACAACACTTACCATAGCTCCGGGAACACCGTGCCCTGTACAATCTGCAGCAGCAAATAGTATCTTTCCATCTTTATGTTCCATCCAGTAAAAGTCGCCAGCTACTATATCTTTTGGTTTGTAAAGTATAAATGAATCTTTTAGATATTCCTTAACAAGCTTTTGAGGTGGTAAGATTGCAGATTGTATTCGTTTTGCATAAGTAATAGAATCGAGAATGTCTCTGTTTTTTTCTTCTATTTCTGCTTTTTGTTCAGAAAGTAAAATATTCGCCTTTCGTTTATGGCGAAACATTCTAAGCAATATTATTGAGAATACCAGAACAATAATAAAACCCAAAATAGAAGACATTATAATAATAAACTGCTTACGGTTTTCAGCTTGTTGAGCTTCAATAGTTTTATTATCAAGCTCTTTCTGGTTCTGCATCTTATCTATTTCAAGTTGCTTTTTTTCAGACTCATACTTTGTACTCATTTCTACCAAAGCATTTGTCTTGTCTTCATTGAACATGCTATCTTGAGTTGCAATAAAAATCTCGAAATATTCTATAGCTTTTTGATAATCACTCTTTTTAATATAGATATCCTTTATCTTGTTTGCAGCAGAATTCATTGCAGAAATGGAACCAATTTCATTTGCTATTTCCATAGCTTTTAATCCATAAACGAGTGCTGAATCTAGATTACTTTTCCATTTGGGTTTATTTGATTTTAAACTATCAGCTATATCTGAATACAGTACACTTATATTACCATTAATTATTGCCATACCTCTCTTATCATCAAGTTCTTCTTTGATTTCAAGAGATTTTAAGTAATTAGTAATAGCTTGCTTATAATTTCTATTCATATGCTGTACACTGCCTAAATTTATATAACAAGCAGACAAACCACGCTTATCGCCTATTTCTTCAAAAATCTTTGATGCTTTATTTACACAGTTCAATGTATTATCATAATCGTCTTTTTGAAAATAAGCTTTTCCAATATTTACAAAACACGTAGCAGCACCTCGTTTATCATCTATGTCTTCAAAAATTGTTATTGCTTTTAATAAATATTCAATGGCATTATCGTAGTTTTTTTGATATAGCTGCATATTACCTATATTTCCATAACATTTAGAAATTCCCTGTTTTCCCAGCATTATTAAGTTCGGATCTTTACAACTTACAAGAATCTCATTAAGTTCTAGGGCTTTTAAGTAATATTCAAGTGCAATATCATAAACATCTTTCAGCTCATTAACATTTCCTAAATATCCAAGGCTTTTTGATTTAAGTGATAGGTATATATAATATTCATAGCTTTGTTTAGTTTCTGTAGTAAATTTATCCAAATTCTTGTCTGCTAAATTTACAGCCAGATTGTAATAATATATTGCTGAATCGAGATTTATTGATTCGTATAGATATCCTATTTCATCATTTAATAAGATTATTCGTGTAGTATCGTTTTGAGCCTGATTATAAAGTGTCATGAGTGAATCGAGCTTATGCTGGTCTTGTGCATTGGATTGCAGACAAAATGTGAGACTAATTAATATTGATAATAATATTCTCATAACTTATATTTTCACTCCAATTACACAAACATCGTCAATCTGCTCAAGTTCGCCTCTCCAGTTTTCAAATGTTTCATCAATTAATTATCTCGAATTCGCCTATAAAAATACTTACAATAAGTTTTAAAACAAAAAAGGAAGTATACTTATGCCGAAAAATTCATAATTTTTCTGACGATTAAGGAATCAATATATAATAAATTGCATAAAAATGACATATCGTGCCACCAAGAATAAATAGATGAAAAATACTATGTCCGAAAGGAATATTTTTTTTAATATAAAAATAAGTACCAAAGAAATAGCTCAAGCAACCTATAAGTAGAAACCATAGAGAAGTGTTTGACATACTTTTTACAATTGGCACAATTGCAATAATTATTAGCCAGCCCATAGCAATATATATCCACATGGATAGTTTTCGCATTTTAATTGAATAAAACCAGATTTTATAAATTATTCCACTTAATGCAATCGCCCATATTAATCCAAAAATAACCCATCCAAAGCCTCCTCTTATTGAGACAAGTGTTACCGGGGTATATGTGGCAGCAATAAGAATGTAAATTGATGAATGGTCGAAGCGATTTAGATAAACCTTTTTGCGTATATTTTTTGCACTATGAAATATGGTTGATGCCAGATAAAGTAAAATCATTCCTCCTCCAAAAATACTATAGCTTATTATATGCCAAGCATCTCCCAAATACGAAGATTGGGTAATAAGTATTGCTGAAAAAGTAATAGCACCCATTAATCCTATAAGATGAGTGATACAATTAGCAAGCTCTTCGTATTTAATTCGTTTTTTTGAAATCCCAGACATTTTCTGAATGTTAATTTATAAAGATACTTATAATTAATGAAAGCACAATAAATTAAAAAAACAAATGCTTTAGCATTTTAGTAGTTTGGAAACTACTTTTTATTTGAAGCGGAATTGCAAATTCCGCTTAGCAAGGCACTTTGTTACCAGTATTTGCATTATTTTTTTTCATAATCAAAATACTCCTTTATTTTCTGATTCACATCTCGTAAAACAAAGGCAATTTCCGCAATACTAGTCTCATGTTCATTAATAAACAGCAAATCATCGTTCAAAAAATCTTGTTTTTCTATAAAGTCCTTATCAAGGTCCAATCCAATCCATACTCCTTCTTGTGTCAATCTTTTTATTGATTTCATTTTTCCAAATCTATCATGATATAAATAGATTGAGATAAATCTATCAAGAATTGCAATTAGTTGATAAATATTAGAAAGCTCTTTTTTAGATAACTTATTACCATGCTTTAGAGTTAATTTCATTAAATCCTTAAAATCGACATCTTCAATTATATTTCTTAAATGAGAAGAGAACAGTAAAAAATTTTGCAGATTTATTAGTAAGGTTAAAATTATCTCTGGCTGTACTGCATCTTTATGATGTTTAAAATCATTCTCATATCGTTTTAAGAATTCAGATAATTCAAGCTTTTCTTTTGTAATATCTTTATTAACAATAAATTCTTGATATTCTATCTTTTCACTTGTTAGGTAGTTTAAAATAAATCCTATTTGATTTTTAAAATACATCTTAAAACTCCTCTTTGTTCTATACTCATCATATTTTTTTTGTACAAATGGAATTATTATCGCAGCAATCAAGGTTAAAGTAGCAATGAGCAAAATATATGGCTCCCAATTATTCATATCTAAATAATCAGTAATTTCATATGGAATAGCTTTGTTTTTAATCAATAAAGTATCTGTCATTTATAGTGTTTTTTAGCATTACTGGTAACAGTAGATAACAAGGCATGCTTGATATCTAATTTATGGTAAAAGCCCCTCCTAGCCCCCACAAAGGTAAATAAATAAAATTAAAAATAAATGCAATTCGGTATTAGTAGTTTGGAAACTACTTTTTACTTGCTACGGAATTACAAATTCCGCCGAGCGTGGATTTTCGCCAGTGTTAGCATTAGTTATTAATGTCCAACTTGAGCTTTGTAATATATGTATCTCCAATCCTCATTGATAGCTGAATCAAGTATAACTTCTATCGTTCCTGAATATGGAGGTTTAAAATTGGTATTCGCCTTCCAAACTAAGTCATGAGTATATCGAAAATGTGGCAAATCAGAATTGTCATAATTTTCTTTTAATCTAAAAATCAATGTTCCTTCATGACTTGTGTTAATGTCATCATTAAAAATCCCCTTATCCCTCAGTTTTTTAATTAAGGGTTCATATGATTTTCTGTCAATTTTATAAAGATAATGACTATTTGTTGATAAAAAAGCAGTGTCGCCTGAAGTCAATTCCTTTGAAATCTTTCGAATTTCAACAAGGTCATTTGTCAATTGATTTTTCAAGTCTTCAAAATCTCTCAAATCTTCATTTTCTAATTTTATCTTTTTGTCAGATTCATTCTGATCAAACTTATCAAAAGTGCATGTTGATAATCCTACGGTCATAATCATTAGGTATATTATCATATTTTTTCTCATTCTGTCTTAATTTAAGTATAGTAGATAAAAAGCATTAGTGCCTGTCATCTACATTATAGCTAAAGTTTACAAAAGCCCCTCCTATCCTCCACAAAGGGGGGGGAACTAAACATTTACTAAATGTTTAATTGTTGGACAATACTGTTTTAAACATTTAACAAATATAGACAAAAAAAGGAGTAAACTCTCCTTTTCTAATTTATTATTTAAGACAAAAGACAAAGAAATAAAATCAAAAATTAATGCTTTTGCATTTTAGTAGTTTGGAAACTACTTTTTATTTACGACTGAATTACAAATTCCGCCGAGCTGGGATAAACTTTGCTGTCCGCTCATATCTTAACCCCAATTACACAAACATCATCAATCTGCTCTAGTTTCCCTCTCCAATTCTCAAATATTTCGTCAATAAGCAATCTTTGATTTTCCATTGACTTATCTTGTATACCAAGTAGTATTTCTCTAAATGCTTTGACTTTGAATTTTTTTCCTTTTTCGCCTCCAAACTGGTCAACATAACCATCAGAAAAAATGTAAATACTGTCAGCTTTTTGTAGTTCGAATGAATGAGTAGTGTATGACAATGGATTATCGAATTTACCAATGGGTTGCTTGTTTGCTTTGGTTTCTAATATTTCTCCTTTTCTAATTATCCACAATGGATTATTTGCTCCAGCATATTCCAGTTTATTTCCATCAAGCGAGCAAAGCGCTATATCCATACCGTCTTTTACTTCTTCATCCGATTTTTCAAATTCCTGTATTACAATTTCTCTTGTCTTATCAAGTATCGCTCCTGGATTTGTTAGTCCATACTCTCGTACCGAACGATTAAGTGCATTGTTACACACAACACTTACCATAGCTCCAGGAACACCATGTCCTGTACAATCGGCAACAGCAAATAGAATAAGCCCATCTTTATGTTCTAACCAATAAAAATCGCCTGCTACTATGTCTTTAGGTTTGTAGAGTATAAACGAATCTTTAAGGTATTCTTTTACCAATTTAGCAGGTGGTAGTATGGCCGATTGAATACGCTTTGCATAATTTATGGAATCCAATATCTCTGTGTTTTTTTCTTCTAATTGGTGATGGGCTGTTTCTACTACTCCTTTTTGTTTTTCAATTACTAGTTTTTGTTTGCGGGTAATTCTTAAACGATTAAATACAAAAATTAAAAATACGACAAGCAGTCCCAACCCACATGCAATAGCATAAATTAGAATTTTCTGCTTTTCTTTTTCTTCTTTTTCTATGGCTATGAGTTTTTCATTCTCGGCATCATCTATGGCTTTTTGCTTTTCGTATTCGTATTTTGCCTGTTGTTTTTGTGTTTGCTTGTAATTTTCTTCATTATTAATACTATCGCGCATTGAGATGTATAATTTATACATTTCCAATGCCTGAATACCTTTATTTTCATATAAATAAATTCTGCTTAACAGCTCAGCAACATCTGCAATTTCACTTGGATAACCTAAGTCTTGTGCCATATCAAAACTGCGTGTAGCATAGCTTTTTGCCTCTTGCACATCTCCCTGTATTATATAAATACAACTAATGTTAAATAGACTGATTGTTATACCTTTATTGTCTACTATTTCTTCGCGCAGCTTTAAGCTTTTATGGTGATAATCAAGAGCTTTTGCTAAATCGCCCTGATTTCTATAAATACTCCCAATGTTATTAAAACTTACTGATATGCCCTTTTTATCTCCTATTTCTTCGCGAAGTTTTATACTCTTTTGATAATATTCAAGGGCTTTATCTATTTCATTTTGCTTACTATAGATTAAACCAATATTGTTCAAGCTGATCGCTGAACCTTTTATGTCTCCTATTTCTTCTTGTATTTTTAAGCTCTTATAAAAATGCTCAAGAGCTTTTGCCATATCTCCCTGATCTTTATAAATAAATCCAATATTGTTTAAACTTGTGGCTATTCCTTTATTATCCCCAATTTCTTCTTTTGTTTTTAAACACTTATGAAAATATTCTAAGGATTTTTTGACATCTCCTTTTTGTAGAATTAAGTACCCCAACCATCCATAACTATCACCCTTGCCTTTGATATAATTAATTCTTTCGGATATAGTCTTTGCTTTTTCGCATATTGCAATAGCTGTATCAGGGTTTTGGAGATAATAATAACTTGCTTTTTCAAATAACAAATTTACTTTTATTGTGTCACAAATACTTTTATCATTAATAATAGCATTTAAACTATCTATTTTATGCCGGTCTTGAGCAAAGACGGAATTATGAATTAAGAATGAGAAATTAAGAATTATAACAAATCTAAAGACTGAGGTTGAGAGTCGGAAAATTGTTGTTTTTTGTTTCATATTTATCATTTTGTTGTTTTTGTATCTCATATCTTAACCCCAATTACACAAACATCATCAATCTGCTCAAGACTTCCTCTCCAGTTTTCAAATGTTTCGTCAATAAGTAATCTTTGATTTTCCATTGATTTATCTTGTATGCCAAGTAGTAGTTCTATAAATGCTTTGACTTTGAATTTTTTTCCTTTGTCGCCTCCAAACTGGTCAACATAACCATCAGAAAAAATATAAAGGATATCTCTTTTTTGTAGTTCAAGTGAATGAGTTGTATATGGTACCGGATTATCAAATTTTCCTATGGGTTGTTTATTTGCTTTAGTTACTAATATTTCTCCATTTCTAATTATCCATAAAGGATTATGTGCACCGGCATATTGGAGTTTATTGCCATTTAACGAGCATAGTGCTATGTCCATTCCATCTTTTACTTCCTCATCCGATTTTTCAAATTCCTGTATTACAATCTCTCTTGATTTATCAAGTATTTGTCCCGGCTCTGTTAATCCGTATTCTCTTACCGAGCGGTTAAGTGCATTGTTGCATACAACACTTACCATGGCGCCCGGAACTCCGTGTCCCGTACAGTCTGCTGCTGCGAATAATACTTTGCCATCCTTATGCTCCATCCAGTAAAAATCTCCTGCAACAATGTCTTTGGGTTTGTATAATATAAATGATTCTTTCAAATATTCTTTTACAACTTTAGCAGGTGGTAGTATGGCAGATTGAATACGTTTGGCATAGTTTATAGAATCCAGTATCTCTGTGTTTTTTTCTTCTATTACTTGTTTTTGTT
>Ga0307990_1000341_pt1 | contig 44179 bp, 42 predicted proteins | sample EllFjometagen129_FD_203168 | JGI IMG/M metagenome (GOLD analysis project Ga0307990, IMG submission 203168) | Marine microbial communities from Ellis Fjord, Antarctic Ocean - #129 | ecosystem: Environmental > Aquatic > Marine > Unclassified | place: Southern Ocean | collected 2014-10-08
AAAATTCATAATTTTGAATTTGAAGATCAATTTGTATCATCAAAATTATATTATACTAAAGGTACATCTACTAGAGAAGAAATAGAACTTAGATATTCAAATATCCCATCTACAAGTACAATAGCTGCTACTCAAAAATTTGCATACTATAACTTATCATCTGATAACTCAATTCAAATAAAATTCTCAAATGCTTCTGGTGATTTTATTCCAGCTGCAAATAGCACTCTTTACTTAGACCTTTATTCAACTAAAGGTGCTTCAGGAAATATTGAATATACAGGTGACATACTACTTAGTTTGGCTGAAGAAGAAATGCGTAATTTACCAATCTATGCAACACTTTTTAATAGCTATGCTGTTGGTGGAATAGACACACCTTCAATTAATAAAATAAAAAATGTAATCATTAGTGAAATTTCAACTCGTGATGTTATCGTTACTGAAACTGATATCAATAATTATTTCTTAATTCTTACAGCACTACTTGAAACTATTAATGATGGAAAAATTACATTCATTAAAAAACGTGATGATATTTTACGAAGAGTATTTAGCTCATATATCTTGATGCGAGATGGACTAAAAAGTGGTTCAACTGCACCTTCAGGGTATCTTTCTAAAGCATTACCTACAAATACATTAGACGCAGACTTTACAGTTTCTGACAATGTTAGTAAACCATTTGGTTCTATCATTGAAAGAAAAGCAGATACAAATAATGAATATCATTATGTACTTGATCCATTAGATGAAAATGACTATTACATCATTCCATTCTATACAAGAGTTACTCTTTCACCTTTCAAAAAGGTAAAATATATCTATAACTTAACAGATATGAGTACAAATTTAGCATATAGAAATGTTTCAAATAGTTCTAGTGATAAATATTTTGTGCCTTCAACTGTTTCTGTTTATAGAGGAATAGAAGGCATATCTACAAGTGACTATTATTCACTAAAATTTGCATTTGTAACAAACTTTAACTTGCAAGAAGAATCATTAAAAACCGATAATTTTGATATATCATTCTATCGTAAAGGAACTGATAGTGTTGCAATTGCTACTATGAATTTTGAAGATGGTGATAATTTTAAAATAACTAGTGAAGAAGATACCGATAATGCTGGTGTATTTGAAACAATTATTGAATTTAAAGTTTATGTAAAAGATTCAGGAAATGAATTTAATTTTGCAACTAATGAAACTACAGATTATGGAACGAATATTATATTAGTTAGCCCTGATGATTTAGAAGTTGCTCTTCCTGATGATGTAAAGTTAGTATTAAAATTTAATAATGTCACTAGTGATAGTATAGATATGGACTTTATTTCAGGTGGTTACTTGTCATTATTTAGAAACTTAGATGAACTAATGTATTCGGATATTGATATTAATGAAGATGAAGCTCAATGAACTGAAATAATAACTGTAGCTACAGGAACATTAGATCCAGTACATCCTACAGTAAACGCAGTTGTATATACACATTATATTGATACAGATGATGGAAGTTTATGGACTTCTGATGGAGTTGATACTTGGACAGACAATACATTAATTAATTTAACAGCGACTGATACAGAACCTGCAACAGTTGATGAATCTTATTGGCTTACACTTACAACTAATAAACTATATCAATATCATTTAGCTACATATATTACATCGATAAAAATTAAAAATATTCCACTTGTACATTCATCATTCTTTACAGGTGAAGAAAGTAACACGAAATTTATCAATCAATTATTTGTATATATCGATATGTTAAAAGAAAATCTTGGAAAACTAGAAACGAACACTTTTTTCGATTTAAAATTCTATAATACATATGGAGATGCACAATATTACAATACACTAAGTACTAATTTAAAATTAGAACTTGATATCCATATTAAAGAAAATCAGTTTAGTGAAGGTTTAGATACGAGTATTAAAGATTATGTAAGATTATTAGTTGATATGGCAAACAATCAAAAATCATTAAAGATTTCAGAGTTAATTAGAAGCCTTACAACACAATATTATAACCAAATAGATCATGTTGATTTTAAAGGTCTTAATGATACGTTTACTCAATATATTAACGAAGACTCTTCAATTAAGAAAAATCTATACGCACCAGAGTATTTAAATATTCCTGAAGCAAATCTAGATTATATAGTTATATACGATTATGATGGCACACAATATTAAACAATATATTATATGAATTATAAAATATAGTATACGAGAGGATGGTTAAAATGGCAAAAGAATTTGAACTTACTAACGCTTTATGTGGGGTTGGTAGTAAAACATTAAAGAAAAATCAAAGAATACAAGAGCAAACTAATGAATATTTGGAAAAATATTATGCTGGTTTGAGAGACGAACAAACTCAAAAAGAAGAAGCTTTAAAAGAATCAATGCTTAGCGGTGCTGCTTTCTCACAATCTTCTGCATATATGAGAAATAAACAAAGAGTACAATTAATGGAGCAAGCTATTAAATATAATAACCGTGCTGCTACAATTGTTATGGCCGACTATCTTTCTAATATTGTTGAAAGTGCCCTTTTAATGGAAACTGAAGAATTTGCAGAATTAAATCCTGCGTATAGAGCAAATATTAGAGAAACAGTTTTAGCGTTTTTAGAAAATGCTGATTTAAACGAATCAGTGAATGAAAAACGTACTCTAAAAATTATGGAACATATTTCTAGAAATCTTCCTGATGTTAAAACAGGAATTTATCTTAAAGAAGAAGAAATTGTAGATATCGTTAAAAAAGCAACTCCAAAAGAAGTTAATAATTCAATTGAGGATTTAATTGGAGATGTAAAAGAAAGAGTAGCAAATTTAGTAGCTAAAGAACAAGGCGCTGAAGAAGAATTACAAGATCAAATTGATCAAATTGTAGCTATTAGTGAAGCTGCTAAAGCTAAAAAAAGAGTAAAATCTGAAGTTAAAGATCAAAAGAAAAAAGCAATATCTGATAAAATTGCTAAAAAAGCTGGAGTAGATCCTGCTGTAGTGTCAGGAGATCCACTTCCAGTAGAAGAAGAAACTCCTTTAGAAGAAGTGCCTGCTGTAACTCCAACTGCTGCAACAACTGAAGCATCTACTACAACTATAGATCCTGCTGTAGCTGGCGTTGGTAAAGAAACTAATATTAGCATTGCAACAGATGGAACTGTATCTGTAAATATTAAAGAATCATTTTATAGAGAAACACCGGCAAAAGGCGTTCTTGAGACATTTGCCCTTAATGAAGCACTTGAAATGATTGAAGAAGGACATGAATATAATGGCGAGTTAGCACTTGGTAATGCTATTATGTATATCACAATTCTTGAAGCATTCAATGCAACAGGTCTTTTAAACATGCAACCTATAGATTATAAAAAAATTGCTGCAAGACATATACGATAAATAAAGAAATAACCGAAAGGTTATTTCTTCTTTTTAGTTTGTAATTATTTGAATATATGGGTTTGCTGTCTTTACTAAATATATTTTATCTCGTATTGGAATTCTATTAGCTTTTATATCACTCACTATTCGTCCTGGATTTATTCCATTTATAGTAAATAACATTTCTTTTCCTGGAGTTGGTGCATATAACTCGGCATCAAAGATTTCTAAATCTGAAGGATTAACTCCATTATTTAGTTGATAGTATTTAATAATTGGAACCATAATATCAAAATGTATTTTAGATAGTTTTATATAACTACTGTGTTTCATTGTAAATACTTTATACATATACTGTGAAAAACTAGTTGTAGCGAATGGTACAGTCTTCGTTTTGTTTCTATACAATGCTGTAATATTGTCTATTTGACTAGAATTAAACTCTAAAAAACCATTTTTATTATAGCCTTCAATTGTTTTTCTAATTATATTATACGATACTGCTGAATTTTTATAGATGTTAAAATTGTTTTTAATAACACTTGAATATGATTTGACGATATTTTTTGAATTGTTCTCATTTTCGGTATTCACTGAAAGAAGGTTCTTTATGAACGAGTACATAACACATGATACAATAAGTTTATCAGTGTTATCATCAAATTCTACAAGCATTAGACCTTCATAAACCCCTTGTTTTAACTCACTAATTCTCATCTATGACCCTTACAATTGTTTCTTTCATTTTTTCTTTTAGCAAAGATGCATCTTTAATATTATTTCAAAGATAGTCGTCATGTAAGTCAATATAATCTTGAGATTTTTCAGCTAGTTCTAGTAGAGCGCCTTTACATACTGTTAGTTGTTTCGTTACTTCGTCGTACATTATAACACGCTCCATTCATCTATAAGAATTTTTTCTAATAAGTTGTCAATAGTCATATCTTCTTTTCTATATATTGTTTTCTCAGCAATAGTTGTATCAAGTGTTGGCATATAGCTTTTTGTTGTATCATTTAATTTTTCTTTATAAAATACCTCGTAATTCTTTGTGAAACTATTTCCATCTGTATCATAAGCATTATACTTATAAAAGTTTTGGAATAAATTATAAATTAAGAAATTTTTAAAATCTAATTTAGTTGGTACATTTCGCTTGTAAGTTCTAACTAATACTTCAGGAATATCTAAAGCTGCCGTAATTTTGGTAAAATCATTATAGGCTTTTAATCTTTTAGATTGATCTGCTAGATGTACCTTTCTAGATAAATCTGAAGGAAATCTCTCATAATCTAATAACTTTGTGAATATATTTTCTGTAGCTAAGTTCTCTAAAATATATGGCATACTTTGTGTATAAATTTTAGTATTTATAGTACTACTTTCAACTTGAATATCACCAACGATAATTCTAGGGCTAAGCAAATCATAAGTTATTAAGTCTTTTGTAGCCTCTGGTAACTCAAATAATGAGTTATCTTTTTCTAAGCCTTTTAAATAACCTTCGGAAAATATTCGCATATTTGTTAAAGCATTATCTGAAAATAACATGTCTGAGTCATAGAATAAGAAATCATCATAACGTTTTTCCATAAATACTGCAGATAGCTCTTTTATAGCTCTCATACGTTGATCATATATAACATTTTCAGCTATAAGATTACCTCTGATTCCAGTTATATCTTCAGTTGGATAACCCATCATAAAATAGTGTGAATAGTTGAAATTAGCTATAAGGTCTTCTATAGTTACAGGCTCAGTAATTGCTGAAGCTCTATATATTGTAGAGTTTGATTTTAAATTAAGTTGTGTTCCTGTAGTTACATTATGTTCATAATCTAAAAATTCAGTAAATTGGGGTTCAGGAGCAATTTCAGTTACAACGGTTTTTATATAAGACTCTTTATATTCTACATACATGCTATTATCAAAAATATCTTTTAAAATAGTAGTTGTTTCAGCTTTTTCTATATCCAAAGCATCAAATGAACTTAGAACGGGCGCGTCATATTTTTCCAATATAAACACTGATTGTTGGTTTATATTTATAGAATCTCCAAATATAGTTTTATCATGTGTATAATCGAAATTTGTTGGTATTAAGAATGAGCCTGCTGTATAAGTACCATCAGTTGTAACATTAATTGTATATGCCATTCCATTAATAACAAAAACAGGATTTTCATATTCATTTATAGTTGATTTAGTATTTTTAAAAGTATATTCATCATATTCTATATCGCCTATTGTTATACTATTTACTGCAACACTATCTATTTTCATTTTTAAATATTTTCTAAAGTTATATTCAACCACTTCGAAATAATAATATCCATCAAATATGTCTAATGGTATTAATAAAGTTCTATCTATAACATACATACTTCTAAAATGTGTATCCAATAATATTGTTTCTCTTGTATCACTTAGATTAATATTATCAATTGCTGTATAAGAAACATTTTTATATTGATATAAATTATTATCATCATCAATCCAATATGCATCGGTTGAACTTGTTGGAGCAGTAGTACTAACAGTTCTAGTTAAAGCTATGCTAGTTCAATCTCCATCATATTGTCTTAAAATATCAGTATCTGTTGTTGTGTCTATTCAATAATCATCAGTATCTGAATTTGTTGGAGCAGTATCTTGTGCTATAACGTTTAATTGAACTCATTTGTTAATTCCTGTATTTTCCAGTACTCTAAGTTTTCTAAGGTTATCTAAGTTTAATACAGTTTGAATCGGGCAATTTGGAGTTTCAACAACTACTATTGGAGTTCCAATAACAGGAAGTATACTTCTACTTCTATCTATATATTGATATTCAGTTGGAGTTCCAGTTGTATCAGTCCATGTATCAACTCCGTCAGAAGTCCATAAGCTTCCATCATCTGTATCAATATAATGCGTATATACAACTGCGTTTACTGTAGGATGTACTGGATCTAATGTTCCTGTAGCTACAGTTGTTAGTCTAGTATATGTTTTAGTTCTAGTATATTCTTCATAATAAACTAAACTTTTATTTCTAGCAATTCCACTGTCAAGTATTCCAAGAACTTCAGGATTAAATTGTGTGATTCCGATTTGTTCATTTACAGTATTTATTTTATTATATACTTCTCTAATAGACGCATTGTGACGAGAAAATTGATCCTCTAAAGAATAATTTATAGTTTCTCTATCATATTCTATAGTTTCTCTATCATATTCGTCTAAGAATATTAAATTTCCTTCAGCATCAGTATCTTGTATTTGGAATAATGTATTCTCATAAATATAGCCAATTGCAGTAGGAACATTATTTTTGATATTTCAACGTTGGTATGATGGATCCCAATTAGCTGTAAGTGGATCGACAGTATCAAATAATACAGTTTGGTCTTTATTACCAGTCATTGTAAAAATTGTTTCATCTGTTTTTGAAAGTATTTCAGATAATTTAATAAAATTTTCTCAGGTAACAATATCACTTGTAAATCTATAGTGATGACCAGTTACAAAATTTAGAGTAGAATCATAGAAAAGACTTCCAGTAAATACTGGGTCATCGATTAGTGCGTAAATAGACGATCCTGAAAAATATGTATCTAATTCATCATAAATATCTACAAAATCAAAAGTAGATCTATAATAATATGAAGTACCAACCACATTATTCATTTCGAATTCATATTCATATATAACTGGAGTTATATATTTTGGAGTAAATACTGTTGGTGTTAAGTTAGTCTTGTTAAAATACTCCATAAATAGATTGATAGGAATATCATTTAAATGTATACCTTTCATATTATCACCTCATTTTTCATATAATTAATTGTTGAGTTATAAAATACAATTAAGCAAATAAAAAAGAATAACCCTAAGGTTATTCTTAATTTTTTATTGCATTTTTAGCACTGTCAGCAGTTTTCTTAGTTGATTTAGCAAGTTTTTCAGCATCTGTTAGTGTTATTTTATCTTTTCTTTTCAAGATACCAAATAACTTACTACCAGTTTCTTTAGTTTCTTTAGCATTTTCAACTATTTCTTTAGCTTCTTTTTTATTAATATTTTTTAATGTTTCTACAGCTTTAGCAAATCTTAATTTTGCTTGTTCTTTAAATTCCTTAAATTTCATAATTACACCCCTTTCAGTATTTTTATATAAATATAATTAATTGTTCTATTTACCGAAACCATATCCATTATTATTTGATATTTTTATTGTTGAAGTATCTTTAATAATATTATCTTTAATAATAGCAATATATAGTGTACCTACTAAATGCTCTACATGTTTTACAATATATGAGTATGCTCCAAAATATTGTCCTAGTTCTGGTGTAGCCCAATTAATATTTGATAATAGCATTAAGTCTATTGGATTACCAATAATATATAAGTCGCATTCAGTAATATCATAATTTGTTAAAAGCTCGCAAGCTGCGAAATCAATAACAGGTTTTAACATTTCTCTCCATTGTACTGGGGATCCAGCATAACCTATAGCTGGTATTACATCGAATACTCCATCACTTTTTGAAATTAAATTTTCTATATCTTTAAAGCTTTCAGCGCCTAATGTATCTCGTATTATTAATAATTCTTCATTAATTAGAGTTTCTCTTAATGCTCTTGCTGAGTTTTCTATATTTTTTAGTTGTTCTTTTAATTTATCGTTTCTCATTATTTTATATCCTCTCTTATTTTCATTAGTATTTCACCAAGATGATTCTTTCCATAACCGTTTACAATGCCCCAGAATGTATCATTCCAAGTATTATTTTCAGCTATAAATTGATCTTTAGTGTTTAATAGTTGTTTTTTTAAGTTTGGTTTTGAAAATTTTATTCTAAGTATTTCTTCCATAATACCGAGTTGTACAACATACCAATCAGAACGCAGCTTAACTTGCTGTCCGAGCTTCTTAGCATCATATCCTGATATTCCTATGAATAATATTCGGTCTTCTTCATTAGCGCATTTGGCCGCTTGATATGCAGCTTCTGAGCATCCAAAAGTTAAACCATTATAATCAATTTTAATTGAGTACATATTACTAAGGAAACTATTTATAGTATTTACCATATTTTAATAGTATTTATATATCGTATTTCCATATAAACCCCCCAGCTTTCTTTCGCTTATTTTTACAAACTTTAATAATAGCACTATTGTCTATGCCTGTTCTTCTAGAAGCTTCCGCAGCGCTAGAAAATTTATTAATTATATTATTGGTAGTTAATTGAATTACTGGCCGACTTTTAACTTTAGCAGCGGCTTCTAATTGATATTTAGTAGGTACTTGGCCTTTATGGGCCTCAGCTAATTTCGATTTATGTTCTTCTGAAAAACTCCGGCCTTTATTACTTTCTGAAATTTTAGATCGATGTTCTAATGTAAATGATTTTCCATAATTATGATTATCTTTTCCACACATACTTTCAGATTTATTCTTTTTTACAATATCGCTACGTTTTATGCCAGTTAGAGCATTAGATATTAATTGTTTGCTCTTTTGAGAATGTTTAAAGAATTCTCCTCCAGATGTAATATTATAACCATATATCGGATTATTAGATTTAAAAAGTGTTATAGCCTCGATTTCAAGTTTAGAAGCTATTTTAGATGTATTGATATTTTTAAATAATATTTCGTGTTTAAAATTTTTTCATCCATATTTTATAATAGCCCTATAAAAATATGTATTATGCTTATAGCATCTACCATTATTTCCTGCTCGTTCATTAAGAGTTTTAGTAGTAAGGCCAATATAAGCTTTTCCATTTGGGCTTGTATGCTTATAAATTATAAAGTTTTTCATATTACAACATCACTTCCTTTAATTATTTGTTTCACGACCGGATCTAAATAAATAAAATTTAAAACATCTAGTCTTTGATTATAGTAATTTTAGCAAGTATCTCTGTTCTAGGTTTTAGTGAATAAAATTTATGACTATTCACAAATACTATTCGTTTATCATCATCAAATAATACATTATGGAGACTATCTATTGTAAATTTTAAATAATTATCAATATCTGGTCGTATTGCTGGAAGAATAATCTGTTTCTCTTTTAACACAGATTTCTTTATTGATTCATTCTTTTGAATTGCTACATAGAAGTTAATATCTATATCAATATAATATTCAGCTGTTTTGTTTACAACTAATTTTGTTAATCTGCTTTTAAGATGTGCTGGTATTTGTTTTACATAAAGTTGTTGATCTTTTTTCATTAGACCGCCTTTTTTATTATAAAAACGACCACCACGGCTTGTATATCTTTCACGAACATAATTCTCAGGTGGACCATCTTTAAAGAAGGCCAACGAAATAGTTTCTTTCGTTTCTAAATAATCATCAGTTATCTTTTTGATATATTCAGCATCGTCTAATTTTTCGTCTATTTTTTTTCTTTCGGCCATTTTACCCTACGCTTTCCATATAAAAATTTGATGATCTCAATTATAACATCTTTTCTTAATTCAGATACCATAATTCTATGGCCAACTTTAGTTAAGATTTCAATTCGTTTATCGGTTGATGTCACTTTATCAAATATATAGAATGCTGCATCAATAGGAACGATTTCATCATGTTCAGATATATAGATTCTAGTTGGTGCATCAATTGTAATTATATGCTTTTTAACATTGCTTACAAGTCTCATAAAATTAGTAAAGACTGAGATTTTTACCCCTTTTAATGTATCAGCGTAATCTTCAGCTAAATTAATTGTAGAGTTTTTATCAGCTATAAATTCATCCATAAGCTCTTGTGCTGCATTATCGTTTAATACTTTTTCTATAATCTTTGGCAAGTCTTCTTCATTTTTTCCTTTGTGTGCTTTAAAGAAATCACCTACTTTTGATATAATTTTGTTTCCTCCGCCATACTTAAATGCTGGTGAAATAAGAACCATTTTGTCAGCTCCATAATGACTTGCAAGATGACCTGCAATAACTCCACCCATGGAAAATCCCATAATGTAGACCTTTTCATATTGTTGCTGAAATACTTGGTACTCAATTTCAACTTGTCTTAAGCACTTTTTATAATTAAATGTATTAATATCATCATCATAACCATGTCCTTGTAATTGAGTCATCCAGAAATCTATTCTATTTTTCTTTAGTATTCGTGGTAAATCATCAAATCCCGTTGTTGCATTTCCTAAAAAACCATGGACAATAAAGAATCCAATTTTTTTCTTTTTAATTTTAATCACCTCTCCTATATAATTAGTTGTTGATTTTTCTATAAAGACTTAAAAAAGAATAAGGTTTCCCTTATTCTTATATTCGACTCATTCATGGTACAGACTTCATATTTAGAGTTTTAGCTACTTTAGAGCGTTCCGTAGTTATATAACTACTGTGTATAGCTTTTTTATCGTCACTAAAATCATTTCATAAGCCATTATTAACTGTTGCATTTCCTTCACTAGAAATACGATTTATCATTTGTTTCCAGTATCTATTTAATGATTCACTTTCACCATTATTATATAGAGCACCTAGTCCAGCCATATTATCTAAAAATACGGTAAATGATGGATTAGCTGATAAGAAATTAAGTCGTTTAACCATAGCTAAGTATGGGTATAAATCTGTAATTGTAAATGAACCTGAAATGGCTCTTGGAAGTTTATCTTTAGTCCATAAGTTTCCGTCACCACCTCTGATTCATGTAACATCAGATATAAGTGCTAAGTCTGATGTAAATAAACCAGGAATATCAGCTCTAACAAAGAATGGAGAAACATACCCATTTTGAGCTGCCTGTCTTGGAAGTGCAAATGCTAATAATGAGAAGAATGGTACATAAACATATTGAAATATACTTAATGGATCCCCATATGGAGATACAAAGTTAAAGTTAAAGTTTAAGTTCTTGCTATAATTACTATTTTGCCATAAGTTCGGATACATAACTTTCATACCATTAGTTACTGAAAAAGCTTGTACAATTGAACTTAGATCTTGATTGGTTGCAATATTTTTAGCGGCATCCAATAGAGCTGTTCATTTGCCTCCTTCAGAATTAGGTGCTAAATTTTGCATTGTTCCTTTAAAAATATTAATTTCTTGATCTATAACACCAACAGTACGTCTAGCGGCGCCAATTGCGTCACTTCCCATACCTGTAATATAATTTAATCTTTGGAATTGATCGGATGCTGAGTTAGCTTCACTTTCAAGTCCAACTGATAGTTCTTGATTACTTACAGCTTCAGAAACAGCACTCATAGTTACATAGAAACCAAGTGACGATTTATATTTATTTTGAAGAGTTGTTTCATAATCTAAAGTTCCTGCAGATGCAGTAGGATCAAAGAATGAGAATAAATTAAATGTGTTTTCTTCATTAGTTGTTCCTAATCCAAGTTTTATCCACATTGCATTAAGCATAGTTTCTAAATAAGAATAATATTGATTGTATTTTGCTTGGAATGTATAATATCTTCTATCTTTTTCAGCAAATTCAGGGTCTAAGCCATTTTTAAGAAGATAGCTCATTGATTCTTCTAAACCATTTGTTTGATTTAAATATGTATTAGTTTTAACAGTTGAGGTACCATTACCAGATGTAATATTTTTAAAAGCACCAGAAATAGAACTTCTTATTGATTGTGTAAATGAACCACCATTAAACTTTGGAAGTCCAGGAGTTAAGCTCAAAAATACTGAGTCTTTAATGAATGTATTTATGGTTACTCGATTATTTGGGTCTGTTATTTGGTTAAATAATGGAGGCCCACCTAAAAGTAAGTTCCCATATAAATTTGCACTGTTACTACTAGATGGATCTAATGGAGTACTTTTAGAGAAATTTATTTTATAAGTTCCTACATTATTTACATAGTCACTAAGAAAACTATTATTTCCGCCACTTCAAGCTCGTTCCATTGCTAAGCCATATTTAGTTTCTGTAACTCCGTCACTATAAAATAATGCGGCTGTTACTGTTTCAGCTACAGCATTTAATGCTTGACCGAAAACATTGCTAGCACCACCAACTAAGGTCGACATTTTTTTTAAGTCTTCACCGAATGATGACATAATTGAATCATTGGTTGTAATATTTTTTGTATAAGTTTGATTTCAATCTCATGCTGCAGCATCAGTGTTACTTAAAATACCAATTGTTGAACTGCTATTTGCAGAATATGATCCAGCATTTATGATTGTGTCCATTGTATTTTTAATTAATGAAGTAGCTGAAGAGAGTGCTGCTGAGTATAAAGATGAACTAGCATCTGTTACAAATGAATCTACATCTCTAGATAATTGGTCTAAAGAGCTTAAGTTAGATGAATAAAAATTAATACTATCTATAACTTGCTGAGTCGTATCAATAATATCTGTTATTGTTTGAGCATCTAATCTAGCTAAGTCTTCAACATTTAGTATTAAACCATTTCTAGCATCTATTAAAAGTTGTTGCATTTAACGTCACTCCCTTCTTAGTGTCCTTGTAGTATTGAATCTAGCCCAGTGGGAAAACCACCTTGTAAAAATGGGCTAGACTTACTATTACTACCTAATTTTGCTATATTTTGTAAAGTTGCACCCGTATTTGCAATAACTGCATTTCTTTGAGTGTTTCCTGTATTTAATAGTGTTTCAAGTGATGAAATCTTCATGCTCATTTCGGCAATTACATCCATAAGTGAAAGAGTTTTTCCTTCATAATCTACTTTATCATAGATTCCAGGATTTACAGCTATAACTTTCATTGGAGTTGATTTCTCTGCAGAACTCATTTTTAGTGCTTTAGAAATTCCGCCAGATGCAAGTTCGCCTTTAGACATACTAGGAACAGGTTTAACTGCAAACTTTTTGGCATCTCAATTAATACTTACTTGTTCTTCATTCGGTTTTCCATTAGTTGAATCACCTGCTATAAATTGAGATACTGGTGTATTACTTGCTGCAGAGCTGGTTCCATTTGCGAATTTTGGTAATGCTTTTCCAAATCCGCCAGTAGCTAAACCAAGAACACTACTTACAGGACCACCAAGAACAGGACCAATTGCTACATTTATTGCAGCTTTAGCCGCAGTTTTCGCTAATTGTTCAAGTTTGCTTACTTTAACATCTTCTCTTGTGGTAACATCTTGCATTGCATTTACGATATATACTGGTAATGCTGGTTCTGTTTTAATACGAGTAATACCCATATCAATTGCAGATTCTGATAATACGCTACTGCCCTTTTCATTTTTTTGAGTCTTTTCTTGTTCTTTCATTATTTCGGCCATTAACATTGATGATTGGTCGAATACTCTTACTGCTAATGCACCATTTCTAATTTTTATATTTCTAATTGGACTAGAAATATCAAATGTAAACATATTTGGCGCTGTTAAAATATTTTGGTTCTTTTTACTATATTCGCTTGCTGATTGTCTAAGGCGTCCGTCTTTTTTACCCAATTCAAAGTCTATACCTTTTCCTAATCCGTTAAGATCTTTTTTTCATGTTTTTTGTCTTAATGTAATTGGAGAATCATCTGAGCTACTATTTACTTGATTAATAACAAATACTGGTAATGCATGTGTTGCAACTTCATTAAATATATCATTTGGAAGTGGGCTTGATAATTTAATTCCAATATTTGTAATTTGATTAGCAACATATACTGGCACCATTGGATCTTTAGTTGTAATTGATACTTTTAGATCATTATTTTCTAAATTATTTGAAGGATAAACATAAGGAGTCTTGTCTCCAAATTTAGGAATTTTGTCTTTAAACATTGACGCTGTTTCTTTAGCCGCTTGATATGCAGCTTCATTTTTATATGCTTTTCCTGCATTATGTGCGTTAGTTCGGTCTATATCCATGTCCATGACTCTAGTTTCAGCTTCTTGGGCTGTTGATAATAAAGCATTTCTGATATCTTTAGGTTTACGAGCTTTTCCAAATAAACCTGTTGTTTTTATTCCAGGAGTAGTTTCAGCTAATTTTAATATCTCTTGGTAATCTTTTCCTTTTAAGTTTTTTTGTTGTTCTAAAATATCAGAGGATATTATATTATTTCCTGATGCAAGATCAAATTCAGATAATGCATCTTGACGATTAATCATATTAAGTGCTTCTTTAGCTTTTTTTCTACTAGTACGTTTTGTTCCTAAAATTGATTCTTGAGTACGATATGCAGCTCGTCTAGAGCCTTTTACAAAATTAGCTGTGGCTCCTGGTAAACCAGCTTGTCAACCTTGAAATAATCCAGCAATTCCACCTAGACCGGCCATTGGTATAGATGCAACAGCTCCACCAATTGTTCTAGCAATAGTTCCTGGAAGATCTTTAGTTCTACTTACAGCTCTACTTGCAGCTCCACCAAGTGGGACTTGCCTATTTTTAGAAGTAAAACCTTCTTTAGTACGAGCTTTAGCAATTTTAGCATTTTTCTTTAATTCTCGTAATTGTTCGTTATTTAAACCAGCTTCACCAGTTACAAATGCATAACTTGTATATTGCAATAAATCATTATATGTTTTTGTACGAAGGAATGCACCAGCATACATAGTATCTGATTTACCCATAATTAATGAAACATATAATAACACTTTATTTATAATTTGGGTTGATATTTCTTTAAATGAAGTTCCATCTTCAATATCAATTCTTAGATTATATGCTAAACCTGCAACTTCAGCTTGGTCATATATATCTCTTAATACTTTTTCTAATTCTCTTTTAAGTTGACCGTATTGATTAGTAACTTTTTTAGGAATCTTAAAACCTTTATCATAAGCTGCAAGATAATGTCTTATATCTTTGGGTGATGCTGATTTTTCTACTTTTTTATAAACATCTTCAAAACTTGAAGTATGAAATTGGCCAGAAGAAGTCTTTTTTCTTTTTTGCCGAATAGATTGAACATCTTTTTTAATTTGGCGTTCATCAACTTGAATATCTTTAAGAAGGATTTCTAAGTCTTGTTGTTTCATATTAATAATCAATGTTTCTGTACATTGTTTATTAAGAGATTCTTCAGTTGCATGTGTTTCTAGAAGAGCTGAATCACCATATTGAGTTATGATATTTTGTTTATCTTCATATGATCATGTTGAGACCATTTTGAATACATATTTTCTCAATTCAATAATCTTGGAGTTAGACATACTTAAACTTTGGTAATTTGCTCTTGCAATACTTTCAGATACTGCACTTGATGTTGAACTTGATAAGCTTCTTTTAGTCACACCAGAAGACAAACTACTGTCAGTATAATCATCTTGATTTCTTAATCTTTGATTTAAGCCTAAACCTGCTGTATTATTTACTGAAGATGCCATAAATATCACCCTACTTTCCATATTTCGTTTTTTATCATATAAAATATTGTTAAGCTCAAAACAATTAATTATCATTTAAAAAGAAAATAAAAGGAGCTGGATAATATGAAACTAAGCCAAAAAGATTTAGACTCAGTTATTATAAAAAAATTGGAGAGATTAGACCCACTTGTAGATAATTTTACACCCGGAGAGAAAGGTGCCTTTGTAAGTTATGACGGCCAAAATTTTAATTTACGAAAAGTAAATAATTTAACTCTTAACAAAATTACAAGCGTTAGTGAAATTGAAGCTCTAAACGCTCAGTTATATGATGAATCAATCTTAGTAAAAAGCAGTATATTTACTAATTTTAATATGAATAATAGAGCTAATACAAATTTCAGAACACAAATTGTAGAACTTACAGGAAATACTGCATTTAAGACGGATAATGAAATAAGACTTATAAAAAAAGGTAAGACTTATATTCTTATACTAGATCGTAAAGGCATTTTCTATAAATATAATTTAGAAAAAAAAGAGATAGACTTTAAATTAGATATCGCAGATAAAGTTAAACACTTATTTGCTGTAACTAATTTTCAACCTTATGATATATTAGACTTTGATATCTTCCGTGGTGGATTCCTATTCTCTACAAAAAACAATGGTGTATTCTTTGCTGATATCGAAGGTAACAATTTAGAAGTTTTATTCCCTGAAAGAGATATTGTATTAGTAAAAGATATTAATGAAAAAGATATTATTCTAATTGATACACATGGTGTAGTTACAATATATGATTTTGATCAAGAGTTAAAATTAGAGACATTTAATATACTAAAAAAAGTAGATCAAACTATTAAAGCTATTACAATATGTGATGACGAAATAATTCTTTTAAGCTCACATAAATACAAAACTAGTACTGAAAATATTATTCATATATTGAAAAAAGACTTAGCTGGAATTGGATACAACAATATTACAGCTAATGTATATCCTGGTACTGATGTATTCGGATATATTCCATCATTTATAGATGCTGATGATAAATATATTTATGTTTCAGGATTAAAAGAAAACAAAGAGTTATTCGTATGGAAATATAATCGTAAAGAATTATATAAAGAATATAAAGAAATCATCTTTAATAAATTGCCGATAACTGGTTTAAACTTTATAAAATTTGAAAACTCAAAAATATATATTAACTGTCAAGATAAATTATTAGTAATAGACGAAGATGGAAATATTAAAAGTAATATTAAATTAGGTTTTGATAAGATCCAAGATATTATTTTCGAAAATAATAAAGCTTTTATTTTTTCTGGTAGTGAACTATCTTGGTATATAATTCCTAATTACATTTTTGAAAACGAGTTCAATGCAATACTTTATGATGGTGAACCATGTAACAGTATAGACATATTTGTTAAAGGAAATACTGGTAATGAGTTAATCATGCTATTAGATTCTGAAACACTAGAACAAATACAGCCAACATACTATGCAACATATAAAGGAAATTCATATATAAAAATCTTAGGAAAAACAATTAAATCACTTACTGCAAAGATTACTGTATTTGAAGATACTGTAATTGAAGGAATTGTAGTAAAAGCTGATAGAATTTTTGTTAAATAGGGGTGAGAAAATGTTAGAAAATAGAATAAAAAAAGTAATACAAACAGTCTATAAATTTGACTTTTCCAACTCTGAGCTTGTAGATGGTAGAGAGTTAGTAGTTCAAAATAATATAAGTGAATTTGTTATGGCCTTTGGTCGTAGAGATTTAGATAATGGTATTATTGTAACTCCATCAGGTTATAAAAAAGGGTTCGTATACAAGTCAGCAAATGACGGCGAAATTTATAATCATCCCAACTGAATTCCTGATGTTATTAATTTTTCTTTTAATATCTACGGATTAAAAAGAAATGCGTTTTATAAATTAACTGTTATTAGTAGAGATACAGGTTCTAATAGAGTTATTACAAATGATAGACGATTAGTAATTACAAATGATGAAAATGAATTATTACTAGATGAAGATCTTACAGGTCAATACAAAAATAAAGAATTCAATTCATTATTCAGAAGCTTTAAAAATGAAGCAAATCTATTCTTTTCAGTAGGAAAAATATTTATTAGCGATATTATTATTGAAGAAGTTGAACTATTAGTTGAAGATGAACTAATAACTGATGAACCTGATTCTCAATTTGAAGATGGTAAACTAAAACTTGCAGCATATGGTGTGTTCACAACACAACCTAATACTGATACTGAATATAAAGGCCGCTATCTTCCTATGCTAAGATACAGCGGAAAAGGTATAAACCTTTACTTTGATACTAATACAGATCAATATGTTATTGAACGAGATAATGTTGAAGATATTTTAGGTGAAAGTTTTACAAATATAAATTATATTGTAGATTTTAACTTTAATAAAGTTATAAACAAAGGATTATTCTCACAATATAATATTGTAGATGTAAATAATACGCCTTCACCAAATACACTAAAACAAGGTTACATAGTATTTGAATTCTCAGATCAAGATGACAATCCAGTTGTTTATAAAAACAAAGATGGTCGTATGGTCATTCTAATTTACAAATTATTTTAAAAAAAGGAGGAATAAAAGATGTCTACTAAAAAAAGTTTAAACTTAACAGGAACTTCTGATACAACTTACGATCTTGATGCTATTGCAGCTGAAACTAGATTAAATGCAGCGAAGCCTCTTATAGTACAGATTCATAGATACAATGCAAATAGCGAATTAAATGAACTTAATAAAAACCCCAATCCTTCTAACTTACTTTTAGGCCAAATGTGACTTTCTAAGAAAGATGAAACATTATAATGCCTAGAGAATTAATTACTACAATTATTGAGCCTACAGTTGACAATACTATTGATAATGATTCAGTAGTAAGCCCTGAAAGCTTTGATCCAACGCCTACAGATGGCATAGACAATTTAATTAGTACATTAGAAGAAGGAATAAATACTGACGATACAACACCTGAAACAGGCTTTGCTATTTCATTTACTCCAGATAAAACATATGACTTAGATGAAATTGTTGCAAGTATATCCCGTGACAATGCAGATTATGAACTTGTAGTAAGAGTAAATCCTGAAAATATTATATCTATATTAGCATATGCTGAGATTGAACAAGAAATTCTTATAGAATACAGTGCGGCTAGTGTAGACGAAGTTTTAGACTATCAAACTATATTTAATTCAAAATTAATAAACTTTGATTCTTATGCTGAAATAGTAAGTGCAATGGAATATGTATATTATCCATATTCGGTTAATTTAGAAGCATGATTAGTTGCGGACGGAGCAACATTTGAAGTAATTGGTGACTATATCAAGCAAACATTAACACCTGCTGATTTAGAAGGTCAACTTTTATTAGATGAAAAGCAAGAAAAAATAAAAATTGATAGAGCTAACTTAAAGAAATATTTATTTGATGAAGTAAAATCAACAGATAAAGTAAAACCAATATTAAATTATACAAAAGCAATGACGCAATGAACTGAATTAGGTCTTGATGGAACAACTGAATCTGATTTTGATACTATTGAGTTATATGAAGCTCGTATTGCAGCTTTAGAAGAACGTATAATTGAACTAAGCTAAAAATATTATAGTAAGTCTAGTGATACGCTAGATTATCTCTACATGAGAAAAAGCTCGAGAAAGAGGGAGGACCAATCTCTCCCCGACTCAGAGAAGCTAAGACTATTCCTGGAACTAAGCAATGTCTAGCCTTATAAATGTATAATATAAAAAAAAAAGGATATCCTAAGATATCCTTTTTTCTACTCCCCATAAATCAATAAAATACTTCTCACCTAATCTTTCGATTATAATGGCTGGTGTTTTCTTTATTAGCTTTTTAGTTTTCCTAGAAAAGATAACAGAATCTGTTAAATTGATTACTTCATATTCATATTGAGTAATTTGAAATGTTCTAAATACAACAGGTTTTACTTCAAGTGAACCTCCATCAACAAATCGTCTTTGGAATAATTTGATATAGTAGTTTGTTATTAGTAAACCATTATTATGGTCTACTATTTCAGTATATTTTTTAACAACATTTCCACCTGTAGTTTTCGAACGCGCTAAGTATAGTAAGACTATAAGTATTGGTATAATTATAAGTATAAATACTATTGGAAATCCCTGTTCTGTCATTTGTGTTTCCTCCTTCTTTCTATATTAATAATATATGTTTAAAATATGACTAAGCTTAAAAAAGAATAACCTTTCGGTTATTCTTTTACAATTGCATCATCTCTTGAATTTAATTCAGTTTCTATTTCAACTTTTTTAGATAATATATAATTTTGATCTTCTCGACTTGTAACTAGGTAATAATAGTTTTCTAATACTTTTATATAGCGTCTTAAGCTAGATGACTTTGCATCTGAAATAATTACAGTATTCTTAGAAATATTATCAACAAAAAATCCTACTTTAGGCTTAGCTTTTAGATAATCTCCTGCAGCATGCAAGTTCTTTATTTTTCGTTGTTGTGATTTTATATTCTTTTCCATATTCTTCCAATTAACTTTTTTTCCCATAATATCACTCCTTAAGTTTATAATACTATGTTTAACTTAATATAAACTTTTAGAATACAAAAAAGAGATCACGAATGATCTCTTACTTTAAAAAATATTTTTTAAGTTGTATATCTAAATCTTCTAAGGCTTCATTAGATGTAGAGCCTTCTCCTACAAAAAGCACTTCGCTATCATAATGATCATATAAAGGCCTATATGAATATGAAACTATAGCTTCCCAAGTAAGTATTGGTGCTCCTATCTCTATTGAATTTTCTATACGCTCACTTTTAATTACAGCGGATAAACTAACATCTAAATTTTCATCATAATATCTATATTTCATTATTTAGCCTATCCATATTAGAATCATATCATCTAACATTTCTTTAATATAACCTAGCTCTTTTCTTGGAGCCAGCACTAATTTGTTGTCTTCAGAAATCATTACAACAAATTTTGAAAATTGGTCGTCTCCATATTCTTTAATAGTCCAATTTTCATAGCCTTCTGGAGTATAAAAATCTAAGCCAAGACGGCCATCATATGCAAATACTCTTTCCGGAACTGCATTCATTCGGTCCTCAAAAAATTTTGAAACTTTTAATACTTGTTCAGTTATTATCATTATAATTCTCCTTTTAACAACATATCAATATGAATTGGAAAGTTCGTAAAGACCTTCGCGTCTAATTCTAAGAAATAATTAGTACTGAATGTTTGTTTTGGTTTGTTAAATAGCACTGTTATATTTGCATTATTTGAATATAATACATCATCGCTGCGAATCATCTCAAAATTTTCTTTAATACTATTAAAATTATCATATAATAATTTCTCATATGTATTTTTTGTATCCAATACTTCCTTTACGACTGGAAACGTTAGATATTCAGTATTTATAAGTTTGTGTTCATCAAGAAGTCTTTCAACAGCTTTAATTGATCTAAAAGGACCAACACGTGGTAGTTCATTTAAACTATATCTTTTAGTTCCCATAATTGCTGAAACTAGTGATATTAACTTTGAGCTAATTGGTGTTTCTCGTTTATATAAAGTTTTAACTGCATTTTCTTCTATAAGAAGTGTAGAGTCATCACTTTTCATATCAATTAAGAATGTGTGTTTGTTTATAAGTTGTGCCATGATCTCGTCACTTGATAGAATAAAAGTCATTTCATTTGTTGGAATTTTGTTTACTAAAAATTTAGCAACTACAAATTCGTCAAATTGACTAGTATCTATAAATTGACAATTAGGCACTTTGTTTAGTATTTTCTCTGAAATCATGACAGCCTTTTTTACTAGGTCTATTTTTTTCAGTCTTGCTGGATCATTAAAATATTTTCTATAATATTCTTTTTTATAATCCGGGAATTTAGCTATCATAACTTTACATTCAGTAGAGCTATAAAGGAAAAAGAATGAACTATATTTTCCTTGTTTATAGAAATAATTTCTGTAATGAGATACAATACCAATGATGTCTGAAGATAACTCTTCGATTGTTTCACTGTTTATATCTCGCTCATCTAAAATATCAGGGCGAAAAACCTTTCGGAGTATCTCCTTAAGGTCAACAACCACATTTACTGTATTAGCAAAACGAATGTCTTTTAATTTCTCGTCTAATATAATATCTAAATAATCGTATCTTAATTTAATTTCTTTAAATATAATCATAATTATTGAGTATCAAGTATCTTTTGTTTTAATACAACAATAGTGTCATGATAGTACACTCGCACGCTCCTTTTTTCTAGGATTTGTCTAAACTCAGATTTTTTCATAGTTTCTAATATTTCAATAGTAAAGAAATCTTTGTTTAATTTTTGATGATTTAATAGCTTCGTTTTAAGCAATGCTATTTTATCTTTGTATGTGAACTGAATATCTCGCTCATTAAGAATTTCTTTTAAGTCATCTTTTTTCAATTTTTTAATTTCTTCTTCTGAGAAAACTACTTCTTTTGTAGCAGTTGAAATGCTAAAGTCTTTATCCGCTGCCGTAGCAAAGAACATACTTTCTTGTAAATTTGCATCCCATACCATTTTAAACTTTTTCTGTTTTTTCATAGTTTTATGTAATTTTTGAATCTCATCATATTCTTTTAAATTTCGTACAAGTGGATTATCAATCACTCGATCCATAGATAATGAATCTTTATGATCAATAATAAATTTGTATGTTAACGGTTGAAATCTAGCAACTGAATACCAATTTAAATATTCAGCATACTTATTCATAAAAGCAATTGGTAACATTTGAAATGTACAAATATGTTCCCAATTTAAATAAGCCGGAAATAACTCAGCTATTGATAAGTTAAATGCTGATGATTTAGATACCAATAGCCATTCATAATCTGTCATTTCATCTTTAAAGTCGCTAATATATGCTTCTAAATTTCGTAGTGTTTTAATACTTTGGATATCATGTATCCGTATATAATTTTGAGTAATAGTATCCATTAGAGTACTTCTAACTCTTCAATTTTAAATTGATCCGATACACAACTGTCAGTCATTGCTGTGAAAATTATTTTAATTTGTGTACCATTTTCTGGAAGATTGTCCTTATAAATAAACGTTCTAAAAGGTCTACCATCAATAAATAGTTGACGGCTGTTTTCATCATATTTTGTAATAGTTCCTGTATATTGGAATTTAAGTTTTCTAAAATTCTTTCCAAATGGAAGCAATGCATAATGTGCATCGAAAATTTCTTTTTCTAAATTGTCTTCAAATACAAAAACATTTTCATCAATATCTTTTGAATAATCAATATAATCTTGGCTGAAGTGTTCTTTAAGAAGTTCAATGTCTTCGGTTTTACCAACACGAATACCAATAGCTCCGTCATGTCCGCCACCACTAACTGATGATTCCGGATTATTTTTTAAGAATCTATTTAGTCCGTCATACAATGAGTACCCTGGTACTGAACGACAAGAAAATGATAAATTCTTATTCTTTTCAGTTCCTACAAATGCTGGTTTTTGTTCTTGATCCGAAATTCTATTCGCTACAAGACCAATTAAACCTCCGATTGGATATTCATATTTGTCAGCACTAATAATTATAAACCCAATGTTTTCTTCTGGGTTTGGAATGTGTTCTTTGAAAATATCTCGTGTTTTTTCTTGTCTTTCACGATTAATTTCTCTGTATCCATTAATATATTGACCGTATGTAGGTGATCCAATAATATCTGAAACAATACTTTCAGTTTCACCAGTTACTCGTCCACTTGCATTGATTGTTGGTCCTACATAATAACCGAACGTATCTTCAGTTATATAAAGATTTTCGTCCTTAAGTAGCCAACTCCCAACTCCAAATCCAGCTAAGAATTTAAGAGTTCTACCTTTCCAAATGTTTTTATTTTTATAATAATTTACATTATCTAAAACATATTTTAATAATGCTCTATTCTCACCAATTAAGGGCATAACATCTGAAATTGTTGCAACTGCTGCAAATAAAGCAGCGTCTTTTAATACATATTCATTTTCTTTTATGCTTGTATCAAGCAATATATTTCCTAATTTTAAAGCTACCATAGCTCCACAAATGTGTTCCATCTTATCTGTAAGATGTGGATTAATTATTACATCTGCATTAGGCATATTTTCTAAATCAGGAATATGATGGTCTGTTATAAGCACATCTAATCCTTTTTCTTTTGCATATGATACAACATCTGTTGCTGTAATTCCATTATCAACAGTTATAATTACTTCAGTACCTAGTGTTAAGGCTCTATCAACATGTTTTTTCTTAATTCCATAACCATCTGTTAAGCGATCTGGAATAATATAGTCGCATTGTGCAACGCCATATTGCTCTAAAATAATTTTCATGGCAGTTGTTGCCATAATTCCATCAGCATCATAATCTCCAATTATACAATAATGAGAGCCCTTATGTTGTTGAATATATTCTACAAACTTATCTTGATTTCCAATACCAGTAATTTCTGAATTTAAAAACTTAGCCAACCAACTTTTTCTGTATAAATCAGAAAAGTCCTCCAATATTTCTTGTGGAGTGTTGAACCCATTTTCTCTAAAAATAACAGACTCTACTAGATTAAAACCTTCAATTAATTCATAGTCATCTAATCTTTTTTCTACGTATTTTTTCATCGTGTTTCCTCCTATTTTATTGTTACTACTAACTCCCTATTTTCGTAGTCGCAATAATAATTTAAGCTCGTCACTTTGATTTTCTGGTAAAGCCCATGGATTGAGTTCAGTATTAATATAATCAAGAATACTCGTTTTCCAATATCCCGTAGTATTTAGTTTTTCAAATATTAAAATATTTTCTATAAAAAACAGTTCATTTAATTTTTGAGTTTCTAAAAGTTTTGACCAAAATGATGTAATATAGCTATTACCATCTTGATCGTAAGTATAACTAGATATTTTATTTTTAGGATCTAAGTATACTTCAATAATTTTATTTAGAGTTTTTTCTGTATGACATTCATTATTTAATAAAGCGTTTAAAATTTCAATTTTGCCATGATTGTATTTTTGGTTATTCACTATTTTTTGAACATGTGCTGTATAAAAACTTTGAGGTAGTTTCTTATAATTTTTTAATACAAATAGATAACCCTTTGTTTTTATATCTTTACTTAAATGTTTCCTTTTCGATCTTTTGTTCATAATCGTACCTCCTCTAAAAAATTGTTAATTTGAGTTTTTACTATTAAAAAAATAGAGAGGGTTAAACCTCTCTATTTTTATTTTATTTTAAATATTCATCCATTACTGTTCCTAAACGTTCTAGTTGAGCTGTAGCAAGTACAGTGTACGTAATGAAGCGTTCTGGGTGTTTTGTAAATTTAATAATTTCCTTTACATCTTTTTTAGGAAATTTAGTCCAATCGAAAATCTTATGGTTTAGTAGTTTCCCAGTGATTGTTAGTTCTTCAAGCCATTTGTAATATTGAGCTCTAGAAACATCATATTTCGTTAGTACTTCATAAACTTTAGCTGGTGTATTCTTAACTTCAAGAATAACTTTAGCCGCGGTTTTAAAGTATACGCGTCTACATGATTGTGGTAATTTTGTTTTTTGCCAGTTTTTAGCATACGCTCTCGTTTCATCAGTTAATAAACCTACATAACTTCCTGTTTTAAAACGTTTACTAAATCTGTCATTCTTAATATCTAATTGTGAATAATTTTTCCAAGCTCTTTTAGCTTTCCCTATTTTTACTCCTAATCTTTCAGCTTCTGCTGCAATCATCTTTGGAGTAATTTTTTTAACTTTACTTGTTGCAAGAACATAAACTAATTCTTCTAATTTATTCATTAGTTCCTCCTATTTTATTTTTATTTATTAAGTATTCAGCGGTTCTAATCATTTGTGCAGTATAACTCATTTCGTTATCATACCATGCAATGATTTTATATAATTTCTTTCCATCGACTTCGATTTCTCTAGTCATCAATGAATCGAACATTGTACCATGAGTATCACCAATAATATCGCTAGATACGATTGGATCTACAGTGTATCCTAATGTGTCAGATTTAGATGCTTTCATTGCAGCATTAATCATTGCCACACTTGGATTTGTTTCTAATTCTACAACTAAATCAATCATTGATCCAGTTGGATTTGGAACTCTAACAGCAATTCCATCTAATTTGCCTTGTAATTGTGGTAAAACTAAGCCTACAGCACTAGCAGCACCTGTACTTGTTGGAATAATATTTGCTCCTGCAGCTCTACCTCGTCTCGCATTGATTCCCTTCTTATGAGGTTTATCTAATACAACTTGGTCATTAGTGTAAGAGTGAATTGTAGTTATAAAACCTTTAACGATGCCAAAGGCTTTATCTAAAACATTAGCAATTGGAGCTAAACAATTAGTCGTGCAACTTGCACAGCTAATAACAGTTTCAGTTCCATCAAGTATTTCGTGATTGACACCAAATACAATTGTTTTCATATCACCTTTTGCGGGTGCATTGATAATTACTTTCTTTGCTCCTGCTCTAATATGTTTTTCAGATAATTCTCTACTTGCAAAGAATCCAGTACATTCAAATACTACATCAATGTCAAGTTCTTTCCAAGGTAATGTTTCAGGATCTCTTTGAGCGTAAATCTTAATTCTTCTACCTTCAACAATTAAGTAATCGTCTTCAGTTGAAATTTGATCTACTTTATAACGACCTTGAGTGGTATCATATTTTAATAAATGTGCTAATTCTTTTGGATTGGATAAATCATTGATTGCTACAACCTCAAATTTATCATTGTCGTGCATAAGTCTATATGCTAATCTCCCAATACGACCAAAACCATTAATTGCTATTCTTACTTTATTCATTATAATTCCTCCTCTTTCTTATTTACAAATCTATCATAAAATATATAAACTCAAATCCTTCATCTTAGCCCTCTTTTTTTAATAAAGTCTAATCTACTGAATCTTTATATAAATATATTTTTCTATCGTACTCAAATATAAAATTATTATCTCCATCTAAAAATAACCATTCTGCATCATTATACAATAATGTATTTGCTAATGCTAAGTCTCCAGTATAGTCATTACCTGCGTTTTCATCTTCGCCCTCTATTATTAATGTATATATTGGATATGTTTTTAGAAGTGTTCCATTTTCTGTTAATGTAGTAACTATATCATCAAACGTATAATCTTCATCAAATACTTGTACTAATATATCATATGACACATCTTTTGGTGTTTCACAAACATCAAATTTCATAGTAATATCTTTAAATTGTACATCTATTTTTTTCATAGTTCCCCCTTTTATTTATCTTTTTAAGTAATAATTTAGCCATAATATTACCTCACTTTCCATATTTATAATATATGCTTAAAAAAAAAGATAAACCAAAAAGGTTTATCCTTGTTCTGTTTCTATAGTTTTTAATAATCCATAATTTCCATCATGGCGTTTATACACAACAGACATTAGATCATTTTCTCTATCTTTGAATATAAAGAATGAGTGCCCTAGAAGTTCCATTTCTTCAATAGCTTCTTCTCGTGTAATAGTTTCAGTAGGCACTACTTTTTCTCTAACAATATAACCCACTTCTTCTTCAGAAGAATAATCTTCTTCAATTGGTAATAGATTGACTGCTGAGAAATGTGTTTTATTTTTATGCTTTAAGCCTTTGTATCTTTCAAGTTGTCGTTGTAGTTGATCAACAATTTCGTCAACAGCACTATAATAATCTTTATTTATTACAGATGCTCTGATTTTACTTGATAACATAACTTCTAATTTCTTTTGATATCCTTCTTTTTTTAATGTTACTTGTCCATCTAACTCATTAAAATAATGTGAAAGACTACTTACTTTGTCCATGAAATACTCTTTCATTGGTTTTGTGAATTTAAGAGCTTTAGTACTTGCAAAAAATTTCATATTAGCCTCCTATTAAGATATATTAGTGGTTCATATTTATAATATATAATTAAAAGCATATTTACCCCCGTTTCATAGGTAGGCAAATATGCTTTTATCATCTTCTTTCTTAGTTATCTAACCATTCATCGTAAGCTTTTTTTCGTTTAAGTCCTATAAATACATCTATATTTCCATTGTCATCTTCTTTTACAAAAGATGGATATGCACTAATACCATAGCTCATAGCTAAAATATCAGCGTCGTCGTCACCAGCTCCAACATAATACTCAGTAACTTTCATTTCTGGTCGTGATGTTGTTAGATATTGTATTACACCAGCAGACATTTTACATGGTCCGCAATCTAGTTTTTTAAATACGTTTAATGTTGTAATCATATTATTTACCTTTCCTACAGTCTACTTATATGTTTTCATTTTTTATTGTTTATAATAGCTCTAGCATGTTCTCGAGAAATATTGAATTTATCTGCAATTTTTTGTTGAGTTAGTTTTTCAATATTCCGAAGCCTAAGTATTTCTATAATATCATCTTTTTTTAATTTTGAGTTTTGATGATTTTCGCCTTTACGAGTATGTATTAATCCATTTTTATAAGCATGTTTAACATTTTCTTTTTTAGTTATTATTTCTAAATTAGATAAATTATTATTTAATTTATTTCCATCTTTATGATTTACTATATAATTTTTTGGAATTTCTTTTATAAACGTAGTTGCTAATAAAACATGAACATATAATGTTTTTTGTTTATTATTTTTTGAAAGATGTACTCTATAGTAGCCACTATCTAATATTCTTTTTTTAATATAATTATTTTTTCTAATTCTTCCTAAATTCGAAATTTCATATTTTGGATATTCTTGTATTTTTTTTCATATTTCATTAGCAAATGAGTATGTTTGATTTTCTAAAACAGAATTAGTATTATATTTTATTAGCTTATTTTTATGAGCATGCATAGCGTTTTCTTTGTATGAGCATCATTCTAAATTTTCTATAGAATTATTTAATTTATTTCCATCTTTATGATTTATTATTGGATAGTTATTCAAATTTGAAATAAAAGCTATGGCTACTAGTCTATGAAGAGCACAATTTTTGCACTTTCCGTTTTTTTGAAGCGTGATTCGATAATAGCCATTACTATTTCTAGGATATCGTTTAATACCTTTTATAAAATGTTTGTTGCTGGTTATTCTATCCTTTGATCGTATATTCCCTAAATTAGAAACTTCATAAAATTCTTCAAAATTTTCTATAGTTTTTCATATTTCCATTTTTTATCCTCCTATTAGTATATATAATTAATTGTTTACTAATAGGAGCCTGTTTTTTAAAGACGATCGCCTAAACATGCACCTGTAGCACAATCGGGATCTACTTCAACTTCTTCTTTATAATATTCATCTAATTCTAAATATTTTGTAAGAAGTTCATGTGATAAGTCATCTAAATCTTTAGATGCTTCTAAATATTCTTCCTTTGTAATAGTTTGATATGGTGCTTGAACATACTGATGATCCGTAAGTGATAAGAATGATACTGCCGTAAAATTATTCCAGTTATTATATAACCATTTAGTTGCAGTTTCCCATTCACCACTTTGTACTGTTACAGTGATTGATGTATTTTGATCTGTATAGTATGTTTGAAAGCGTTTATATCTTTCTAATTGTTCAGTTACAGAAACATCGAATTTAGTTCTTTTAGCAGCTGATTTAATAGGGAAGTAAATTACAGCCGTTGTGGCTGGTCTCGTAATGTCATCCTCTATGCGCCAATTAAGTTGGCTAACTACTTTAAACATTGGGTTCGCTTTGTCCATACGGATGGTTCTCCAATGATATGGGCTATGACTCATATGTACTCCGGCGCTACTTGCATTAGCAACTAGTCCAAGAGTTCCAGATGGTTTAACTGCAGTTATGTTTAATGAGTGGTTTAACCCTAATTCATCAGCATAATCGTCAGCAGCTTTTCTAATTATAGCATATAGCCATTTCATAAATTCTATTTCTTCTGTTTCACCCATATTAGTTGCTTCAATCATATCCATCCATGATGATGGACTTACACCTAATAATCGGTCTTCTTCTTGTGTTATATTCCATTCAGCTAATTCTAATTTGTTCATTGTTACTCTATAAGCTGAACGAGTTAAAACTTGAAGATCTTTTTCTAATAAATCATAATTAATAGTCTTATCATAATTTAAATATGAAACGACATTAAATGTCACAAGATTACATGTTTGTTTTGATCTGAGTAGAATTTCTCCACCTTACAACACTAACTTTTGTTAGCCATTTTTATATAAATGTTGTTGTCTAGACTATATCATCCTGAATCATTCTATCTATAAATTCAGGGTGCGCACTAATTTCTTCGTATAAATTTTGATATTCTTCTGAGACATATCGTCTCCAGTCAAGTGATTCATTTCTAAAACCTAAATCTAATTTATAAAGCATTGACGGGTAATTATTGATAAATTCATCTTTTATTAACATAAAAAATGGCTGGATCACATGATTTGCTAATCTTATTCTGTAACCAGTTGGGTTATTATTAGATTTGTCTTTATAATCGCGATTAATTATTTTAGTGTCATCGGTATTTAATAATTTGTCAAAATATTTTTTAATTAGTACAACGTCTTCTTTTAAAAAGCCGTCGGTACATATTTCAACTCTACGATTATTAAGTCTATCTATTTTATGGGCCTTATATTTTTCTAGTCCAATAAAATTAGTAGTTCCGTCATCTGCAAACCATATAGCTAAGCCTCTAGTATCTAAAGCCTCTAATATTTTTGTATCAACACGTTTTATACCATTTTTATAAAAACGCTCTCGTATTTTTCTAAAATAGTCATGTTGAATAGTTAATCTATATAATGTTTGTCTGTTTCTTCCGTCTTTTTGCTTATAATTTTGTGCTTTATAATTTATTATACATTTATTTAATTGGGTTTCAATAATCTTTTTTTTATAAAGAATTACGTCTTCCTTTACTTGTCCACATCCAAATCTTCTATGTGATACTTTATGTATATATGAGTCTCCTAACATAGTTCCATAAATAAATGCTTTAAATTCACTTGATTTTAATTGATTCATAATTTATACCTTTCCGTTAACTGAGTTAACTTTCGTCTTTTTCTTAAAGAAACCTTAGTCGTTGAACTTTCTTCCCATAGGGAAGCTTAGCTGCTGATTATCCAATCTTTTAGATTTTCAAACATTCACGCTCACCTTTGCAGGTCACGTTGTAGTTCTAAAAGCTCTAAGGAGATTCCAGCAATTCACGCACTTTTAAATCCGCATGTTAAATTGAATAGGTTAACGGATTCATTCCTCTAGCTAATGGATGTCTTTTCTTAAGTTCACTTTCATTCATAAATCCAGGTTCACCAAAGTTTTTAATATTTTCCATTAGTGCTTGTACTTCTTCAAAAGTTGGTTCATAACCATCTTCAATAACCATTGTATTATTTGAGATCCAGTAATGTGATATTTTTCGATCACTGAAATCAACAAAATTAGTTTTAGCTGTTGCCATTTCGGTATCATCATGAGAGAATAACGAAATCATTGCACTTCTACGAACTCCACCGACAACAATAGCTTCGGCAATTGAGTTTGCTATGTGCATAATATGTATAGGACGAATTTTTCCATCCACCATTTTCTTAGTTAATACATTACCATGACTATCTCTATAATCACTAGTAATTACCTCATGAATTTTTTGAATTGCTTGAATAAATGGTTCTGCTCCTGAAGCATAGCCCCCAAAAGTTTTGAGCGGTTCTCCACTTGGTCGAATGTTATTAAATACCATTCTGATATTTTTATAATCATGCTCGTATTCATAACTCATATATTTTAAGAATTCAGTTATAGCTTTTCCCCAACCTTCTCTGCTGTCACCAACAATAATTGAGATTGTTCCATTAAGTTTTAACACTTGAGTTTTATCTTTTCTCATTGTTTTTGGTAAAGGATTGTAAGGAACTGTTTGTAATCGTATGTCATCTCTAAATTTTGGAAGTTTATCTGCAACATCCCATGTATTTCTGTATCCAACACCAGCTCCTACTGATAACAAATATAAGATATCATAAAAAGCATCAAGCGTATCTGGTTCAATAAATGAACAATTAAATAAACTTAAAGGGAACTTTTCTGCTGCTGAACTTCCACCTGTAAACATTGCACGTCCACTAAGAAATGAACGTAAATTAAATTGCATATCGAACATTTGTTCTGCTTCTTTTTTCAAGAATTGCATAACATCTTCGTCTCTAGATCTTATATCCATATTGATATTGTGATCTACAGCTCTAATTGTTGTTTCTTTAAATGTTTCTCGGCGTCCTAATTCAATAACGTCTCGACTATATGTTCTCAAGTAAGTAAACTTACTAATTGGACTCATATGTTCTGGGTAATTGTCATAGTTGATTAAAAAACTAGGTGCTAAGTATTCTGAACTGTAGACAACATCTTTCAATGATTCTCTACGCTTTGATCTAGCATTTCGTCGTAGTATGTAGTGTTCAACTGCCTCTGGATATTCCTTAATAGCATATTGAACTTTGTTTTGTATTTCTTCAATGCCAATTCCTTCATAAACATGAACTGATTTTGCCATAGCTTTTATGTCGTCAAATAATTCTCGTGCTTTTTCACGGCCATAAGTTTCTTTAAAAGCCTTGTATATAGCATCCTCAATTTTTCTCATGTTAAATTCTTGTAATTCACCAGTTCTTTTTCGTATGAACATATTTTGTCATCCTTTCTACAATTTCATAAAAACGGATAAAACTAATATATCTTTGTAGTAGCGTTGTATATCTCTTTCTGGACATTTTATTAAATTTTTTAGAAAAGAAATTTTAACACTCACTATAAAATATATCATCTTTGGTTTTTTGAAATTGAATGGAAATTTCCATCAAATTAATTATTAATTTATTGTTTAGCTCAAATTCTTTGTTTTAAATTATATATCTTTTTCAAAAATATTAAACAAAAAAAGAAGAACCGTAGTTCTTCTTATATTTAAGTTTATCTTTCTCTCCATAGATGAGCAAACTCAGGGAGACTCCCTAAATCTAACTCGATATACAGAGCTTCATAATTCCTGCTATAAAGTTCACAATTTTTTATCTTTTCGTTTGTATTAAAATCGATATATTTAAAATATTCTTGAACAGCTCTTAGCATTCTTGCTGAATACTCATCATCTAATTTGATATAGAAATCAAATATTTCTTGATCTTCATCAATGTCACAATGCATTTTAAACATTTCTACTTCCTTGCTGTCATAAGCCTTAATTCGTCCAACTTTTACAAAATTACTAGTAAAAGTAGAAGGAGCTGGAGCTACAAAAATCTTTCCGAATTCTTGGACTGAAAGAAGTGGTCTTTTTTCTTCATATAATGCAATGTCAATGGATGTTTTCAATCTCTCTAAATCCAAAGGATTCTTTAAATTTACTTCAACAACGTCATTTTTTTCTTCTTCTAAATAAAGTGTATCATCAATTCCTTTAACAATAACATTTCCACTTTCGATGTTATATGTATTTCCATACATAGGAACCATCATTTGAAACTCATCATCCATTTGAATAATCGCAACAACAAAATCTTCGATTTCATTATTACTGTCAGAATAAGCTCTAAGTAAAATATAATTATCATTATGCTCTAAGTACTCAAGTTTATCAATACTTTGAAGCGCTGGAGCTAAGTTATAACCCTGTAACGTTGCAAACATTGAAAGATCATAAGATCCTTCGCCATAAACATCTTTGAAATTTTCATATATATCTTCAGATGCTGTATGTTTAATAAAACCAAATGAGTCTTCTTGAGTAATAATTTCATACTCATAAGAATCTGATAATAAATTATCTATTTCTTCCTCTTTTTCACCGATTTCACTATTACTAACTATATTTTTTGTATTTTTCTTTGTAATTTTTTCAATTCGCTTTATTAAATCATTAGCGTCTTGTTGACTCACACCTAACGTAGACATAAATTCAGATATCATACTTTGTGGGTTAGTTGGGTCTATACCTGCAAATGGATTTGTTGATTGTTGTTTTGGAACATGGTTTCCTTCTAAAAATTTATCTAGAATTATTTTTAATCCCATGATATCTAATTGAAAACCACTTTCGTCATCTTCAACAGGGTGCATATGGGGTTTTATTTGTTTTATAAATTCTGGATCAGTACCAGTGATTAACAAATTTGAAAATTCTTTCATTGCATAATCTAGCTGTTCCTGAGTCACACCAAACGTCTGACTGATTTGATTGAGTACTGCATCTTTTTCTGAAGAATCAAAGCCTGATTCAGCATTGATATTACTATCATCGCCAAAATCAATTTCTTCATTTTCAGGCATACCACTAATTTCAGCATGTATGTTATTGTTGTTATCTTTTTCATCATCGAATAAATCCATAGTGTCCTCCTCTCAAAATAAAGAAAGAGGGATTAGATCCCTCTTATTCTTCTAATGCGTGTGTTACAATTTCATCAATTAATCCATATTCTTTTGCATCTTCTGAAAACATCCAATTGTCTACAAGAATAGCTTTCTTGATTTGAGCTACAGTTTTACCTGTTGCTTTTGCAAGAAATTTATTTGCTCTAATATTCAATTTTTCTGAAAATTTTGCATAAGATTGAAAATTTGATGTTGTTCCTTCATTGCCATTTGATCCTTCATGAATCAAAATAACACTGTTTGGTAACGAAAATCTTTTACCCTTTTGACCAGCAGCTAAAATTAAAGCTCCCATTGATGCTGCCATTCCACGAGCAATTGTATAAACTGGTGCTTCGATAAAATTCATTGCATCTATAATAGCCATTCCATCAATAACACTACCGCCAGGACTATTAATATACATTTGAATTGGACTTTTTCTATCAAGTTCATTTAAATGAAATAATGTTTGAATAATATAACTTGCTAATGCAGGATCCACTTTACCTTCTAAGTGAATAACCCTACTGTCTATTTGTGCTTTTTGAATATCATATTTTGGTTGTGCATAATTACTAGTAAGCTTTTCCGGTTTATTCATAATTTAATTCCTCCCTCTTTATAAAAAATAAGGCAGACATTATGTCTGCCTTATTATATTTTTTAGTATTTATTCATTATCTGATGGTAAGATTAAACTTAGCCCATCTTCGCCAGCGATAACTTCTGGTAAAATTCCATCCCAAGTATCATAATATAATTGTGTTAATATGATATTAGAAACTTCTTGAATAGTTAAGAATCCACCATCACTAGTTTGAGTGATAAAGTCATCTGTTAAATCTAATGGAGTACCATTATCATTTGTTATCATTGTTATACTTGCTTCAAATGCAGCTCTTTCAATGTCATCAGCGAATTGACCAATATACATTGTATTAATCGCATTTACAGTAACAGAATTCAATAATGTTTGAGCAGTAGAAGTACCTTCAGCTCTAGTTACATCAGCTGTTGCTTGAGCAATAGCCATTGCAATGTTTTGTGCATTTAAAACTTCTTGAATTTCTAAAGCTTCATTAGCTTGAACAACAGCAATTTCTTTTTCTGTAGCAGCTTTAATTAAATCTTGTTCAGCAACTACTTTTGCATCAATTGAATCTTGGAAAGTAATTGTAAAGTTAATATTTGTTAAATATGCTGCTGTAAGTATTACTGGAAGCGGGTCATCACCAGAAGCAAGTTGTGTTCTGATATCATTTTCAATTTCTCCAGATAGTACAGCACGGTTTTCAATAAGTCCGTCTGGCGTATATTTTGATATAGTTCCTTTAACTTCAGCGATTAATAATGAACTTAATTTAGTTTGTACTGCATCAATATTGCCACCGAAAACTTCATAAATTTGTGCGGCATTAGTTACATCAATTTTATATTGAACTGTTACCAATGCAAATACATCTTGACCAGTACTAGCCCAACATGAAATTTCCAAATGATCAACATTATCATATCGGATTTCTTGAACTTCAGTTGAATATTTATTATATTTGTCTAATGGGTTCTTGACCTTAAGGCCTGGTTCATTAACTACTTCTTGAACTTCGCCAAAACGTGTTACAACTGCAACTTCAGTTGCGTCTACTGTTGTAAACATACCAAATAAAATTATTAACAATGCTAATGGTGCCAACAATTGTAATTTATTAAGTTTAAAACCAAATTTACTGCTAGTTTTTTCAACATCTTCAATTTCATTTGTTGTATAATTGCGTTTACGTTCTATATATTTATATTCATGATCCCCTAATCCTAAACCTATGAATACTGCTATCATTACAATAACTGCTAAAATAATTAATACCATAATTGCCTCCCTCTTTAAAATACAAGAGAACCCTTGGGTTCTCTTATTTAATTTCTACTAATTTTTTATTTTGAATTTTTTCTCTTAACTTTTTTTCTAATCGATCATAAACCTTAGAAATTTGTTTCTTAACAGCTTTCTTTAGTCCACGCGCCCCGTAACTTTCGATATTTGCTTCTTTGATAATTTCAGCAATGTCAGTTTTACTAAACTTAACGTCATTCTTAGTGACAGTATTAGCAACATATACTTTTCTATATCTTTCGATAAGTTGTTCAGCAATATCATTAGTTAATCCTGCGTAAACGATTATTTCGTCAAGACGATTAATGAACTCTGGACGAAAGTGTTTTTCAACAGCTTCACGGATTTCCATTGAGCTTGTTCTATGTCTAACAACACCTTGACCTTTAGCTTTTGCAAAGTCTTTATCATAACCTAAGTTAGTTGTAAAGATAACTAATGCATTTCTAAAGCTTACACGGTTTCCGTGGTTGTCAGTCATTTCTCCTGTATCTAAGATGTTTAGTAATGCGTCAAATACTTTATCAGCCATTTTTTCACATTCATCAAATAATACAACAGAACTTGGATATTGCTTAATCATTGAAACTAATCCAGATTCATCATCAGAACCGATGTATCCAGGTGCTGATCCAGTGATTTTAGTTATATCCATGTCATTACTATATTCTCCACCATTGATTTTGATGAAGTTCTTTTCAGAACCAAAGAATACTTTTGAAATGATTTTTGCAGTCTCTGTCTTACCTACACCAGTTGGTCCAGCTAAAATAACTGAGCCTAGTGGCTGTTCAGGATCAACAAGTCCGCGGTCAATACGTTTTAATATTTTTACAACGTCTGTTAAAGCTGCATCTTGACCTAAAATGAAATCAAATAATGCTTTTTCACTATCAGTTGCTTTAGTTTCAGAAATGTTAATATTATATTTTACTTTGATAGCATTTCGAATATCTTCAGTCATCACTATTTCTCCATCTTCATTGAAAACAGTTGAGTTAGCAAATGCAAGTTCAAGCATATTAATAGCTTTTGCAGGATTTGCTTGGTCTAGTGTATATTTTTCAGAATAATCTAATACTTTTTGGATTAAATCTTTGTCTGAACCATGTTTACCAAAGAACTCTTCAATACCAGGTTGAACACCTTTAAGTATTTGATAAGTTTCTTCTTTTGATGGTTCAATGATATTTACTCTATGGAATCTTCTTTCTAGTGCTTTGTCCTTGCTGATGTTCTTTTGATATTCATCAGTAGTCGTTGCCCAGATCATTTGTATTTCTCCACGAGTAATAAATGGTTTTAAAATGTTTCCAGCACTCGCAGCGCCTTCAGCATCACCAAGTTTAACCATCATATGTGCTTCATCAATAAATAGAATAACTTCAGGATTGGCAATAACCAACTTGATAATATTCATTAATTTTGCTTCCATATCTCCACGATATCTAGTACCAGCAACTAATTGGCCAGCATCTAATTGATATATGATTTTGTTGTGGAATTTCTTGATTGTATTTTTGTTGATAATTCGTTTTACAAATTCATATACTGAAACAGTTTTACCAGTTCCAGCAAGACCAACAAGAATAACATTATTAATTGATTTCCCTGATAAACCAAGTTGAATTTGATTTACTGCATTATCAGCGCCAACGACAAATGGTTTGCTCTCCCTTACGTACTTATTAAGATTTACTAATTCAGGAACTTTCTCTAATGCTGCAATTTCTTGCTTTGCAATTTTAACATTGAATGCATCAGCCATTTTTTCAGCTAATTCATCAACTTTTTGAGAAGCATTCGCTGATGTACTTTTTAATACATATTCAAGGATATCTCTTAAAATAAAGCTACTGTCTGAAAATAGAACTTTGATTAAATCTTCAACTTGCATTTGACGCTTTTGTTTACTTGCATCTAATTTTAAGTTTCTACGAACAGTTTGTCCTTCTTCATGCCACTCAACCTTATATGTTTCTCCACTAATTTTAAGGCCAGGATATAATTCTAAAAACATTTCTGTAAAATTTTCTCCTGTAATTCCATATTCTTTAAGAATACCTGAAAAGTTTTCATAACTCTCAGTATAACGATCTTTTTCTTTATTTGCATTTAGAAATCTTGCAGTTGCTAAGAATAAATGTGGAGTTCCAATCCACGATTGATAATTATTAACTGCCTCATTTCCAGCTTTTTGTGATATAAGTTCAATATCTGGTGATAACGCTTTTACGCCCATTTAATATCCTCCCTTTCTTAAAAACCTAAGCCAGTTTTTTTGTCATTGCCATCTTCTGGTTTAACTATTACCGCTTTGTTTTTACTTTCAAATTCTCTTAAATCATTGAAAGACATTTCTTTAACCGTACTTTTGATTTCATCAATTCTTTCAAGAATTTCATCTTCTGTAAGCTCTGGTGCTTCTTCATCAATTTCGCCTTCAAAATTCATAGGTGATATTAATGCTTCTAAATCTACAACAGCTCCAACATATCTCGATAGTATTGAGAAATTTGCTCTGAATTCTGCTTCTTCTTTATATTCGATATTCTTTTTTGCTATTTTAACAACATCACTAATTTGATTTAATATTTCTAATTTCGCTTCTTCAACGGGTCCAATAGCATTTTCATCATCTAGTTCCTCGTTGCTAAGGGTAAAATCATCATAATCCATAAGTATTCCTCCTTTAAAGATAAAGAGGGACATAGAAATATCCCTCTTTTGTTATTTTAATAACCTTTTTTCTTATTCATTTTAACCCAATCTGCATCTTTTTTTAATGCTTTTACTTCACCGAATGGTTCAGCTAATGATAGGTTTTCTTCACTATCAATAACGATCCATAAGTTTCTTAATGTTCTAGGTTTAGGAATTTCACTATCTCCATAACCATCTGTAAAGTATACCATTAATGCATTTCGGTATTGATTTGATTCATTGATATGTTCAATTACAGGTATGAATGAAGTTCCTCCACGGCCTGTAAATTTTGTATGAATATCCGATGGATTCTTAGCTGTATAGATTGCTCCAATAGCTGAATCACATTCGATGATTGTTACTTTTGTATCATAATCTTTAACAATGCTAAAGATTTCATTTGTAACATATTCAAGATCTTCCGCTGACATTGAACCTGAAGTATCAATTGCTAATACTATTTCAATATGTCTTTTTGGAAGTTTACCAGATAAATCTGGACGGTATGGTTGACGCCTATTAAGACGTGTTTTAGTTCTTCTATAAGGTACAGGAACTGTTCCTAAATATTTCTTTAGAATTTGTTTCCAAGAAATCTCTGGTTTTCTAAGCAAAAATTTAATTTGCTCTTGTAATCCAGCAGGCATTAGGCCTCTTGCACGATCATCTAATTTACTATAAACATCTCCGATTAAGCCTTTAATACGATCTTTAGCGTCTTCAGAATCAACTTGTTCCCATTGATGAGGTTGTTGTCCATTATTATTATTTTCGGTTGCAGGAGAATCTCCATCACCGTCTTCACCTTGACCAGGTGCTGTCATGCCCATTCCTTGACCTTCGCCTTGACCTTCGCCTTCTTCAGGTGGTGGTAAAGGTGGTCCAAATTGTTTTAGGAATCTATAATAATAATCCATAGAACTATCATCTTTTGGTGTTCTATGTGTTTCTTCGTTTATTTTAGCTGTGGTATAGGTTCCTCTAGGAAGTCTTAACCTAGCAGATGCATCATCTTTATCTAATCTAACATCATGTTGTACCATAGATGCGATTGATGCGCTAGAACCTTTTTCTAAATTCATGTGATTTTCTTTATCCATTTCAGCATTTAAATCACCGAATGTTGCTGGATGTTCGTATACCAATCTGAATATTTCAGAAACTACAAGTGCTGTAAATTCTGAATAAGAATATTTTGCTAGGAACATAGGATTAAATAGTAATTCAATTGGTTCTTTTGAAACATCTAAATCCATTGGTCCTCTAAGATTAAATTTAATCTTTGTAGTAACGCTAGTTAAAACAGCGCCATAAAACACGTCATAAGCCATAATCAAGTGAATTTTTTCAAATTCGATTACTTGCTCAAATGCTTCTTGTAAAGGAGGAAGTATATTTTTGTCTACTTCCCCTTCATTTATTATCGCAGAAGCCTCAGCTTGAGTTACAAGATCACGACAGATATTGTATATTGTTAAAATATTTGCTTTTTTCTCTGCCATTTCGGCCCCCTATTCTTTCATTAATGATTTAAGTGATGAATCAAAATCAACAAGTTGTTTTAATACATCTTTTGAAAAGCATTTTGAAATTTTAGAAAATACGTTTTTACCATCTTTTGCAACAATGTAATCGACATTAGCAATTTTCTTAGCGAATGTGATAGTTGTTGAATCATCAAGCATTTTTACGAATTCTGAAATTTGACTTTTGTAGTTATTGTATTGTTTTGCAATTTTGATGTCTGCCATTTTTTTCTTTTGTTCAAAATCTACAATAGTTTCAGCAATATGATATACTACAGTATCTGCAGTAATTTTTCTACGTAATTGCCCCTGTTTTGCGAATTTATCTTTGATTTCTTTAGAAATATCTGTAGTTCTGCCATTGATAATATCCATTGGTTTAATAATAGTTGAAGTATCTTGCATGTTACGAATAAATGCACGTCCAGCAACTTGCCCAACTTTACCAATAATCATTTTTTCCATATCTTTTGAAGATTCATCTCTTTCTGATCTTGTAAGCAAAGTTGTATTATGGAAGATACTAAAGCTATCTACGATGTATGCAACCATTTCCCAAGAACGTGGAGATGGATGTTGTTCATCCATATCTTTATGCGAATTATCTTTGTTCATAAATTGAGATTCATCTACTGCAACTGCATTAATTACTTCATGGTTAAGCCCTTTATCTAAAGCGTAATCTACCCAATCAACTAATTTTGCGTCTACAACGATTTTTAAGAATCTATCTTTTTGTGCATCATCCATTTCATTAGTAGCATATGTACTATTTTGAGATGAAGGATTTACTGCACCAAGCATAGAAACCCACCAAGGAATATCGTACCCATTAATATTTCTATTTAATACAATGTTCATTAATTCTTTCATTGTTTGAGGTTCTGTTCTGTTTAACTCATCAATAAAGAATAATACTGGTTTAATTTCTCCAGATTCAACTAATTCGATTTTAAGTTCTGGTGGTAATTTTGAGCCAAATTTAAATTTGTTAACTTCACCACTGACAATATTATCCATTTTTGAATTTACTGGAAGTGTTTTAAGAAGTGTTCCTAATTTACCAGCAGCTTTTTGCTTAGCAGTTGGGATATCGCGAATTTCAATTCCTTTGTCTGTTAATTTAATTCTTCCGTTTAAGAAACCTTCATTTGTTGCTTTACGATAATATTCTTCTTCTAAAGACATAATACTATTTGTTATATAATACGGAACGAAACGAACTTCAGTTCCCCCATTTTGTGTTGGACTTGCGAATGGTAGGCCTGTTACTTCTCCCTCTTTCAATGATCCACCTTCGACTACTAATGCGTAACCGCCTAATTCTCTTGCAGCTGCATTGACAATTTCTGTTTTACCAATACCGTGTGGTCCTGATAAAAGAACAGTAATGCCTTTTCCTGGTGGTGTAATTAGGTTTGTTAAATACCCTCTCTTCACCAATCTTTTTCCTGCTTTAATAGTTGCCATTTGTTTCCTCCTTATGTTTTTTGTATTTGGAATAATTAAAACTTAACTATTCCACTAACTCGGTTTTATAATATATTATTAAAAGTACATTTAAAAACATACAACCTATATTAACTAAGTTGTATGTTTGTATAATCAGTATTTTCGTGAAAAATTTTGTGCTTATTATTTGGTGTTTGTTTCTTTATCATTTCAATTATCTCTAAAAATTTATCAAAGTCATTATCATATAACTTTAAGTAATTGAAATTCGATTTTTTAATTGCGGCATCTTGAGCTTTCTCAATATCAAGATCTCTCAATCTATAATGCTTATTATCAGACGCTTTTACATTCACTATAAGATTTAAACTAGTAATATAAAAATCTGGAATATGAAATCTTTGTTTTTTGTCTTCACCTATATATGGAAATGTCATTGGAGCTGGACCCATGATGTCTCCGGGATTAGCTCAATCTACATATACATCTAAATATTCAAGAAATTTTCTTTCATAGCTTCCAGTATACTGTGTTTTCTTTCCAACATTTCATTTATATTCTCCGGAAATACTTCGGCTTGCAAGCATTTTCTTTTGTTGATCTGGTTCATCTAGTATAGTATCTTTACCATATCTTCGAATCATATTTTTTCTAAAATATTCTCGATACATTTTTCTAGCATGGTCGTCTGCAAATCTTTCGTATCTTCCCGTTACAATATTAAATTTCGTTGCTTTACCAGTCATTACACACTTTCCATTTTCTTTTGTTAGCGCATATTTATTACGCCAATTAAATTCAATTTGTTGTGCAGGTAAACCATGTAGCTCGTCTTTGTGATCTTTTTCCATATGACCGTATAATGCATCAACAACTATATAGCTCTTTTTGCAAAATGGACACTTGTGTAATTTAGCCATATTCTCACCTCAATTTTCATATAATTATATAATTAATTGTTCCTATTCTAACGCTTTTTAGATTAAAAAGTGTCAAAATAGACTGAAGAGAGGGCCTATTTTGACGTTCAAAGAGAAATGAAGAAAGAAACTATGAAGAGATATACAATGGGACTCTAATCCCATTAATAATTTGTTCTAAAATTATTATTGTAATTTCAACCATAATTCTAATTCAGTTTTACCTTTAACACGCTTTAAAAATTTTTTAGTTTTTGTTGTATATGCAAATCGTAGTTTTGCATATTTATCAGTTATTGTAGACATTATTTCAAAAATAATATCTTCGTCGATAACATCCTGATGCATTACTAGTCTATATCGATTTGTTATATCAGTTCTATCTCCGCACATTGGGACACTTCGTTTAGCTATAAAATTCCCATTATTTATAATTTCCATAAGCTCTTTCTTTGAAAATTGAACTATTGTAGCTCCGCCAAGTACTCTGTATGGTTCTATTTTTCCATTTAATACACATTCCATAATTAACTTCTTAGAAGAATGATTAATATCTAAATTTCCTAAAACTGTGCCAATTATAGTCTTTGATACTTTATTATTAAATATGCTAAATAATTCGTCTAATGTATATTGTTTGTTAAAGCCAATATATTTTAAATCAATATTTCTAGTTCCAACATAAAACTCTGAATAATATGGATGAGTATTATGACCCTTTCCTCCACCATAATTACTTGCTAATATAATGCTTGTAATTAACTCAAGTTTAAGTTGAGATGGAATTTTTCTTTCAAGTACAATATGTGTTGGGCCTACATTTTGTGGTACAAATTTTCTTTTATTAAAAGATTCAATAAGCTTTCTAACACTTGCTACAGTTGGTCTTCGTATGCTATAGTATTTTATAGTTTTATCCCAATGGCTTTTTGTTTTAAAAATTATTTTGTCTTCTAATTTAGTATTGCCCATTATAGTTTTTGTAATTCGTTTAAATTCTATATCAGTAAATATATTAGTTCTAATGTATTTCATAAATTCTCCTAAACTAACAATCTAAATAATGGTATTAAGTAATTAATATAATTATAAACTATGTCAATATCATCCAAAAGATCATCTGGAAGGTCTTTTAATTTATAACCGTTAATACTAAATTCACCAGTATCTAGATTTCTATAAGTATTTTTGTCTAATTCCCTTGTAAGATATCTACTACGATATTTTTTTAAATATGCAAACATTTGGTCTGGCATAAGTTTTTCAGCCATTTTTAAAATGTTCTTTATATCTTTTAATAAGTAAGCATCTTGCAATTCTTGGTTCTCTTTACCAATTCCTTTTACTGTTAATTTTTCTGTATAAGCTGAATAATAAAATTCTTTATTATTTAAATAACAATATGATGTATACTCGTCTTTAGCTCTGAATTCAAATATTTC